>Ga0208495_1000069_pt1 | contig 64021 bp, 55 predicted proteins | sample CryBogmetaGMA14M_FD_184551 | JGI IMG/M metagenome (GOLD analysis project Ga0208495, IMG submission 184551) | Freshwater microbial communities from Crystal Bog, Wisconsin, USA - MA14M (SPAdes) | ecosystem: Environmental > Aquatic > Freshwater > Lake | place: Crystal Bog, Wisconsin, USA...
GATCTGCCCCATGGCATGGTTATCCACCACATCGGGATGCAGGTCCACCGAACTGAACTTCTCGATAAGCAGGAACAGGCGGTTGTTCTTATGCAGCTTCTCCACCGGCTTATCCAGCTGGAAATTCTCGATGATATCGTAAACGTTCTTCGAAAACCCGTTGATGTAATTACGGAAATTGATAAACACATTCTTCGGATCCTGCTTCAGCCGCGAAAGATCATACTTCGACGTATTGTAAAATTCAGCCTTTATTCGACTGCGGATGACAGGCGACGGATCCTCCACCTTCGTCTTATACTCCTCATACAGATTATAGATCTCATCCTTCCTCGGCTCAATCACACAATCCAGCCTCCGCAAAATCACAAACGGCAAAATCACATCCCCATACTCATGCGGCTTGAACAAGCCGCGAAGCACATCGTCGGCAACGTTCCAAATAAGTGAAGAAAGGGTTTGGAAGTTAGACATAATCAGGTTTTTACATGTTTGGTGCTATGGAGTTGTAAATTTATACATATCGGATTTAATATCCAAAGTTCTTAGATAATTTGTTGATGACTTGCTTTAACCCGGCAGCCGGGGATTGGTAGAATGTCATCCGCAGACATTAATCCCGTCAACCTGGCTAAATCCTCGCGACATTTTGTCGCGAAAGATGTCGCGCAGATTATCACTATTCTTTGGTAATTGGATCTTCTTCCAGGTCAAGTACCATTGAACATATTTCGATTTCAAACCATTCGGAAAACATTTTATAAGTTCTTTGCTGAGGCCATTTATCTTCATCGGTGTACCAATCATTCAGTTCATTGTCGAAAATCAATTCGAAATGCTTCTTCACCCATTTTAAAACATCTTCATTGCTTTCCATCTCCCGCACCAGGTAGATGTTGTTTTCATCGTTTTGATTGATCGGTTCTTCCTCTGGCATCACCTGATTCAGCCAATCGAAATATGGCTTCTTTGGCCTGACAATGATCGCATTACGATCGATTGATTCATAAAATTCCGGGATTGGGTTCATATTCTTTTTTTGGTTTGTATATCATCTGCCTGGACTTGAACAGCCTAAGGGAATTTATCATTTTGTTGACATCAACAAAATGATCCTCTTTGATTTTAATTTATGAAAATGTAAAGATAAACCGACCTGGATTAATTTCCAGTCTTTATCGGTTTTTATGTTAACTTTGTATATTAACAACAAGGGAGGTTATTTTCGCAAAGATTAAAGATAAACGAATGATTTTCCATTCAATCCGCCTGTCGGATTTCGGGATGGATGATGGAACAATCGCTTTATCTCTGCTTTCAAAAATCTCTGATCAATTGATCAGGATCTCTGAGAGCACCCTAAGACTTTATGTTGAAGGCAACAGCCACCTTAAGCGAGGTAAAATGCCGGATTGGCTTCAAAAATCTATTGAATTTAAACTCACTGGAATAACAAAAGGATCGACAGTACTGTCCATTGAAGCCCCTGTTTTATCAGAAACTCTGAAAAGTATTCAGTACCCTTTATTCAATGAACTTGATTCAAAGGATTATTCCAGGGATTCAGCCCTGTCCTTAGCCATGCTGGCTTATCAGAAAGCCATTTCTGAAGATCGTGAAACTGATTTACTTGACAAAGCCTTGCTGGGTGAAATGCTTGTTTTTAAGGATTTGCTAGATTCGGGCAAACGCAAGATTGAGATGGATTGTCCTTCTCTTTCAAGGAAAGTCATCCTTGAAACATCAAGTTTTGATAAGATCCGTGTTCTGGAAAGCACAACCCCCGAACCAATAAAAATTAAACTTTCCGGTAAACTGGATGTGCTGAAGCATTCAAATTCTCTTGCAGAGATCATTACTCCTCAAAAAAGGGTTAAAGTTAAATTACCCGACAATATAGGTTTTGATCTGCTCAAACCTTTATTTGGCAAGGAAGTTACAGTTACGGGATTGGCAAATTTAAATCCAGCGAGGCAATTGGTCTCAATTCTTCTGGCAGACATTCATCCGATAAATTCCGATGACTCATTTTTCAATGCAATTCCTCCGGTTTTAAAAGAAACCACTGATATTAAACAACTTATTGTTGCTCAAAAACACACCCGTGTCCAAACAGCAGAATTCAATAAGTTGGCTGAAGAACTGAACATCACGGAATCAGTTGAGGAAATGATCAGTGCATTGAAATAAAGGGCATGAATTACCTATTCGACACTAATATTCTTGTTCATTTTATCCGGAGAAGTCCGACTGCTGGGAAGGTCATTGCTGAATTAGACCCTTTTGGGGCAGTCAATATACCCGTAATTTCCGTTGTTTCTTATGCAGAGATTCTGTCGCTTGTATCGATTTTCAATTGGGGAGATCAAAAGACAAAACAGCTTAAGGACCTGCTAAACAAACTACTGGTTGTTCCTATTGAAGCGAAAGATATCATTGAGGCATATGTGGAAATTGAAACCTACAGCAAAGGTAAGATGATATCCAGGCCGCTTCCTGCTGGCCAAAGCGCCATCAACATGGGGAAAAATGATATCTGGATTGCTGCCACTTCCAGGATAACAAATTCGAAACTTATCACAACCGATAATGATTTTGATCACCTGGATAAGGTTTTAATTGATGTAATAAAAATGATCGGATAAAGGGAAAATTTAAATGAAGACCACCAGGACGTTCATGAGGATTTTGACGAAATATATAGTTGCCGGGATTTTTCCCATTTGAAAAAATATTTCTTAAAAGCATATGGAGTATTTGAATTGCGTGGCTACATGCTAAAGAAGGAGAAAGAAATTAACTCTACCCAGGAATTGATAGACGAGGCATTTCTGAAATGGAGGTTAAAAATGAAGGAGAAAAAGTAGGAATCTTCACTTGTAATTGAGTGGATTTTATAATTACCGCCGCTCCTTCATCCGCAGTCAATAAAAATAAAAACTCATTAAATTTAAGAGGAGCCGAGTCTGATGTGGTCGGGGTTCTCGCCCGAGATGAGCAGGTCGGATTTGCAGATGGAATAGGTCTGCGGATTGAGTTCCTGCCCATATATCTTGATTTCTATCTGCGGATTGATATTCTCGAACACCCAGTCTTTGCCGATGGTGAGCATACCGCCGATGCCACAGCAGGGATCGAACACCGAGCGGATCTTTCCTTTTCCCTGCAGGTCTTCCCTGTCGCCCGAAAACACCAGGGAAACTAGCAGCCTCACGATGTCGCGGGGGGTGTAATGCTCCCCGCTGGTCTCGTTGCTCATTTCGGAGAACTTCCGCAGAAGCTCCTCGAAGATCTGCCCCATGGCATGGTTATCCACCACATCGGGATGCAGGTCCACCGAACTGAACTTCTCGACCAGCAGGAACAGGCGGTTGTTCTTATGCAGCTTCTCCACCGGCTTATCCAGCTGGAAATTCTCGATGATATCGTACACGTTCTTCGAAAACCCGTTGATATAATTCCGGAAATTGATAAACACATTCTTCGGATCCTGCTTCAGCCGTGAAAGATCATACTTCGACGTATTGTAAAATTCAGCCTTTATCCGACTGCGGATCACCGGCGACGGATCCTCCACCTTGGTCTTATACTCCTCGTACAGATTATAGATCTCATCCTTCCTCGGCTCGATCACACAATCCAAACGGCGCAGGATCACAAACGGTAAAATCACATCCCCATACTCGTGCGGCTTGAACAAGCCTCTCAGCACATCATCGGCGACATTCCAGATGAGGGAGGAGAGTTCCTGGAATTTCGACATAGTGGTTTATGGTTGGTTTTTAGCAGGTTAGCGTAATCGTTGTGTAAAAGTATGCAGTTCGGAATTAATATGCAAGAGATTTATATGAAATAATCAGGGGCTTAATGCCGATTCCGATTTTCGGAAGCTGCAGCATATCACTTTTTGCGATTTAGGGGATTAAGGAGAATTAAGCAGGAACTAGAAAAATCTTGAGGTCACAATTTGTGACCTCAAGATGATAAGTAGATGAAAAACAAATCATTGAGTCGTTGTATGACGTCAGAATTACGATTGAAAGTTGAAAGTATCAGTGGATTGATCCACTATATCAGGGGCGAAAAAGTGATCATTGATATTGATCTGGCTGCAATGTATGAGATTGAAGTTAAATACCTTAAACGAAGTGTAAGAAGAAACAGTGATAGATTCCCCGTTGACTTTATGTTCACACTTACTCGAAAAGAGTATAATTCTCTAAGGTGCAGTTTTGGCACCTTAGAGAAGGGTAAACACGCAAAATTCCTCCCGTATGCCTTTACAGAGCAAGGTGTTGCGATGCTTTCTTCGATTTTGAATTCTAAAAAAGCTATCGAAGTAAATATAACCATCATGCGGGCCTTTGTCCAGATGCGAAAATTTCTTGAAACTCATAAAGAGCTGGCATTGAAGATTGAGGAGCTCGAAAGATCTGTCGGTGTTTTAGATGAAAATGTTCAATTGATATTTGAATCCATCAGGCAGTTGATGCAGAAAAAATCTGAACCCATGGAACCCATCGGTTTTAAAATCCCTTCGAAATAACAGGATTGTCCTTCAAGATCACAATTTGTGATCTTGAAGGAATAACAGGAAAGTCCCCTAAAATTAGTGATTGTGAATGGGAGATTATGACCTCTCGCATCTTGATGAAGTTCCAACAAAATATTTTAAAGTGCAGTAAAGCGAAATAATAAACGATTTCCTGACGATTTTGTATTCGAGCTAAACGATTTTGAATCAAATATACTGGTCACAAATTGTGACCGGTTGCAGTCACTGAAGCATAGTAATATAAAACCGCTTGTATTCGCTGAACAAGGTGTTGCAATGCTTTCATCTTGTACCTTCCCATGGCATTTACAGAACAGGGTGTTGCAATGCCATCCGCAGTCATTAAAATTAATATCTTTGATTCAGATACGATCCTGCTTTATGTCTTGAAAAATCTCTGTCCAACATCAGATACTATGAAAAAATACATCCTGCTCTTCGCCGTTTTCTGTGCCTGGGGGCTGAACTCATTTGCCCAGTTCACTTTCATTCATCTTTCCGATATGCATGTTTCCAGTATTCCTTTCGCTGAAAGCGATACAAATGCACAGTATTTCCACTGCTATATAAAGGAATTTGCAAACCTGGCTCCCAAGCCTGCCTTTGTTGCGGTTAGCGGTGATGTCTCAAATGTGGGCAACCTGTCGCCCGACGGCATGTATCCTGTAATCACCCAGTACCTGTTCCCGCCAACACAGACCAATCCCGGCATTGGCGATTATTATATCGATTCTGCAAAAACCATCCCCATTTATTTCGTCCCCGGAAATCATGAGTACTGGGTCGCCCTTGTAAACCCGCCTGTATCCAATGACACGCTCACGTATTACAAAAAATTCTTAATCCCGGATGCGGATTATGCCATCACCAATGATATTGCAGTCATCGTTTTTCTTCGCTCGGGATCCGATTCCACGATTACCGCCAGCAATAAGAAAGGAAGGGGGCTTTCAAATGAACAGATCGCTTATCTCAGGGATGTTTTACGGATACACAAGGATAAACGCAAAATCATCATAATGCATCATCCTGCCGTCAATGCGGTGGGAACGAACTCCGACGGGACTCCGTTTACAGGTGTGATCAACAGTCCCGAGGACTGCTCCATCGCAAACAACAGGACCACTTTTCTGAACATCTGCGATTCAAATCATGTGGATGTGGTGCTTGACGGGCACGAACATCAGAATGTGGTCGCCAATCGGGCCGGAAAGGTGATCAGCGAAAACGGCCTCGACAGCACGCGTTATGTGCAGACTGCTGCGGGATTTAACCGTTCCTACCGCATTATTACCGTGGATGCATCCCATGTCACGGTGAGCCCTCCCTTGAGAAGCTGCCTGGGCACAGGGGTGAATGAGATCAACGATCCCACCGGCATTTCTGTTTTCCCGAATCCTGCAACGGACCGGATCACCATCGTATGCAAAAGGCCGGCTCTTGTTGAAATCCTGGATATCGAAGGACAAGTCATACGACAACTGACTGCGGATGAGATTCATCGGGTGGTTGACGTTTCCGGTTTGCAAGGAGGCATCTACATTATCAGGGTATTTACCGGCAGCGGAATTGTAATAAAGAAACTGGTAAAACAATAGACGGCCATGAAAATAAAGAATCTCATTGTCCTTGCGGCTCTGCTTGCGTTTGCCGTTACGTCCCGTTCCCAGGATGCCTCCACACTGTTGATGAAATCCCGCTCCAGGTGCCTTGAGCTGAACAAGGTGTATTATGAAATGACACAATGGTTCAAGCCGATGACAGACCGGGATACTCTGATTACGGCCAGTAAATGCTGGTTGAAACAAGTCAAAGGTGATCCTGTTTTCGGATGTTTCTTCCACTATCAATACAGCGTCAATGGCCAGGGTGACGCTGACGCCATCTATACAGGTGATGAACTGCTTTCGACCTTTCCGCAAGACAGCTCGGCCCAGCTTATTCCTGTAAAGCAATACCCCGATGAAATTCAGGGCAGAGCGCATAATCATATATTCAGGATGTACCAGCCGTTCCGGGACAAGTCCTGCTTCCCTTGTTTTAACAAGGACGGATCTCTGAAGAAGGAATACGGCATACAATTACTGGGAGATCAGGATGTGGGAAGTATACCCTGCTATCATATCTCGATGATCGAGGATCCGAAAACATTTGACAACAATTTCATTGTGACCCTTAAAAATGATTACGAGTACTGGATCAGCAAGGAAAGCCTGCTGCCCGTGAAATATAATTATTACTTCAGGGGTATCCTCAACCATGACACTTCTGATCAGTTCATCAGTTATGCGGTGAAAAAGATCCGGACCGGCGACAGGGATGTGGGAAAAAAGATTCTGCTCACCAGTCTCCCCTCTTATTTCAGGATAAAGACCTATGAACCTGAGAAAACTGTTCCCCTTCTTGCAAAAGGCAGCGTAGCCCCTGATTGGAAGCTTGTTTCACTCAAAGGCGATACGGTTTCGCTGAAGCAACTGAGGGGCAAGGTCGTTCTGCTGGATTTCTTTTATAAATCCTGCTATCCATGCCGTCTGGCAATCCCTCATCTGCAGGAAATCCATAAAAAATACGGTGCACAGGATGTGGTTGTCGTCGGCATCGATGCGGTGGACAAGAAGACTGATGAGCTGAAGGCAATGCTGGACAAAGAGGGTGTATCGTATACGGTGCTGCTGGCTGAAAAGGATCTTGCAAAGAAATACCAGATAACCGGCTATCCCACAGTTTACATCCTCGACAGAGGAGGAAAGGTGTTCTACGCAAGCTCAGGTTTCGGTGAATCACTTGCTAAAATCTTCGAACAGGAGATCAACTCGGCCCTGGGCAGTGAGTAGTGGCCTTCGCAAGATGCTGATAGTCAGCTGAACGGGACACAGCCATCCGCAGTCAAAAATATTTCTTAAGTTTACAGCGCATGAACTACATTTTTGAAATACTCTGGATATGCTGGTTATTATCAGAGATCCTGCTGAACAGGCTGGTGCGGTCAAAAAATCCTGATTCAAAGGAGGTGGATAAAAATTCGATGAACCTGATCTGGATTGCTATCGTTGTTTCAATGACGTTGGGAATAGTATGTGCCAATCACTGGTCTGCCCCAATTATGCCCTCCGGTATTGCCCTTTACCTGGGCTCAGGTTTTATACTTGCAGGGATGATCATCCGGTTTACTGCGGTTTGGTCGCTTGGAAAATTCTTCACGGTTAACCTGGGGATCCAGGCCAATCACCGACTGATCAGGACCGGTTTCTACAAATACATCCGTCATCCGTCTTATTCGGGCTCCTTATTGTCATTTGCCGGGTTTTGCTTAAGCCTGAATAACTGGCTGACTTTTTTGATCATCATGATTCCGGTAATTGCGACTTTTATTAACCGAATTAATATTGAAGAAAAATTGCTGCTTAGGCAATTCGGTTCAGAATATGAGGAGTATAAAAGAAAGACGAAGAGGCTGGTTCCTCTGATCTATTGATACCTTGCACTGATGGGGGCTGATAGAGAGTCGCCGCTCCCTCATCCGCAGTCAATAAAAATGGGTAAGTATTTTTAGGATCCGCTATCTCGCCGGCACATGGTTCTTCCCGTGGGTGTTACGGGGGCAAGTCCCGGAGGTGAGGCTGGAGATACTGGAGTTTCTGCTTCCGCAGTACATGCAGTCAAAGTTTGACATGATTTGTGGTTTTATTTAATTTCCTGATGGTTGATACAAAGATAGGAATACGGGATGGATAAGGAATTAATATACAAATGATGGATTAATGCCTCTATGATATCCGCAGTCAATTAACATTAAGTCGCACTGGAAAAAAGTTCAAGAATGAATATCACTTTTAAGGAGTTGGGGGATTAAGTAGAAAATGACTTAACTTTGCAGAAATGGAATCTTTATTGATGAAAACGATCAAATACGTCGTTTATAAAGAGGGCAAACATTACGTTTCCCAGTGTCTTAACGTTGACATTTCGAGCTTTGGATCTTCGGTTCAGGAGGCAGTCGACAATCTGAACGAGGCCCTTGAACTTTACTTCGAGGATGGGGACGCCCTCAAATCTTATCCGCCTATAAAAGAAACCCTCGTGGGCGAATCACGAATCCGTGTCTAGGCTTCCGTCATCGAAACAAATTATTGACATCCTGCTTGCTAATGACTTTTCCTTTGTTTCCCAGAAAGGGAGTCATAAAAAGTTAATGTCCTGTATTAATTGTGCAACAAGCTGTTGGACAATTCTAACATACAGATAATGAGCATATAGAATCAACTCTCTCACATCCACAGTCAAAAAATGAGACCCCCGGGAAATAAATTCAGAATTCTGTATCACTTCTGCAGCTTTCCCGGATAAAGTATCAAGACCGTGAAAAAATACTTCATATCTATTCGTGAAGTGGCATTAATTGAGGTAACTTTGCAGGAACAGAAAGGGCTTGAGTTATGACTACTATTGAGCTGAAAAAAAGTATAATACTGAGAATAGCCGAGATTGAGGATTCTGAATTTCTCAAAGCCATTAAAACCATCATTGATTCCAATCAATCCGATGCAGTTTTCAAGGTCTCCGAGCCAATGAAGAAAGACATTGAAACAGGCAGAAAGCAGATCACGGAAGGGAAGTACACTACCCAGGAGGATCTTGAGAAGGAAATCTATGCATGGTTAAAAGAAAAAAAGTAATCTGGTCTGATAAAGCCAGCCTGGACCTGCTGGAAATCCTTGATTGCTATAACCAGAGGAATGGGAATATCAGATTTTCCTCAAGGCTCTTTAAAAAGATTTTCAAAGACATTTCCCTGCTTTCAGCTCATGCTTTTCTTGGAAAACAAACAGATAATGTTTGGGATTCAAGAAGAAAACAAGAGAAATTATACTGATATCCCTCATATAGGTTAATATAATTGCCTGACACCGCCCAAAATGTCATATCGGATCTCCCTCATCCGCAGTCAATAGAAATGGCAGATTAATGCCGCTTTCCTATCCGCAGTCAATAAATAATCATCATCGCTGTTTGTTAATTCACGTCGATGACGATAACGGTGACATCGTCATCCAGGCTTTCGGTTTTACCCCTTCCCGACCATGCTGACACTTGCCCGATGATGTGGTTTGATATTTTTTCCAGCGGAAGATGCCTGTTTTCTGTCAATCCTGACAATAATCTCTCTTTCCCGTATAATTCTCCCCGGGGGTTGGATACCTCGGTCAAACCATCAGTATAGAGCAAGATACGGTCTCCGTGCGATATCCCGATCGTTTCACTGGCATAGGTGATATCCTCGTAAATGCCGATTGGAATGCCTTTGGCAATGAACGGTTTGTCGTCTGCTTTTCCGTGGCGGATTAAAATGGGGGCCGGATGTCCTGCTGATGCGTGATGCATTGTCATGTCAGCAAAGTTGAACCAGAGATACGCAGTTGTAATAAATTCATTGTTCAGCTGTCCTGTCAATGCCTGGTTCACCGATTCTAGCAATAAAGCAGGACGATCGGCAAGGGCAACAAGTGAGTTAAATGCCACTTTGATCATCGAGGCCAGCAGCGCCGCAGGTATGCCATGCCCGGAAACGTCAGCAATCAGAATGCCTGTATGTTTATCATCGACCTGGTGAAAAGCATAAAAATCGCCACCGATCTGAGTCATGGGAATATAGGTTGGAAAAATTGTACAGGAGGATGAAACAGGCAATGTTTGTGGCAGAATTGCAAGCTGGATCTGCCGCGCAGTTTCAAGGTCATGCAAAATTGCATCGTATTCCCGCTCGGTATTATTGCTGCGCTTGATGGCGGCATAGATCATACAGCAAACAAAAATGAGGAAAGCGATTTGTTCAACACTGGCTCCTTTGAGGAAAAAACCATCAGGCGCCAGGTTATTATACAAAACGGCAAGAATAAATACAGACAAGCCGATTTCGATGATCCGTCCCTCCGGGGTGCTTCTGCCCCGGGCGAGATACCGGTTGAAACCCAGAACCACGATGATCAGGATCACTAAAATGTCATTGATGGATCCCCCGATAAAATGCGGTGTGCCGGTAACGATCCCGATGGTCATGGCTGTGACTCCATAAGCAATCCAAATCAGCAAAAGCCAGAATACAGATCGTTTCCAGCCCCAGCCGATGAATGATTGCAGGAAAATGATGAAGACAACAGGCAGTAAATCGGTAACAGCGGCATCAATGTATTCCCAGAAATCCCGCGGAACATCAACCGACATCCGCAGCAGTTCATTATCGGCAAGCACCCGGGCGCCGTAGCCAACAATAAAAACGGCGAGGTAAAGGATATACAGTTCAGAGGATTTACGCTTAAGCAGAAAGACCAGGCCGGTCAAAATACCAATGACGATCAAAAGGAAACCAAGCAGGAACTCCGGCTGTTTTTGAAGCCAGAAATCCGGTCGCATCATTGGTTCCTGCCGGGAAAAGCATATTCCCGGTATGAACAATATAGAAAATAACAGGAAGAAAATGCGCTTCATAACCCATCATCTTCATCAGATAACGTAAAATTACGAAAACAGAGCAGGATTCCGAATTTATCAATCAAATAAAATAAAATACCTGCTCAGGATTGGGTTTAATTTTTTTCGGCATCAATGTTAAACATGTTTGATAAAAGATTATTCAATATATTGCATGTTTGATTTTTGACGGGAATTTAATCAGAGTTCCTCTGGATATTTCTGAAAAATGATTACAACCTAAAACTCAGAATATGGAAAAACTGATCTCCTGCTGCGGGCTTAACTGCGCTTCCTGCGATGCCAGGATCGCCACGCTTGCAAATGATGATGAACTGAGGCAGCAAACTGCCGAAAAATGGAGGGTGATGTATAACTCCCCGGATATCACCCCCGAAATGATCAACTGTAGGGGCTGCAGAATGGAGGGTGCGAAGATCGGCCACTGGGCCGAATGCGGAATGAGAAAATGTGCTTCGTCGAAGAACTTCAGCACCTGCGGCCCATGCGAAGCCCTGCTAAACTGCGATATTATCAAGCCGGTGCTTCAGTTTGCCCCGGATGCGGTCGAAAACCTGAAGTCGGTGAACTGATCCTACCGGTCGTTAGGTATCACTTTTTGTAGGTTGGGGGATTAAGAGATGATGGAAATTCCATTGTATAATGAAACCCATTTGAGGTCGCAATTTGCGACCTCAAACTTCCTATCATGAAAAATTCATTGATAAAGGCTGATTATCAATCATTAATCTATGATTTAAGAGGTTATAAAGTCATGCTTGATTATGATTTGGCCGTTCTTTATGGTGTTGAAACCAAGCGGCTGAAAGAACGTGTAAGACGTAATAACAGCCGGTTTCCCGAAGATTTTATGTTTGAACTAACATCCGAAGAGTTTAATTCTTTAAGGTCGCAATTTGCGTCCTTAAAGAGAGGTCAGCATATAAAGTACCTTCCTTTCGCATTTACCGAACAGGGAGTAGCAATGCTTTCCTCAATTCTGAATTCCGAAAAAGCAGTCCAGGTTAATATCGAGATCATGCGTGCATTCGCCAATTACAGAGCGTTATTGATTGCAAGCAAGGATTTTCGTCTTGAATTAAAGGCTTTAGATGAGAAAATCACCCAGATATTCAAGTTTCTTCTTCAGAAAATTGATGCATTGAGCCAGAGGCCTTCAAATCAACCTGTGAAAAGGATCGGTTACAGGAGAAAGGATGAAGAGGGAGGTCCAATAAATTCCAGGTTGAATAAGAGTCGGAAATGAAAGGCAAATAAAGAAGTATCACGTTTATAGGTTTGGCGGATTAAATGGAAATTGACTTAACTTTGCATAAATGGAACCCCTTTGGGGCAAATCACAAATCCATGTATAGTCTTTCTTTATCGAAAAAAATTATTAACACATGAAAACAAGATTCATTACAATCTGCCTGCTCGCAATTTTTTCGGCCTTTTTGTTCACAGGATGTTCGAAAGAGGGGCCTCAGGGACCTGCCGGGCTCAACGGACAAAATGCCACGGTCTATTATTCCGAATGGTTTTCCACCTCTGCCTGGTTGGGTAGTTCAGGCGACTGGTATTTCGAGGCAAATGCCCCTGACCTCACCCAGAGTATTGTCGAGGGCGGTGTGGTGCTGGCCTATGCCTGGCTCGATGGTGATCTTTACGGAAGTTCAACGATGCGCCCATTGCCCTGCTTTGCTGTTGGGGCTAACTGGGGCTTCCTGATTTACCAGTACGGAAGCATTGAATTCACCTGCGATATGATTGCAGCGCCTGCCACCTCCACTAATAAATTCAGGTTCATCGCGATCCCCGGCACCATCCCGGCTACAAAATCGGGAACCCCTGGAAAGAAAAGCTTACAGGAGCTGAGGAGCATGTCCTATAAGGAGGTGTGCAAGTTTTACAATATCCCTGAATAACAGCCTGAATAGTTTTTATTTCGGGACCGGATCACCTCAGTTGTTCACCCAGTGAAACACATCCCTGATCAGGCACCAGCGGTGATCATTTGTGCGGGTCTGAACGCCTTCCATCCACCTTTTCTTTAAAATGGCGGTCGTGCCTTCGGTATCCTTGATCTGCAGCCAGTAATCCATGTACCTGACCAGGGGGAGGGCATCGGGTGGCATGAAATAGGCGATCAGGAGGGGGCTCCCGAAGTTGGATGGGATGACGGCTGTAAACCCGGGATGTGCCATTGCATAGGCCCTGGACTGCTCAAAGGTCCAGATGGCAAAATCAATGTCGGTGCGGGTTGCAAGTTCATAGTAGTTCTCGAGCAAGACCTTCGGATTGTTTGGAAAAAGCAGGTTGCTGATCCTGATGAGTACCGGGCTGGTGAAGATTCCCACGCGGTACCTTTTATTCCCCAGCACTTTTTCCCTGGTGGTGAGCTCCCTGGCGATGCTGCCCCTGGCAAGGATTGCGAGCGGGCTTTGAAAATAAGGCCGGGTGGCGGGAAGTGCCTGCAGCCTTTCGTTCGTTACAAAGATGCCTCCTATCGCTATGTCGAACTCATGGTTTATCAGGTCATCTTCCATGCCGGCCCACTGGAACGGGATGAACTGCAGTTTCAGATTGAGGTCCCGGGCAAGGTGGTACATGTTTTCCACGTCATATCCCACGAGCTCGCCATAGATGTTGAAATAACAGAAGGGGATGACGCCCGGGTTGTACCCGACCTGGAGGACCCCTGTCTTCCTGATATTATCCATCCTGAAATGTACGGCTGAATCATGAAGCACGGGCGGCCTGGGCTGACCGGGTTTATATATCACCGCATTGACACCGGCAGTAAGTTCACGGGGAAGCCTGTACCGGAGATAAGGCAGGTTCCGCTCGAGAAACAGTCCCGGGCTGAATGCACGCAGGACGAGGGTGAACCCGACCAGTACGATGAGGCCCCCTGCAAGGGAGGTGAAAAATTTCTTAGGGTTGAACTTCAGCTTGCCGTAAAAAGAGAAGGTTGCAAGCAGGGCAGTAAAAACGAAGCCCATCACGCTGAGAGCCACCTGACCGTACCTCGTGAAAATGGTGGTGGCTGCATAGAGATCCTCGGTGCCCGGGGGTACCTTGAAAACAGTAGACAGGAAATTGATCGCATTGACGGCCGCACTCGGGGTGCCGATCGTGGAGATCAGCGTAAGCGGGGGCAGCAGAATCTTCTGGGTTATCGAAAAGTCCAGCTTGTAGAAAAAACTGCAGAAATAAATGAACAGGAGGACACCCAGGTTCCCGAGCTGCGCGAACGGGTATGCTAAAGAGATATTCGTACCGATCACATCCTTCATCCTTTCATCCCTGATATTTTTGTCCCTGAGGAATTTTTCAATCGCCTGGGTGATGATGGGAAGGGCCACCACGCTCAGGGTCGTTACGAGCGCCAGGATGAAAGCCCCTTCCAGTTCCTTCATCAATTCCCTGTATTTCAAAGGCACCAGTGATGTGATCAGCATGGGAAGTATCCAGAAGGTGAACAAGGCGGATCCGGCAAGGAAGACAATGATATACAGCAGCAGGCCTTCTATTTCGGTCATCATCATGGTCCCTGCGACGTTCGCAAACAATGCAAAAACACCGACGGGGGCGACCAGAACAACCCAGTTCCAGATGGTAAGGCTGGCGCTTTTAATGGTCTCCATGATATCCAGGAGGGTGTCCTTGTGCGAGACCTTCTGCATGGCCACACCGTAAAGCAGGGTGAAGGCGACGACGGCCGGAATGTAATTCTTCGAGATATCGCTGAATACGTTCCCCGGTACAAAGATCGAAACGAAATCCACGTTGTTTCTGGCGGCATCATTAACAATCTCAATAGGCGCCAGCGGCTTCGGGAACACAAGGGAAAGCAGCATCATCGCAGCCAGGATGATGACCCAGGCAAGGGCGAATATGAACCATCCCCTTTTAAACATCAGCTTTGCCGTAACCGAATCCATCTTCCCTAAGCCATGAAGCAGGGATGCGACAAGATAGGGATACACGCACATGGCCAGGAGCTGAACATACGCCTTACCAAGGAACTCCAGGTAAGCCGCGTAATCACCAATGACCAGGCCGGTGAGGATCCCGAGGACGGCCCCGGCCAGGACCCTGGCAGCGAGCTTTCCGGTATTCTGACTTGCGGAAGAGGGGTTGATCTTCATGAGCGGATTAATCTCAATTCCTTCTTAAGCTCAGACCTATTGTTTATTGATCAGGCCGGAAGCATATGTTTCTGAAAGGTAAAATTAAACCGATTGGATTTAGTATCCAAATTTCCCGGATAATTTGTTGCGGACTTGTTTTAGCGGGAAAAAAAGGCTGCAACGGAATGTTATCCGCAGTCAGAAAATAATCCTTATCTTTATTGTCCTGAACTCAAATACCTGGCATATGAAAAAGATAATTCTATTAATTTCCCTGGCACTGATGTCCTGGGGTGCGTCATACGCTCAAAACGACCTCAGCGCTGCTTTAAAGCAGGTCAGCGCATCCGGCAAATTTGATACTTTGATCTATTATGGAGTTGACTTCTCAAGAGTCAGGATCAACGATGCACCAAAAATCTCGAAGAATGCAGTCTACAGTCAGGCATACCCGCCTTCATGGATAGCTTATGTTGAAAAGGAGATGCCTCCTGATGTCTATGTCAGGAATATGCTTCAATTCAGGAATTTCAGCTATAAACAGCAGGATATATTTCATGCATCCGTTGCAGTGAGCCCTAAGTTTATAACCGGTTATGACAACAGCATACCTCCTGACACCCTCACGGCCATGATTGCAAAATACAGCCTGCAGGCTAAATCGGGACTGGGGCTGGTGCTTATCCCCGAACTATTCAGTAAACCCCAGGAAACGGCTTACACTTGGGTTGTGTTCTTCGATGTTAAATCGAGGAAAATCCTGTATAAAGCTAAAACCACCGGCAAATGCGCCCATATGGGGTATACCGCTCATTGGGCATCAGGGGTTGTGGACGGGTTTGAGAATTTCGCGAATCATTGATTTTTGACCTGAGACCTCTGGCATCAGAAAAGTATTGCTTTTTCCTGTAAATTTCATATCTTAGTGACGGTATTTAACCTCATTCGTATGAAATCGTTCATTTATTTCCTGGCATTGATCACCCTGCCCGGCTTTTTACAGGGTTGCAGCAAAAGGACAACCGAGTACTCCAATAACGGTGCAGGGAGCATCCAGGTGATCATCAACGACATTCCATTCAAAACAAACGAATTCCTGAGGATACCTTTCGCACTGAAGACCTGGGAGTGGAAGAAGAATGGGCTCTCCCTCAGGCAGATCAACGTTCTTGACGATGTTACGAGGGAAGTGCTGGCGACGTATAATACAGGGGAATTTCCAAGGATCTATTCCGATCCCCTCCCCGGCAATCCCATCCTGGCCTGGGACAAACTCTACAGCTATTACTTTTCGATCCAGCTTCCCGTGCCCTTAAACAAGCCCCCTCCTGTGAGGATATCCCAGAGGCTGGTTTTCAGGGATACGGTCTCCAATAATGATGTGATCGTAAACGGGGGCGTATTCACTCCGAGGTACGGTGAAACCCCGCTTGCTATTGCCTCACCGGTGAAGGGCACGAAATGGATGTTCTTTAACCAGTCCACGAACGATTACCATTTTTATTCGATGGTCTTCGTCGGAGGGAAAATAGGCACCGGGGAACGTTTTGCATTTGACAATATGCAGGTGGACGATGCCTATGATAAATTTTACGAGGGAGATCCTGCAGTGAACAGTGCATACTTCTGCTATCGCGACAGCCTGTTTGCAGTGGCCGACGGAGAAGTGATAGCCAGCAGGGACACGGTGACGGAAAACGACGGGAACACGCATAATCATCTGAATTTAAAGGCTCCCATCGATTATGCCGGGAATTACATGATCATAAACATCGGCAACGGGCATTACGCGATGTATGCACACTGTGTTAAAAACTCCCTTAAAGTGAAGGCCGGCGACCAGGTAAAAGAAGGAGATTTCCTGGCGCTTCTGGGCAACTCGGGGAATTCCGATGCCCCCCACCTGCATTTCCAGGTCGGCGACTCCCCCGATTTCTTCATGTGCAACGGCCTGCCTTTTGTGCTGAAGAAATTCACAAAGATAGGCGAGTGGCAGGATCCAAGGCCCATCACACCCGAGGTTTACCACAACACCATGAACGAACAGAAGATCGTGATTGATTTTAAATAATATACCGTTCCCATGAAAAAACATTTACTGTTTCTGGCAGCTCTGGTTTTAGTCCTCGCCGCAGCCGGGATCTGGGTTGCCCATAAATCAGCCCTCAAAACACATCGCCATTCGGTGGCAATGGCTAAACCGGAAAAAGAAAAACTGCCTCCCTCGTACCTGCTCCCGCAGTTCACAGAACATCAGCTGAACATGCTCCGTGATCCAGCTTCAGGAAACATACCATCAGGAATAAGGTCAAGGGAACTGGAGTTTGCTAAAAGCCTTCCGAAAAAGGCCAATTCCCAGTCCTGGGACTGGCGCGGGCCGGACAATATAGGCGGCAGGATGCTTTGTGTCGCGGTGGATGTGGATAACGAAAACCACCTCCTGGCGGGCAGCGCCTCGGGGGGGATGTGGGAATCGAAAACGGGAGGGGATCTCTGGCATAAGGTCACGGCCCCGGATGCGGAACAGAGCGCGACCTGCATCGCCCAGGACAAGAGGCCCGGCCACCATTCGACCTGGTACTCCGGCAGCGGGGAGCTCCTGAGTACAACCGACCGTAATGTGAGCACGAGCGTGCGTACAGTCGGGCTGGGGAACGGGATCTTCAAATCGACCGACAACGGGACTACCTGGCAGGCCCTGGCATCAACCCAGAGTAATTCGCTGGGGGTGCTTAAGGATGTGTTCCAGGGCGTGTGGCGCATCATCGTGGACCCGGTGACGATGAACAAGGATATTGTGTACGCGGCCTGCTATGGGGCTATTATGAGGTCGGTGGACGGTGGCGTGAACTGGAGCGTAGTGCTTGGCGACCTGGTGAACAAGTCGTTCTGCTCCGACATCGCCATCACTTCAAACGGCACACTGTACGCGATCCTCAGCGGCTATGGCTGGTCCATTGAACCCCCGGGAAAGAAAGGCATCTGGCGTTCAACGAACGGGATCAACTGGACTGAGATCACACCCGGGGTTTTTCCTCACGATAACCGCACAAGCAAGCTGGCTATCGCGCCTTCGGATGAATCAGTGATGTACGTGTTCACCGAGTCGCAGTCGCCCGACCTCAATCCCTTCAACGGCTATACAAATTCGGTGAATACTTTCTGGAAGATGACATGGAACGCAGCCGGTGATTCGGCGGTTTGGGAAAACCGGACCAAAGGCATACCCGGTGCCGGGCAGGGGAGCATCAACTCCTGGCCTTTTTCTTTGGTTGTGTACGGTGGATATTGTGTGGGCCTTGGTGTGAAGCCGGATGACGCGAACAAGGTATTCCTCGGAGGGATGTGCCTTTACCGCTCCGATAACGGCTTTGCCGACAGCCTGCATACATCTTTCCTCGGGGGAAGTCCGTACGATATGGATTCCCTGCATGCCATCCACCCCGACCAGCATGGGATCGCTTTCCTGCCGTCGAATCCCAATACGATGTTCATGTCGAATGACGGGGGGATTTACAGAACTTTCGATTGCACGGCCGACAGCGCCCATATTTACTGGGACCGCCAGAATGCAAAACTGGTTACGACCCAGTTCTATTCGGTGGCCATCGACCACGGGGCTTCGGCTGAAAACTGGATACTTGGCGGGCTACAGGATAACAACTGGTATTATACCATCACCGGAGACCCGACGGAATTCTGGTTCAATATCGATATCTGTTACGACGGATTTGCAGCGGCCGTAGCCCCCTCATGGGAGTATTGCGTGATATCGGCATACAGCGGGAATATCTGGACTTCGCAGTTCGACGCATCGATGCATACGAAAAATATTTACTCCCAGCTGCCCGATACCCTGCTCAAATCTTACGATCCGGTAATGGGCTCAAACGCTCTCTTCCCCTTTTACCAGAATTTCGCACTCGACCAGAATAATTCCCAAACCTTTTACCTGCCTACCATCAACAGCATCTGGCGCAAAGATGACCTCAAGGCTTCGGCCTTCGATTCCTCGAAACGCAATGCAGGCTGGAACCACCTCAGCAATGTGGATATAGGCAACGCATCAGTGATCAGCGCCATAAGCGTATCACGTTTGCCGGCCAACCGCTTGTATTACGGGACCAGCCTGGGTAAACTGTACCGCCTTGACAATGCGAATACCGGGAACCCTGTGCCTGTTGAAATTACGGGCTACAACTTCCCACCCAATGCGTTTATCGCCTGTATCGATATTAATCCTTTGAATGCGGATGGTGTGATGGCGGTTTTCTCGAATTACGGGGTTCAGAGTTTATTTTATTCCGGGGATGGAGGAATTTCCTGGACCTCTGTTTCGGGAAACCTCGAGGAACACCAGGACGGATCCGGCGCGGGTCCGTCGGTGAGATGGTCTAAAGTACTGAATTACCAGGGGGAAAAGGTGTTTTTCGTCGGGACTTCCATCGGGCTGTTCTCTACGACGAAACTGAACGGAGATTCCACGATCTGGGTGCAGGAAAGTCCAGATGCAATCGGCAACGTGATCGTCGACATGATCGACGCCCGCTCCACCGACAGCTTTGTCGCTGTGGCCACCCACGGCAACGGGGTATACAGCGCGTATTACAAACCTTCAGAGGGAATATCGGATCACGGCAGTGCTCAGTCATTCAGCCTCGGTACACCCTATCCTGTTCCCTCGGATGGATTTGTGAACCTGCCGGTCACCTTCTCACGGAATGAGACCCTTGAGATCCGGCTCACGAGCAGTTCGGGCCAGGACCTGGGAATGGTCTGGAAAGGTTCCTGCAGGGCCGGTGAGCAGGTGATACGGATAAACCTCGGGGGACGCCCCGCGGGTGTTTGTTATTTAACCGCCTCGACCTCATCCGCCAGGCAAACAAAGAAAATTATTGTGATGTAATCGTAACGCTAAGGAATTACTCCATGATAACCAGGGTCCGGCTGTGTTCTTTTCGGCCCAGGTAAAGGAATTACTCCATGATGACCAGCGTCCGGCTGTATTCTTTCCGGCCCACGTACCAGTATAGCTTTCCGGCTTTGTATTTGATTGCAGGCAGTGTGATCTCCCTGATCCCCGGCTTTATTCCCCTCCAGCAGGCGAGTTTGTTGTTGGCTGCATAGATGAGATAAAAATATGTAAAACTGTCGGTTTCCTGCTTCCAGCTGAATAACACATCTTGTCCCCTGCTTACTACTTCATTGTCGGCAGGTAACAACAACTCGACCGGCTTTCTCGTGGTGAGGGTAACCACAGGGGGTGTTTTTGCAGCCCGGGAATGTGTCGTATCCTTTGCCGTATCCTGTACTGCGGAAGGTTGTAATGAGCCGGGTTTTGTTTCAGAAGGTTTATTTATGGCGGATTTCATTTCAGCAGCTTTCGTCCCGGTTGACGTATTGTCAATGGATTTAGCAGTTACCGCGGATTGATCTTCGGACAAATAGGCAGGTATGACGAATCGTACAACTGCAACTCCGGCCGTCGCCAGGACCAGGATAACGATGGTCAGCCAGATAAAGAGCCTCCTCTTTTTCCTGAGGGCTTTCTTCCCGGGAAGGCATTCCTTAGGGTCTTTCTTAATATCCATCGAAATTGCATCATTTCCTTCCGCCTTAAATAATGAAGGAAAAGTCTTCCTGAGCCTTAATTTTCTTGCAAACTCATGGTCCTCGCCCAGCCTGGTCTCAAAATCCACAGCCTCAGCCTGGGACAGCTGTCCTTTAAGGTACCTTTCGATAAGGTCAATATCTTCCGGATTGGTATACATTCAGCAGTGGGATCAACTGTTATACGGGGAAAACAGGTTAAAGTTTCGCGTTTGAGAAATAATGATGCCTGATGGCCGGTCACGATCATTACGCAATCAGGTTCATTCAGGTCAATTCCAGTAATGCCCGAGCACGATGTAATATGCAAACTGTCCAGGTCCCGCGGCCAGGTCAATGCCCATCCTCATGCGGAAGATCCTGGAGAGAAGGTAACGGAAACCAGCTCCCCCGGCTACATGCCAGGTAGGATCTTCGAGGAACCTCGAACTGCTGAAAGTCTTGCCAACACCTGCGAATCCGAGCAAACTCCACCTCATCGTAAGGTCGAAGCGCTGCTCGGTCTCGAACTGCAATACCTGGTCTCCCTGGTAAACCATGGCTCCTATACCTCTCATTTTTATGTACGGAAGCAGGTAAAACGGAGTAGTGCCCCCGGCCCACTGCCAGTCGGCCCTCAACCCGCAAACCCACCATTTAGTGATTGGGATAAAGCCGTTGATGAAAACCTCGCTTTTCTCGTAGTCGAAGTCGCTGGCGGTCCAGTTCCTGCCTATGCCGAACGAGGCTTTCGTGCGGACGCCTTTGTCGGGAGTGAAAATGCTGTTGCGTGAATCCCACTCAAGATACAGTCCGAGCAGACCGGAATTTTTCGTCATGCTTGGTTTCTGGTTGAACATCGAATCGGGGATGTTCGGGAAGTCCGTGGTGGTCTTTATATTGGAAAAGGTATAGTTGATCCCCACGAACAGCTTGTTTTTGAACAGGTTCTCACTGATATCAAGGATACCTAAAATAGTCGTCAGCTTGAAAAGCACTTCCTTCTCGCCGAGGTAAGTGAAGTTCCGGTAAAAATTAATATTAATGGGAGCATAGGCCGCCGCTATGTTGTACCTCATGCCTATCTTCGGAAAGCTTCCCTGCCTCATCGCCCCTACCCCCCAGGTGTTGTTGAGGGTCCACATGCCTGCAATCCCGGTGATGTCTGGGAAATGGAACTGCTCTTCTTTCTTTGCGGATTTCTTCGGACTGATGAATACGATAGCGAGGGCCAGGCCAAAGCTCCCTAACGACGGCTCGCTGATGATCACCGGCCAGGGCACGAAGCCATGCATATTGATCAGGTAATCACTCATATCGAGCTGATGGTCAAGGGTGTCTTTCATGCTGATCTTTTTCTTAGCGGGCCTGACTTTGGCTTTGGCCGTATCCCAGGTTTGCGTATGGGCTGTATCACGGGTTTGAGTCATGGCGGTATCTCCGGGCCCGGTTTTGGTCAGGGCCGGCAGCTGCATGCTTAACATGCTTCCTGGAAGGAAACAGAATATAAGCATTGAGAACAAAAAGGGGAAAGTGTGTTTCATAAACCGGGTGTTTTGAAAACCAATCAAATTTATCATTTATTTTTCTTAACTTGCAAAAAAAAGACTGATGAAACTAATTGCCACGGCCGCTGCCCTTACTATCCTTATCTCAGGTTTTATATTCCTTTCTTCCTGCAAAAAAAAGACTGAAGATACTCCGATAAGCGGACCGGTCCCTGTATTACTTACTTCCGATTTCAGCAATATCCTGCTGAAAACTGCCAGATGTACAGGGAATATTACGAGTGACGCGGGTAGCTTTGTTATAAAACGGGGCTTCTGCTGGAGCCATTCAAACCAGAATCCAACGATACAGGACGACACTGTAGTTTCGGGAAACGGAGCCGGGATTTTCTCCGGAACATTAAACGGACTTCAGGGCCAGAGTGTATTTTATGTCCGTGCTTTTGCAACCAACAGCAACGGAACAGGCTATGGCTCAATATTGACGCTGACGACCCTCGATTCAACGATCACCGATATCGCCAATAACCATTACCGCATTGTCCAGATCGGAACCCAGGTCTGGATGGGCGAGAACCTGAGAACCAAAAAATACAGGAACGGAGATCCTTTGCCCGATATCACGGATGCTTCCGAATGGAGCCAGCGTACAACCGGCGCTTGCTGCGAATATGATAATTCTTCAGCCAACGGCTCGGTCTATGGGTTTTTATATAACTGGTATGCCGTAAACGACAGCCGCTACATCGCCCCGGCGGGCTGGCATGTTCCGTCCCATGACGAATTCACGCTTCTGATGACTTACCTGGGAGGCCAGGATGTTGCCGGCGGCAAACTTAAAGAAGCAGGTACAACCCATTGGGACAGCCCCAATACAGGAGCAACGAATGAGACAGGGTATAAAGCCCTCCCGGGTGGATATCGCGATGAGAATGGCGCATTCGGAGGATTGGGAGGAGGCACAACCTGCTGGCTTTCTACAGGATACGGCGTAAGTAATGCCTGGTTTATGCAGCTTAATGCATATAATACCGTATTTGTCAGCTCCGTTTTATACATAAAGGCCGGCGCTTCTTTACGTTGTGTCAGGGATTAGGGGTTGGGGAGTGGGGATTAGGGATTTGTAATTCGTAAATCGTAATTCGTAAATCGTAACTACCCTTTATCAAGAATCACACCTCCCTCGAACACAGGGATCACTTTCGTTGAATCGGGCGTAAAGCTATACGGGATCACATCATCCAGACCGAGCTTTTGTAAACGGTGACGGTGAGCAGCTTTTTCCAGGTAATCCGGCAAACCGGTCCGCGCTATATTCCAGAGATCGATCGATGCATGGGTGCTGTCGCAGCAGTTTTCAAACCCCGGATGGCTGAGGAGCTTTTCGGCAAGAGCCCCGGCAAAGAGTGAGTCTTCCAGGCAAAATTTGTTTTTCCAGCCTGAACATAAAATTACCACATTTAATTTCTCACGAACGAGCCATTCGCTTAAAGCCGTGATATTTACGAATGCTCCCATTGCAATCTTGCTGGCGCTTTTAGCAATTTCCAGGGCCCTGGTCCCGTTGGTCGTGCAGTAAACGAGGGTCTTCCCTCCTATGGCTTCTGCCGTGAAATTGAACGCTGAATTCCCGAAGTCGGCCCAGTCGAGTTTCTTGCCGTCCTGCTCACTGGCTACGAGGTATCCCTTTGACTTAAGCTCTTTAGCCTGCTCAAGTGTAGCCACCGGTATGATCTCCTTCACACCGTTCTGAAAAGCTGCGCAGATGCTGGTAGTGGCCCTTAAAATATCGGCGAGCACCACAATGTAATTGTCCTTTGTGGTGATATCTCCGAAGAGCTTAGGCGTAAAACAAACCTCGACAGTCATGTACGATGTACGATTTTCATCCGATCATTAGACATAATATTTTGCTACCTAATAATACACCACTTCACATTTGGGGTGGGCCAGTTTGAACTTCTCAACTTTCTTCGCTGAGATCTTCGTATTGAAAATCTTCAGGGATTCCAGCTGGCTCATTTTCTCGAGTTCATCAAGGCTGCTGACTTTCGTATTGTAAAGCTCCAGCACCTTTAAACCGGTGAGGTTGACCAGGTACTTGAGCCGCTTCACAGGGGTTCCGCTGAATTTCAGGCTTTCCAGCTGTTTCATGTTCTGTATGGGCATCAGTTCTTCGACCTGGCTGTTGCTGAAGTCGAGATCCTTTAGATTGGGCAACCCTGCAGCAGGAGTAAGGTCGGTGATCGGATTCTTGCCGCAGTGCAGGCTTTCAAGGGTGAGCATGTTCTTCAGTGGCTCGAGGCTGTTTACCGTGGTACCGCTAAAGCTTAAAGTCTCCAGCCTCGAAAGTTTTTGTAATGGAGTGAGGTCGCTGATCGAGAAATTTTCGCTGATAGCCAGCTCGTCGAGGTTGGCGATTTGCTGCAGTTGCAGCCTGTCGGGTTGTCCCTTGAGTTCCTCCGCTGCAATGAATACATCCTGCCAGGCCTTGCTCAGGCCTTTCCACCAGGAGTTGTTTTCAAAGGTCTGGAAAATGAGCAGGCAGCCGGGGACCTTGTCGAAAAATTTATTCGCTTCCTTCAGAACAACCTGGCTGTTGTCGGCATAAACATATACCAGGGTCGACATGCCGTAAAGAGGCGAAAGGTCGGCAACCTGGGTGTTTTCAATACTGATGACTTTAAGGTTCGGGAGACCGCCCAGGGGCTGCAGGTTGTTAACCGTTGTGTTGTTCAGGTATAGTTTCTGCAGGTTGATGAGGCTTTTCAGCGGTGTGATGTCGTTTACCGAGGTGCTGGAGGCATACAACACTCTCAGAAGGCTCAGCATAGCTATAGGTTCGAGGTTTTTAAGGTTCATCCTCCCGGTGATATTCAGGCTGTCGACCAGGATGAGTTTGTGCAGCTGTTCTTTTGAAGGCGGATTGCTGAGCTCGGTAAAATGGCTGAGCAGGCTCTGCCAGTCAGGGTTCATGCTGCTCCACCATTTTGAAAGCTGGGCCGATTCAAAAACTAAAAAGGCCTTCGGATGCTTTATCATAAAACTGATCGCCTCGTTCTTCGGAAGATTGGTATAATCACAGTAGATCTTTTGCAATGCGGGTAAATTATCCAGCCCTTTGAGGCTTGAGATCCCTGTGCTGTCGGCCTGCAATATCCTGAGTTTGGTCATATCCTTCAGCGGATCCAGTGTCGTGACTTTCGTGAATGTGATGTTCAGCAGCTCAATATTTGTAAGACCTGCAATCGGCGACAGATCGCTCACGGGAGTTCCCGACAGCCTGAGGTCGTCGACCGAATCAAGGTTTGCCAGGGGTTCAAGCGAAGAGACTTTTGTATTGCTGAAATCCAGGTCCTCGAGATCAGGAAAATTAACCACCACATTCAAATCCCCCAATGCCAAACCCCTGACGGCTAATCCCGTTATATGGGTGCAGTAATGCAGGGGCTCAAGGCTTGAAACGGATGTATTGGAGACATTGAGAATCTGCAGGCCATTCAGGTTCCTCAGGGGCATGAGATCACTTACGGGGGTCCTGGCCAGGTTGACTTCCTGCAACTCGCTGAGTTTGCTCAGCGGGCTCAGGTCAGATATCGTCATATCGCCCGAAAGATCGATCTTTTTCATTCCCATGATCTGCACCAGGCTCTTGTAGAAAGCATTTGAATCAATTACTGTTTTCTGCCCGCCAATCATGGCCGCTGTATCATTGTACGAAGCCACTGAACCCAGCACTATGCCTCCTCCCAATGGTAAATCCTTCCCCAGCTTTTGCTGCCAGCCCTGGGATAAACCGTTCCACCAGTTGCGCAAATCGGCTTTCTCGTTGAGCTTCGTGGTATAAATGCTGACGATCTTAAGCTGCTGGTTCTTTTCGTCATAGTTGATCTCTATATACCTGACCTGGTTTGTGTTAACACTGACGTCGTTCAGGTTGACCCCGGTGATGTTGCGGTTACAGGTGACTTTAAAAAAGGTGTTCCCCAGTTCATTGGTCATCACACCGATGTCCTGCAAATTATAGGTGAATTTTGCCTGCTTGAAAAAGAAATCCACATCGGTGAGGTATGCCTGGACATCCTTATACAGGGGCACCTGGTGGGCATCGAGGTCGTCTTCGATCTGCACTTCGCTGTCCCAGAAAAACTTCAGATAACTTTCGTTGATGATCACCTGCTTATCCTGGACAGTATTCTTTTTATCGGCCAGGAAATTCAGGGTGCTTTCAAAGAATTTCACAAGCTGAGTGGCGTTTTCGCGCAGGGCGTCAATTTTATCGGCAGGTAATGCTCCCGGCTTCGGAGCGTTCTTGTCGACGACCTTGCTTCCGCCTTTGGCTGTACCTTTTTTGGCGTTGCTCCCTGAGCTCTTGCCTGTGCTCTTAGTCCCGCTTTTATTAGCGGGCTTGGCTTGGGTGCTGCTTGTCTTTTTGGTCTGAGCCTGGGCCCGGGTGCAAACAAATCCGCCGAAGGCCAGCAGTAAAGAGATGACCAGAATTGAATAAAACCGGGTTTTCATGTGTAAATAATTTATTTTTTAACAAATCGGTCACATGGAATACCCATAATTAACATTCACGGTTAGTATGAACGTAGTTCTTATGGGTATTTCATCGAATTAATTACTATGTGTGTAATGCTTTAGCAGGTCTTTTTTATCACCAGGCGACAGGCGCACGAGGTTCGAGATAAGCCAGCCGCTGTTGTAACTGTTGCGGTTGAAAAATGAGATCTCGAAATACCAGTTGGGAACCTGGAACACATGGAATTTAACGTTGTTGACCGATACAAAGTTAAGGTTTCCTTCCTTCAGTTCCGAAACAAACAAGGCCAGGTGATCGGGCAGGTAATCACGGTCGAGGTAATAGTCGATGTTCTTCGTATCCTCAAGCGCCTTGTGGATGTTCATAAAATCGACCTCATGGCTCATCGGATGCAGAAAGAACTTCAGGTTTGTGGTGTCGCCAAGATGTGAGAAATAGGTATTGAATTTATCACAGAAAACGTTCGAGATCACCCATTTGTAACCTCCGTTCTGAAGTTCAATCCTCAGGTAAAGGATCACGTTGACGGTTTGCTTTTTCCAGTTGAAAGTAGCCGAGACTTCGCTGAACCAGTCTTTATCATGGAAATCAAGAAAAACGGGAGCTTTTTTATTAAGGACTTCCTCTATGAACACGGTCTTCTGATCGGCATTGACGAGGGGGCTTTCCTTATCGAACAATATGTTAAGGTACCTTCGCCTGGCTTTGGGGTCCCGGTATCCCGGGTTTCCGGCATACAGCCTGGTCCCGCTCACGTCCTCCTCCCCGTTGAACCGGCGGAAGAACTGGTTCACCTGTTTCGTCTGGGCATAGAATACAGTCTCGTCCCCTTCAAAGGAGCCAATAGTGTTCTGAGGCTTCGCAAACAGCGGAACCAGCAAAATGAAAATAATCGACAGTGTTCGCAGTGTGTTACTTTTTGGAAGTTTCTTTTACCCTGATATCACCGAGCATCACATCCCAGAAGCCGATAAGACGGCCTCCGATCTGGGTTTCCTTGCGTTTCACATATACCGTGATGTCTTTCTTCGTAGTGTCTTCATACACCAGGCCTTTTTCCTTATCGTAGCCCTGGAATTTCTGGTACACTGTGATCACCCCGACGAAAGTGCCGTCGGGCTGCCTTTCGAGATCGCTCACGTACTCAATCTTGTACCAGTCGATCAGGACCTTTGAATAGTTCAGCTGCATGAGGCGGTCAAAATATTCACGGATCTTGTAATTGTTGACCTGTTCGGGGTGGTTGATATTGGAAACCCCTATTTCGCTGCCGTCCATGAACAGTTCGCATGCACGTTCGATCACTCTCTGTGCATCGCTCCAGGGAGTTGTTTTATCGCCTATCAGGCTGATGTACTTCGAGAGATCCCTCACTTTTTCGAGGGCAAGACTATCGATGGCATGCTTGCGGTCGGGAGTGATCTCTATCTGGTTGACTTTATTTTGGGCGAGCAGGCCTGTTCCAAACAGGGTCGCGAATATCGTTAAGGCTAATATCTTCTTCATCTTCTTTACTTTTTAATCAGGTCAAGTTCTTTGATTTTTCCGCTGGCATCCTGCTGAATGGCATCCACTGCATTCAGGCTTTTCTTCTGGTCTTTGCAGAAGTTAAGATAACGCTGAATGGTAGTAGGTTTGTCATAATCGACGGTGCTGCCCTGGCGGTAAATGATGATGAGGACCGGGGCATCGGGAGCTGTGAAATACTGCAGGGTGTTCTTGATGATTTTATCGGCCTCGTCAGGATTACCTGCGGCGGCAGCATCGGCGACACCCTGGAAAGAGTTCTCAAGCTGGGTCTTTACAGGCAGGGAGGGGCTGTTTTTCATTGCGTCTATCTTATGCTGGACCTGAACAATAAGGTCGTTTATCTCGCTGTCGTTCAGGTTCTGCGCTTTGATCGCGTTAAGCTCATTCTGGAGCTCTGCAGCCGACTTCCCGTCCTTATTCAAAAGCATGTCAAGCAATTGCGCCTTTGCTGCATCAACTTTCTGCTGGTGCAACATCGCTTTCGAAGCGTAAGCTTTTTTAATGGCCTGCTGGGCCTGGATGATCATATCGTTAACTGTGGGATCATTGAGTTTTTTATTAATAATCTCACTCACCAGTTTTTCCTGGTCGGGAAGTGAAAGTGTTGTGGTTTGGTCGATGATTCCCTTCAACTGTTGTTTGGCAAGTTCGATTGCGGCTTTGCGCTCTTTCTTGCTCATTTTGCCGGTTGATTTGCAACTTTCAGTGCCAGCTGCAAGCATTACTACGGCGAGCAGCAATACCACCGGCCAGTGTGTTAACCTGATTTTACTAATTACTTGTTTCATATGTATAAACTTTTGGGTTCGTGATAATGGTTATGGTTTTCATAAAGCTTGCATCTTCATAACGTAAATTTGCCAGGAATAGTATAAATTATCCTTTATAAAACGGGAACTTCACGACATGTGCTTTCAACACCTTTTCCCTGACTTTCACATAAATCGTTGAGCCTTCCTTCGATAGTTCAGCCGGTACATATCCCATGCCAACAGGTATTTTAACCGAGGGCCCCATAGTGCCGGAAGTGACCTCCCCTGTTTTATTCCCGTTCGCATCGGTGATGTCGTAGCCGTGACGGGGGATTCCTTTATCGTCCATCACAAAGCCTACGAGGCGTTGCTTCACGCCTTCATTCTTCTGCTTTAACAGGTATGCCTTATCAATAAAATCTTTATGGTCGGCAAACTTCGTGATCCAGCCTAAACCTGCTTCAATGGGAGAAGTTGTATCGCAGATGTCGTTTCCGTAAAGGCAGTAGCCCATCTCTAAACGTAGGGTGTCGCGGGCCGCCAGGCCGATTGGTTTGATGCCATATGCTTTTCCTGCTTCAAATACGGCATTCCAGATCTTCGGAGCATCTTCGTTGGCCATGTAAATCTCGCATCCGCCTGAGCCGGTGTAGCCGGTCGTGGCGAATATCACATCCTTAACGCCGGCAAAAGTGAGTTTTTTAAAGGTATAATATTCCATGTCGGTGACCTTCGTATCGGTGAGCTTCTGCATAGCTTCCAAGGCTTTAGGTCCCTGGATTGCAAGCTGCGAGATCTCATCCGAAGCATTATAAAGATCAGCGCCGATTGTATTATTTTTGGTGCACCAGGCCCAGTCCTTATCAATATTAGCTGCGTTCACGACAAGGAGATACGTGACGTCATCCACCTTATATACCAGCAGATCATCCACAATACCTCCCTTTCCGTTGGGGAAGCAGCTGTACTGCACCTTGCCGGGAACCAGCTTCGACGCATCGTTTGAAGTAACCCACTGAACAAAATCCAGCGCCTTTGGGCCTTTCACCCAGAACTCACCCATATGCGACACATCGAACACCCCTACTCCCTTGCGGACGGTTTCATGTTCTGCAATAACTCCTTCGTACTGCAGGGGCATATAATATCCTGCAAATTCCACCATCTTGGCGCCCATGGCCTCATGGAACTTTGTAAAAGCTGTGTTTTTCATGTGTTAATATTTATTTTTTGCAAAGTGGTCACATGGAATACCCATATAATCATTCATGGTTTTTATGAATATTGTTCGTATGGGTATTTCATTATAGCGATTGTTGAAATGTCGGAGAAAAAAGCAAAGATAAAAAAAACACCCGGCCTGCGACCGGATGTTCATATATTTTAAAGTCATTAATAATTGAACGGGATTATTTACTTTTGATGACGCTATGAACATTATTACACTTCGCAGGAATACCCCCAGGGGCGTCATCTGGCTCATCGACATGCTGATCGTACTGGGTTCCATTTTCCTGGCTTACCTCCTCCGGTTCAATTTCGACATCCCTCCCAGCGAAAGCAGGCCTTTCGCGATACTCATCCCCTGGATGCTTGCCGTGAGAGGCATCAGCTTTTTAATTTCACGCACACATGCAGGCCTGATAAGGTATACGAGTACTGCCGATGGACAGAGGGTACTCATCACACTGCTGGCCGGAAGTATGGTTTTCGGGCTAACGAACCTCATTACCTGGTTTACGATACAATGGTTCATGATCCCCACCACCATCATCCTGCTCGAGTTCCTGATCACGACGATGGGAATGATCTTTTTCAGAATGAGTGTGAAGGTTGCGTGGCTTGAATTCCAGAACCCCGAACGTCAGAGGGTCGATGTGATCATCTATGGAGCCGGGGAGGAAGGCATCAATGCGAAGCATGTGATGGACCGTGACGCCGCGACGAAGTATAAAGTGATGGCTTTTATCGACAGCGATCCGGCGAAGGTGCATAAGAAACTTGAACGGATCGACATCCTTCCGCCTTCGAAGCTTGAATCGCTTCTGAAAGACCGCACCATTGCTCAGCTTATCCTCGCCATCCATCCTGTGGATCCTGCCTATAAGCAGGAACTGGTCGATCTCTGCCTGAAATATGATACGAAAGTCCTGGCAGTGCCTCCGGCAATTCAATGGGTCAACGGGCAGCTCAGCTTTGCCCAGATCAGGCAGGTGAATATCGAAGATTTGCTTGAGCGGGATGTGATCGAGCTTGACACAGACGACATCCGAGAGTACCTGAACGATAAAGTAGTGATGATCACCGGCGCTGCAGGTTCGATCGGCTCGGAGATCGTACGCCAGGTTTCAAAGTTTGGCCCCGCCCGTATGATCCTGATCGATTATGCCGAAACCCCGCTTCACAGCCTCGGGCTCGAATGCGCTGCCTCGATCAGGGGTGTTGCCATTGACTTTATTTTAGGGAATGTCTGTAATGTACTGCGGATGAGATCGCTCTTTGAGCAATACAAACCCGGGATTGTTTTCCATGCTGCAGCCTACAAGCATGTCCCGGTTCAGGAGGCCCATCCCGGCGAAGCCGTCTTTACCAATGTACATGGAACGCGGGTGATGGCGGACCTTTCGATGGAATTCGGCGTTAATAAATTTATTATGATCTCGACTGATAAGGCCGTGAACCCGACGAGTGTGATGGGGGCCAGCAAACGGATAGCCGAGATTTACTGCCAGGCAATGAACAAGCTTAACAAAACGCATTTTATAACGACCCGTTTCGGCAATGTGCTGGGCTCCAATGGATCGGTTATCCCCTTGTTCAGGAAGCAGATCGAAAAAGGCGGTCCTGTTACCGTGACACATCCCGAGGTGACCCGGTTTTTCATGACTATCCCCGAAGCCTGCAGGCTTGTGCTGGAAGCAGGCGCTTTGGGAAAAGGTGGTGAGATCTTTATTTTCGACATGGGTAAGCCTGTCCGTATCCTTGACCTGGCGAAACGGATGATACAGCTTTCGGGACTCGAGGCAGGGAAAGATATCCAGATTGAATACACCGGCATGCGGCCCGGCGAAAAGCTGTATGAAGAATTGCTGAACCTCCAGGAAAATACGATGCCTACACATCACCCGCTGATCATGATCGCCAGGGTGCGCGAACAGGATCCTGAACAGGTAAGGGCCGATGTTGAATCCCTCATCGAACTCACAACCCGCCCCGATGACACGGAAGTCGTGCGAAAGATGAAGCAGATTGTACCTGAGTACAAGAGCCGGAATTCGGTGTATGAAGCGCTGGATAAGTAATAAAATGCCCGTCATTCTCGGACCAACGGCCTGCGGTAAAACCGCGGTGGCGGCGGGTATTGCATATGAGATGGACGGGGAAGTGATCTCTGCCGATTCTCGCCAGGTATACCGGGGCATGGACCTGGGTTCAGGCAAAGATCTCAGCGATTACGCAGTAAAAGGACGGAACATCCCTTATCATCTGATCGATATTGCCGAACCGGGTTCAGAATACAATATTTTCGAGTACCAGAAGGATTTTGTAAGGGTTTATGCCGACATTACAGGCCGGGGTAAACTGCCTGTATTATGCGGGGGCAGCGGCATGTACCTTGAAGCCGTGCTCAAAGACTACTCCCTTCCCGAAGCTCCCTCCGACCCGGCATTTACTGCACAAATGGAAACCCTGGGCGATGAAGCCCTTCTTGAAGAACTGGGGCGCCTCAAAAAACCTCACAGCACCACCGATACCGTTGACCGAAGTAGGATGCTCAGGGCACTTGAGATTGAATTGAAACGTCGTGACCAGGATCAAAACGATGTCCAGGGATCCCGTGTTCCTCATATGATTTTCGGCATCAACCCGGGCCGTGAGACCGTTCGCCGGCGGATCACCGAACGGCTGGAGTCCAGGCTCGCCGGAGGCATGCTCGAAGAAGTACGCAGCCTTCTTGACCAAGGCATACCCCCCGGGCGCCTTAAAGCTTACGGGCTCGAATACAAATACCTCACCCGGCACATCCTGGGCGAACTGAGTTATGACGAGATGTTCCGCCTGCTCAACACCGCCATCCACCAGTTTGCGAAAAGGCAGATGACCTGGTTCCGCCGAATGGAACGACAAGGCATGAAGATCCACTGGATCGAAGGCAACCTGCCATCCGCAGAAAAAGTGAAGATAATCAGGGAAATTTTAGAAATGAAAAGGGATGTTGATTAAAGAATATGGGCAGGAAAAACCTTTTTATAGCATCCCGGCATTTCTGAGAATCTCTGCAAGCTTAGGTTGAAATCTGGAATATTCCATAAGGACTGACTTCAACTTCTCATCTTCGCGTTTCAAAGGAGCGAGAGAGAGTTTACGGTCCCAAAATGCAAATCCAAATACACTGACCATCATCGTTGTAAATATTCCGATAATTGCCCAAAGAAAGTTAAAAAGCTGATCAAAACGCTTGTCAATACTTTCAAAACGCTTATCAACACCTTCAAAACGGGCATTCATCTCCGCTTTAATGGCTTCAACCTTTTGTTCGGTCCTGATGATCCTGTCACGGTCATCGAGAGTAAAAGGAATCTCTTTTGTCTCCGCTTTGATAAACAACGGCAGAAACAGCAATAAAAAAACAAAAATTCTTTGAATGACTTTCATCTGGTTCCGGATTAAGTTTTACTTCTTAATCCGGTTTCAATACAAAAGTAATACATTTTTTACCGGTAAGTTCTTCATGACCCAAATTCGCTATCCTGAAATAAAAAACCGGCCCCATACGGAACCGGTTTTTTCACATTAAGGATTAATGTTTCTATTCGCTATTTTGTCTTATCGGGGAATGGCGGTATGCCCGGCAACTCCTTCGGCAAGGATTTCAGTTCTTCCTTCATCTGGTCGATGGCGCGGTTGAGCTGCTGGTCTTCACCTGCATATTCCTTAGCGGGATCGTTATCGACGACGATATCGGGATCAACACCATGGCCTTCGATGATCCATTCTTTGCCGTCGGTACTGTATGGGGCAAATTCGGGCCTCATCATCATACCTCCGTCAACAAAAGGCAGGGAACCGCGGATGCCTACAACGCCGCCCCAGGTTCTCAAACCGATAGCCTTCCCTATCTTCAGTTTCTTAAACTGGTAAGGGAAAAGGTCACCGTCGGATGCGGAATAGTTGTCGATAAGTATGCACTTCGGACCAACCTGCATTTCGAGGCGCCCGGGGACCGGCTCGGTGTTCCTCGACATGGTCATCATGGTCATTTCACGGTTCAGGCGCTCGATGATCATGGGTGAAACATTACCGCCCCCGTTGCCCCTGTCATCGATGATCAGGGCGCGCTTGTTCAGCTGCGGATAAAAATGTTTCACGAATTCGTTGAGGCCTTCAACACCCATATCGGGAATATGGATGTAACCGACTTCGCCATTGGTTGCATCGTTCACCTTTTTGATATTGGCTTCAACCCAGTTGTAATAATACAGCTTGGCTTCGTCATCAACGGGAACGACGATGATTTTGTGCGCGCCATCCGGCGAAGCCTTCGCATTAACGGTAAGCTCGACCTGGTTGTCGGCTGCGTTCACGAGCGCTTCGTAAATATCGTTCATATCCTTCGTAGGCTTGCCGTTGACGGCAATGATGAAATCGCCCTCTTTCACATCCACTCCCAGTTCAGTCAAAGGAGAACGTTCTTCGCGTGTCCAGTTCTCTCCCTTCAGGATCTTATCGATATGGTAATAACCCGAAGCATCGCGGCTGAGCCTTGCCCCGAGCAATCCCAACTTGACTTTTTTAGGTTCGGGGCGATCGCCTCCGCCGACATAGGAATGGCCTATGCTGATCTCGCCGACCATTTCACCCAGGATGTATGTGAGGTCGTAACGGTTGTTTACGTATGGCAGAAGGGGTTCGTACTTTTTCTTAATATTGTCCCAGTTCAGGCCCTGCATGTTGGGTGCATAGAGGAAATACTTCATCTGCCGCCATGCTTCATGATAGATCTGGTCCCATTCCGATTTCAGGTCAACCATCAGCTTCATATTCGAAAGATCGGCCCAGTCCTTAACCTCGACTTTGCCGCCTTTCGGAAGGTCGATCACAGCGTACTTACCCTGGGCCATGACCAGCATTTTCTTCAAATCGGCAGAGATATCATAGCCGTAAAAATCGCCAAGGACTGATTCTTTCTTGTCCTTCAGGTTGAAAGTTGCAAGACCGCCCTGACCGCGGCGCCCGCCCTTGATATAATATACATTGTCGCCTACTGATGAAACCCCGTAGTAATTCGAGGCATCTACCGGAAGCACGACGATGCGGTCAATGATGCCATCCAGATCGACTTTCACGTCGGGGACAGCGTCTTTTTTCACATCTTTCTTGGCATCTTTGTCTTCGTCTTTCTTCACATCCTTCCCGCTATCCTTAGTTTCATCCTTCTTTGCATTGCTGTCTTCGTCCTTCTTCACACTCACTTCATCATTCTCATAAGCGAACGGATTCGGTGTTGCCTTTGCCAGCGTAACGAAATAGATCTTTGTCATGTCGCCATAACTGTGGTTCCATTCGGTGGCTGAATAAGTAGGGTTGAAATCGCGGTTGGAAGTAAAGAACAGGTATTTGCCATCATTGCTGAAAGCTGAACTTCCCGAGCTGTACCAGCTGTCGGTCACCGGGGTCTTTGTTTTTGAAGCAAGCTCGTAGATATACACAATGCTGAAGCTGCGGCGGTCGGGGTAGGTATAAGTGATCCATTTGCTGTCGGGCGACCAGTTATAACTATTGAACTCCCATGCTTTAGCCTGGTCGACAATAATCACTTCCTTCGAATCAACATCCACGTATTGCAGTCTCAGCATCTTGTCGGACCACAGTAGTTTCTTGCTGTCGGGCGACCAGAGGGGAGAATATTTATAAGTATCTGCATTTTTAGTCAGCTGGATCACATCGCCGGTACCATCCTGTTTTGCGATAAAGATCTCGTCTTCACCGGTACGGTCAGAGATGAAAGCAATAGTTTTCCCATCGGGCGACCAGGCCACGTCGCGATTGTGGACGCCTTTGGTCTGGGTGATGTTGCGGGTGATCCCGGTCTTCGCGGGAACAGTCCAGACATCCCCCCGGGCATCAAAAGCAATGCGCTTGCCGTCGGAAGATATCGAAGATGAATTGATAAACTTGCTTGCATCTTTCAGCTGGTTCCTGCCAGTGATGAGGTCATTCGCAATGTTCACGGTCACTTTGCCGTATTTCTGGGTAGCCAGGTCGAACACATACAAAAATCCTCCGTTCTCGAACACTATCGCATTATCGCCAAGCGACGGGAACTTGATGTCAAATTCCTTGAAATCTGTGAGTTTCTTCGTTTCCTTTGTTTTAAGGTCATATACGAAGAGGTTCATTGTGCGGTCGCGGTCGGATGCGAAATAGATCTTATCGCCGGCCCACATGGGAAATATATCCTGGGCGGGATTGTTCGTGATGTTCTCGGTCAGTTTTGTTTTAAAATCGTAGATCCAGATATCATCGGCCATGCCTCCGCGGTAATATTTCCAGGTACGGAATTCCCTGAAAACGCGGTTGTAGGCAAGTTTTGATTTATCAGGGGAATAGCTGCAGAAACCTCCTGCAGGCAACGGGAGCTCCTCGCTGAGGCCGCCTTTTATGCTGGTTATAAAAAGCTGTCCCTTGAAGTCGTTGAACGACTGCTTGCGCGAACGGTATACTATACTTTCATCGTCCCTCCATGTCATCACGATATTGTTCGGGCCCATACGGTCCGATAAATCGTCGCGGTTCAGGGTAGCGGAATAGGTGAGGCGAACAGGTACCCCGCCATCCGCAGGCATAAGATAAACTTCCGTATTGCCGTCATACTGGGCTGTGAAAGCAATCTGCTTTCCGTTCGGAGAGAACCTGGCGAACATTTCATAACCGTTCTCGTCGCTCGTTAGTTTGCGTGCCAATCCCCCGGCCTTTTCAACCGAGTACAGGTCGCCTGCGTAGGTAAATACGATCTGGTTCCCGTGGATGGCGGGAAACCGCATAAGCCTTGCTTCGTTCTGGGCTGATATGAACCCGGTGAACAGCATGGCAATAACAATCATGCTTAGTTGTTTCATATGTTTTATTGGATTAGTGGATCTTTGAAAATTAACAAAGCAAATTTATTGATTTAAAAGGATCTGCCCAGTGAAATCGGTGAAATCCTTGGAAAAGTCGCTGACTGTGCTTGTTTTTTGCAATTTCTGCGGATGTTGTGATGATTTATCCCCGGATTTTGGATTTTGTGCAAAATTTATCTCCTGCATTGTGAATATCAGTTTTGATCCGCCCCGGGGTGGCCTTACTTTTGATCGTGGAACTTAAAAGCAATACCGATGAAAAAAATTGCCCTTATCCTGATCGCTGCCATATTTAATATGCATGCGCTTCAGTCACAGAACCAGCCAATTGTTCCGAAGAAAATGTACCAATTGTCACTGGAACCGAATAATGGGGAGAAAAAAAAGACCAGGATGCTGTTTGAATTGAAAGATTCGGCCATACTGATCTCCAATTCATTTATACGCGAGGACTATACGAAGGGGTTCTATAAACTGTCGAAGGTGGATGTGAAAAATATAGATGTACTCAGGCTGAAGAGAAAGGGAAGCGGGGCTGCCATCGCGATCGGGGGCGCTTCGGGCATGATCCTTGGAGCGATACTGAGCGTTTCATATAACAATAGCCTTAAAAAGAATATGAATCCACTGGAATACGCTTTCGGGGGAGGCATACAGGCCGTAATTCCATTTTTAGTTTCAACGGCAATCGGTTTTGGGGCAGGGATTGCGTTCGGCCTTTCCAGGGTTACATTTCATCTCAACGGAAGCCAGGAAAAATATGAGATGGTGAAGAACGATATGAACGACTATGCCATTCATCCGATGGATATCCTTAAAAATGCCCGGGTCACAGGATCATTTTCAATACTTAAGGATTCTGTGATTGATTTAGACAACAATGTTTACCATACTCTTGCTCTGGCAGGACAGGTATGGATGGCCGACAACCGCGGCCTGTGTCCGAAAGGCTGGCACGTTCCTTCAATGCCCGAATGGGAATCTATGGTCGCCTGCCTGGGAGGAGCTGATTCTGCAGCGATCAAGCTCACTGAACTGGTCACTAAATATGCCGGGAATGACAAGCAGTCATACATAGCCGGTCATGTTTTTGCAGTGCCCGGGGGCTTTCGCTTCAGCACAGGAGAATTTTCACCAAATAAAACCACATCGTATCAGTGGTGGTCGTCGACACCTCAGGATCCTGGAACAGCAAAATCCATCCAGCTTGGCAATACTGAAAACGGGATCTTCTTTAGCGGCTCGGAAAAGAAATCGGGACTGTCGGTGAGATGTTTGCGCGATTAACTTATTGGGATGCAGCTTAACCCCTCCGTTCTATCCTTTGCCTGAGGGCTTTCACTTTTTCATGAAGCGAGTTAAAAAAATGGTGCCTTTCCTTCGCTGATGTCCCGCTAATCAACGTTGATTTCTGCATCAGGTTGCGAAGAAAATTTTCAATCTGATCACAAAACAAGGGGTTTTTTGTGATCATTTGATTGATGACATTATAGGTCAGGTAAGCAGTTTTCCTGCCATCAGTATTGACGAGGATGGTATTATCGTTTACAAGGATCTCGTTATGAAATAATTTATACGTATTCTCTATCCCTTCCGCCGGCCTTTGATGCATATACTGATAACCATGTTCAGCCTGGCTTTGCACATGATTAAGCCAGACTGCTATCACGTCGCAGAGTTTCAGGGCATCTTCGTTCAGGAAAAAGAAACCGGATTCGAGGCAATAATCGATTTGCCGGATGATACTTGAAATGGTATCTTCACTCCAGATCTCAATAACCGGGATTTTCGTATAACAGGTAAGCAGTTTACGGCCTGTTTCAAAGAGTTCTTCAGGAACATCCAGAATGATATGATCATGGTCATACCCTCCTGATGGAATTAGCACTTTATGCCAGAAGAAGAATTTAAAAGCGGCTATTTCCGGAAATTCAAAATAGTAAAAAATGGGAACGTCCTTCGCCGCATAAATGATCTCCCTGTTCCGGCATTCGTAGATCTTTTTCATCTCAACCAGAAGGGAATGCAACCAGTTTTCAAAGGTGAACCCATCCTTCCTTATTGCCAGGGTAGTGAACGACACATTGTTGGATTGGAAATTCAGGGTTTCGTCCATCGAAATACTGTAGTATTCACATATTTTTTTCACCTCTTCCAGGGTCAGGTCTTTCTGACCCCTGATCCTTCGGTAAGCACTATCGTAACTTATACCCAGTAGTTCCGACAGATCATGTACAAATGAAATATTGGGTGCAAGCTTGCTTTTGATAAGATTAAAAAGCATCTCCTGGATTCCGGAATTCCCGTTCATGGGTTTTGATTGGATGTTGTAAAGATAGGTAGATAAAATAAAAAAGTCAATAGCGGGGTTATTAGTTATATCATCTGCCGGATTCAGACTGATGAAAAATCCATCTTACATCAGTTTGCATTTATCTTAAGCCGGGAAAAAAAACCATTCTGTGCAACTTAAACGTTCATCATCCTCATTTTTTGCAAATCCTGCAAATCATGACTGTCGAAATATGTAGATTTTGGATTTTATGCAACCCGGGACTCCCGGGTTGTGGAAATCAGTTTTGATTCCCTTCATCACAGCCGTAATTTTGATACAGAACCTTTACACAGGAATTATGAAAAACATAACCGGCAATCTGGCAACCTTTCTTGGGGCAACGATCCTTCTTGTTTTCGGGCTTATCTATTTGTTCAGGAACAGTTTTATGCCATACCATTCTGCTGCCGTATCGATGGAATGGGCCCAGCTTGGCCCTGCCAGCCAATATCTGATTCTTGCACTCATGAGAGCAACCTCAGGAGGCTTCATCTCATCGGCTTTCGCGATGATCTTCCTGCAATATCAATATTCACGTTACAGGATCACCTGGATCCCTTTACTGATACTTGTCACAGGGACCATCGCAATGATCTGTATCTCCTATGCCACGCTCATTATCAGTTTGCATACCCCCGGCAGGCCCCCTCTTGCCCTTGCAATCGTCGGAGAAGCCTTGCTTATTGTTGGATTTATCTTTAACCGGAGATGTCATTAAAAGCCATATTTATTATGAGAACAACTATACTCATTGCAGCGCTGATCCTTTGTTTGGCCAGTCCGGCAGCAACTCAGAAAGACTCGATCCCGAAAAAGAAACTTTATAAAGCCTGGCTGAAGCTGAATACGGACCCTGTGAAACAAAAAGGCGTACTTTTCGAAATACAGGACTCCTCGGTTGTACTCTCCGATGCAAAAAACCTGGCAGATTATATTGACGGCAAATTCACTGTTTCCCAATTTAAAGTCAGCTCTATCGAGAACATTAAGATCAGGAGGAAGCGCAACATCAACAGGGGGGCATTGATCGGCATGGCTGCAGGGTTTGTGGCGGGGGGTATTGCCGGGGCGTTCCTCGGCCAGGGAAATGCCGGGGCCATATTATGGGTAGGTTGCTGGGGGTTAGGTCTTGGTGCGGCCGTTGGAGCAGCTATAGGTTCAGTGAAAATTTCTATCCCCATTCACGGTGATCAGGTAAAGTTCAATGAGAGACGGAAGAAACTGATGACTTATGCTTTCAATAACCACTATACTATTGTCCCGCCTGCACACTTTATCAGGCTCCATAGCGATGTGGCGGATACCGACGGCAATGTCTATCATACCCTCGCTCTTGCCGGCCAGGTGTGGATGGCTTCGAACCTGAAAGTTACACACTACCGGAACGGTGATCCCATTACCAAAGTAAAGGCAGGCGGGGATTGGGGGAAAGCTGCTACCGGCGCTACCTGTTATTATGTGAATGATTCTTCAGCAAACAATAACCTGGGCAATCTGTATAACTGGAATGCCATAAACGACACCCGCGGTCTTTGTCCGAAGGGATGGCATGTCCCATCATTATCAGAATGGTCATCACTTTTAACCTGCCTGGGAGGCGAATCTGAAGCAGGAAAGAAAATCACAGAACCCATACCTGCCGTTACGGGAAGCTTGAGCGAAGATCCATTCGCCCTTCCGGGTGGCTTTCGTTACAATAGCGGAGAATTCTCCTCAAAGAAGGGGCTGTCATATCAATGGTGGTCAGCGACCTCTGTAGATACGGCAGAGGCAAAAGCATTTTATATGGGCAATGACGACGGGGGCATCATGTTTACAAATAGTGATAATCGATCAGGGCTGCCAGTAAGGTGTTTGAGAGACTGATGAATCTCGGATGAAACAAATTGAAGCAATATCAGCCGGGCAGGACTCGTATACGCCGGATATCCAATCCCTGATCTCGTGATGATCAGGATTTTTTGTATTTTTGCATCCTAAAACCCACTAACATATCTATACATGTCAATAGAAGTATATTTTGCAGGACCGAAGAAGGTTAATGCAAAACTCAATGGATTTACCGTCGAAACTGACCAGCCCGTGCGCGCCGGCGGAGAGGAAAGCGCTCCCACCCCATTTGCCCTGTTCCTGTCGTCCCTGGCAACCTGTGCAGGGATCTTTGTGAAGGGTTTCTGCGACCAACGCGGGCTCCCCACCCAGGATGTCAGGCTCAGCCTTGATTATGCAATTGACCCGGAAACTAAAAATGTCGGAAAATTCCTTATTAAGATTTTCATTCCTTCACATTTTCCTGAAAAATATGATGCAGCCCTGATCCAGTCGGCAAGCCTCTGTACCGTAAAACGCCACCTGAACCCGGCTATTGAAAACGAGATCATCGTCGTGAGGAACTAACACCACAATATTCACTTTGTTTATAATTCCTTCATTTTTATGAAAAAGAAACATTCCGGATTCAATTCCGCACTTGTGCATGGCGAGGGATTCAAAGATCCCCACGGCAGCTTGATCATGCCCATCTACCAGACTTCTACCTTTGCATTCGACAGCGCCGAGCATGGGGCCCGCCTTTTTTCGGGCGAGAGCGACGGCTATATTTACACCCGTATTGACAACCCGACAACGCTCGATCTTGAAAAGACCATTGCCATGCTCGAACACGGGCACGACGGCATAGCCACATCTTCAGGAATGGCAGCTGTTAACACGGTTTACATGAGTTACCTCGGTGCAGGAAAACACATCGTCAGCCATAACGCCGTTTACGGCCCGGCCCGCGGAATCATGGAAGGCACTTACGCAAAATTCGGGGTGGAATCCACCTATATTGATACCACCGACCTGGATCAGGTACGAAAAGCCATCCGCCCGAATACAAGCCTTATTTACCTTGAATCCCCGGCCAATCCCACGATGGGCATCTCAGACATACCCGCCATCTGCGGGATTGCGCATCAGCACAACATCCCCGTTTGCGTCGACAATACATTCTGCAGCCCTTATCTTCAGAATCCTTTGGACCAGGGGGCGGATATCGTTCTCCATTCGCTGACAAAATTCCTCAACGGCCATGCCGATATCGTAGGCGGAATGATCATAGTAAAAGATCCCGCCGAGTACAAAAGGGTGCGCACTATGATGGTGAACCTCGGCTGCAATATGGACCCCCACCAGGCTTTCCTGACCCGGCGCGGACTAAAGACACTGGCAATCCGCCTTGACCGCGCACAGGAAAATGCAATGAAAGTTGCCGAATTTCTCGAGAAACACCCGAAGGTTGAATGGGTGCTTTATCCTGGATTGAAATCACATCCACAGTACGAGCTTGGAAAGAAAATGATGCGCGGCCCGGGAGCCATGATATCGTTCGGCCTGAAAGGCGGACTTGAAGCCGGCCGCAAGATGATGAACGCTGTTGAATTCTGCGTTCTCGCAGTTTCCCTCGGAGGTATCGAAACCCTGATCCAGCATCCGGCATCGATGACCCATTCGAAACTTTCGCCCGAAGCAAGAAAACAGGGCGGAATTACCGATGAATTAGTTCGGCTCTCCATAGGTATCGAGGAATCGGAAGATATCATCGCTGACCTGGAGCAGGCGCTCGAGAAAGTCTGACAGATTACCGAACCGATGGTGGACCAGGTTTAGCCCTTCGCATTTCTCAATTTGCTTTACCTTTGATCATCCAAATCTGCCTGATGTTCAAACAAGCATTTATATTTCTCACAGTCATTTTGTTTTTTAACCTGCCTGCACATTCCCAGAAAGTTGCTGTGATCCTTTCGGGAGGCGCCAGCAGGGGCGGAGCACATATCGGGGTGCTCAAAGCATTGGAAGAACAGCATATCCCAATCAGTTTCATTGCGGGGACCTCGGTAGGAGCTATCGTCGGCGGCTTATACGCTTCGGGCTACACCCCCGACGAGATCGAAAAAATGATCAGCTCCGATGAGTTCCAGAAGAATGCCTCAGGCCTCATGTATGAAGAGTATGTATATTACTACAGGAAAGAAGAACCCAATGCCTCATGGGTCTCACTGGATATCAACCCGAAAAAGAAAATCACTTCAGCCCTCCCGACCAGCCTGAAATCCCCTTTCATGATAGACTTTCGTTTCATGGAGATGTTCGCGCCTGCAAATGCAGCCGCAGGGGGCGATTTCGACAAACTGTTCATCCCTTTTCGCTGCGTTGTGGCCGATATCGATTCCTCATCCGCAGTCATCATAAAAAAAGGAGACCTTGGAAGTTCAATAAGGGCATCGATGAGCATTCCCTTTGTTTATAACCCTGTAATCCTCAACGGCAAACTGATGTACGACGGGGGTATGTATAACAACTTCCCTACCAATGTTGCTGCGGATGATTTCAAGGCGGATGTCATTATCGGGAGTCGTGTCGCTGAACGTTATGACAAGCCTGATCCCGAGGATCCAATATCCCAGTTGTTAGTCATGCTGATGGGCAAGCAGAATTCCACTATCCCATACCCTAACTCGGTGCTGATCCTTCCGAACGTGCCTAAAATAGATCTGTTCGACTTCAGTCATACGTCTGTTCTGGCCGATAGCGGGTATGCAGCTGCCATGCGAAGTATCCCCGCGATACGGCAACTGGTGCACGACAGTGCAACTGCCGTGGAACTTATCCGCAGAAGGGAGAAATTCAGGAACAAACAGCCTGAGCTTATCTTCGATTCCATCATTACAAACGGACTGACCAGGGCCCAGAACGCTTATGTGAAGCAGGTGCTCAAACACGGCAAACAACTGGTCGGCATGAAGGAACTCCGTCCCGGATACTACCGCTTTATCGACGAGGGCTTTGTGAAAACCATATATCCCGAAGCAAGGTTCAACCCGGCGAGCGGGCATTATGACCTGCTTCTGGACATACGCCTTGCCGACAAATTCAGCGTCGATTTCGGAGGGAATCTTTCGCTGGGAACAGTTAATGAAGCATTTCTTGAATTACGGTATAAACTTTTATGGTCAAAAGCCCTGCATTTTCTCGCAAACGGGTATTTCGGAAAATTCTATGCCTCTGCCCGGCTTGCGGCCAGGATGGATTTCAACTCAAAATACCCATGGTACATCGATCTGAGCTATACTTTTAACCATTTCGATTATTTTAAAAATTCCACTTTTTTCTTTGACGATAAAACCCCAAGCTATATCATTGAGAGAGAATACTTTGGCGACATAAGCCTCGGACTTCCGCTGACCAATGCAGGGAAGCTGGGGATCGATTTCACCTATGCCTTTACCAATGATAAATACTACCAGTCGAACCAGTTTACCCGCTATGACACGGCTGACCAAACGGGGTTTAATTTTTTCGCGCCATCAGTCAGCTTTGAACTGAACAGCCTGAACAGGAAGCAATATGCCAATGCCGGAGCCAGGCTTAAAATCAGTATTGCCTATGTTAACGGGCATGAAGACTTTTTGCCGGGATCGACGACCATCGGGAAAAATGAGATCGAGGCACAGCTTGATTGGTTCAGCTTTAGGGTGCTTTACGACAATTACTTTAAAACCTTCGGTCCTGTAAAATTTGGCTTTTACGGGGAAGCCTCAATCTCAAACCAGCCGCTGTTCAGCAATTATGTATCTACGCTGATCCATTCACCCGCGTTTCAGCCTGTTCCGGAAAGCCAGACGCTGGTTCTACCGAATTTCAGGGCCCTGAATTACGGAGCTGCGGGGCTGAAAGTCGTTGTAAGGGTGTATAAGAAGATTGATTACAGGCTCGAAGGATACCTTTTCCAGCCTTACCAGGCAATTATTGAAGACCCGGTAACCCATACAGCGAACCTGGGCCCTGTGTTCAGCGACCGATCCTGGATGGCTTCCACTTCGTTCGTGTATAACAGTCCGCTGGGCCCTGTATCCCTGGGAGTAAACTATTATGACAAGTCAACCGACAGTTTCAATGTGAACCTTAACTTCGGATATATTATTTTCAACCGCAGGGCGATGCCGTAAGCTTCTGACACGATGATTTTGTCAGCCATTCATTTTATTTATTTATATTTGCTTCCTTTTTGGAAATTATCATCACCGGCTTCGGTCGGATTCTGAACATTTATATGCTTAACCGGACTTTGATTTATAATGAAAAACACAGAAAACACCCCGAATCCCGGGACAGTAGAAGATACTGTACGGGAGGAGATTTCTTCATCTGCAGTTAATGCAGAATCTAATGAGATTAATCCTCTGCCAACTGAGTCAAATCAGACAGAACAAGTAAAAACCGAAGAACTCCCCGCCGAACTGGTTCCACCTCTGGCTGAGGACCAGGAAGAACACGAAGAAGAGCTTGCAGCCGAGCACGAAAGTCACGAAACCCAGGTGAACTATGATCAGCTCACACGCACAGAGCTGGTCGACATCCTCGAAAAAGTTGTAAAGGAAGACGATATCAACGCGATCAAAACCACGATCGCGCTGATCAAAGTTGCTTTTCTGAGGAAGAAAAAAGAAGAAAGCCTTACCAAATACGAGGCAGCTCTCGGCCAGGAAAGCGAAGTTAAGGAAGGCGAAGTAAAGCCAGAACTCCCTCCTGAACAGGATGAGCTGGACCTGAGATTTAACGAGACCTTCAATATTTACAAAGCAAACAAAGCCAGGTTTTTAGAGGAACAGGAGAAGCTGAAGCACGAAAACCTTAAGAAGAAATTCCAGATTATCGAGGATCTTAAGCAGCTGATCAATTCAGAGGAGACCCTGAAGAAGACCTACGACGAGTTCAAGGTATTGCAGGATCGCTGGAAGAACGTTGGCATGGTTCCCAGGGGAGAGATCAACAATCTCTGGCAGAACTACCATTTTCTCGTCGAGAAATTCTTCGAAAAGGTAAAGGTTAATAAGGAACTTAAAGATCTTGACCTTAAGAAGAACCTTGAAGCCAAGATGGCTCTCTGTGAAAAAACCGAGGAGCTTCTTCTTGAAACCTCCATTCTGAAATCATTCAAGAAACTTCAGAAGTACCATGAGGAATGGAAGGAAATAGGCCCGGCGCCAGCCGATAAAAAAGACGAGATCTGGGAAAGGTTTAAAAATGCCACTGATAAGATCAACGAACGCCGAAGGGAACATTACTCACGCATAGAGGGAGAACAGGGCAAGAACCTGGAGACTAAAACCGCTTTATGTGAACAGGGAGAGGAAGTTCTTACGATAAAGAACGAATCTGTAAAAGAATGGCAGGAGCAGACCAATAAGGTCAACGAACTGCTGCAGATCTGGAAAAGTATTGGCCCGGTGCCTCAAAAAGTAAATTCAGAGATCTGGAACAGGTTTAAGACTAGCCTGGATGGCTTCTTTTCCAATAAAAAAGAATTTTTTGACAAGCTGAAGGATCAGCAGCTGCACAACTACAATCTTAAGGTTGAATTGTGCATGCAGGCTGAATCATTGAAAGCCAATACAGACTGGAAGAAAACCAGTCAGGAGCTGATCCGGCTCCAGGGTGAATGGAAGAAGATAGGCCCGGTACCGAAAAAGCATTCCGACAAGATATGGAAACGGTTCAGGGCCGCCTGCGACGAATTCTTCCATGCAAAATCGGCTTACTTCAGCAACATTCAGGCCCACGAGGATGAAAACCTCGGCAAGAAGAACGACCTTCTTCAAAGGCTGAAGGAATTCCAGTTCAGTGAAGACAAAAACGCCAACCTCGAAACCCTGAAGAACTTTCAGAGGGAGTGGACCGACATCGGTCATATTCCGATGAAGGATAAGGACAGGGTGCAGAATGAATTCAGAGCGATTGTCAACGAACATCTCGACCACCTCAAAATAAGCGAGATCGAGATCTCTACGATGAACTACCAGAACCGCATGGATCATCTCAAAAACGATCCCAATGCCCGCAGGGTGATGGGTCGTGAAAAGGAACTGCTCATCGGCAAGATCAGCAAGTTGAAAGAAGATGTGAATCTCTGGGAAAACAATATCGGTTTCCTCGCGAAATCGAAGAATGCAGCCATCCTGAGAGAAGAATTCGAGAACAAGATCAATAAGACGAAGAGCGAGCTGAAGGTGATGGAAGCCAAACTGAAGATACTGAAGCAGCAGCAGGTTTGATATGGCCGGAAACTCATTCGGAAAAATACTCGTGCTGACCACCTTCGGGGAATCACACGGAACCCTCACAGGAGGGGTACTCGATGGTTTTCCATCCAATTTTCCGGTTGACCTTCATTTCATACAGTCCGAGCTTAATCGCAGAGCCCCCGGCTTCAGTGACTTTTCGTCGCCCCGCAAGGAAGAAGACAGGATTGAGATACTTTCAGGAGCCTTTGAAGGTAAAACCACCGGTGCACCCATTGCGTTCATCATTCCGAACAAAGATCAACGGCCGGAAGATTATTCATCATTAAAGGAAATATACCGCCCGTCGCATGCCGATTACTCCTGGGAGAAAAAATACGGGCATCGCGATTACCGCGGAGGCGGGAGGACCTCGGCCCGGGAAACGGCCGCAAGGGTTGCCGGAGGTGCATTTGCAAAACTTTATCTCAACTCAAAAGGCATAAGCATTATTGCTGAAGTTTGTGAGATCGGGGGATTCAGGATTCCCGAAGAAGAAGCCAAAGCCGGTGAATTTTTAAAAAGCCTGAAAGAAACCGGGGACACTACCGGGGGTATCATCAGTTGCACCATAAACCATCTTCCTGCAGGCCTTGGTGAACCGGTTTTTGACAAGCTGCAGGCTGAACTGGCAAAGGCCATGCTCAGCATCAATGCAGTTAAAGGATTTGAGTACGGGAGTGGATTTGCAGGTTCGAGGATGAAAGGCTCGGAACATAATGATGCTTTTCTTACCGGCAATGAAGCCGAAGACCTTATCACGAAGACCAATTTCTCGGGAGGCATACAGGGCGGTATCTCGAACGGGATGCCGGTTGTTTTCAGGCTTGCTTTCAAACCTGTTTCATCTATCAGGATGCAACAGGAAACAGTTGATAAGAACGGGCAAAAAGTTCAGTTCACAGGGACCGGCCGCCACGATGTATGCGTGGTTCCCCGTGCGGTTCCTATTGTCGAAGCTATGGCAGCGCTGGTGATAGCAGACAATCTATTGCTCAACAAATAAGAAGCGAAAAGCGAAATAATTTCACCTTTCGCTTTTCACCTTTCGCTTTTCGCCTTTCGCTTTTCACCTTTCGCCTTTCGCTTCTCGCTTTTTATTCCGGCTCCTGCTGGCTCAGGCAATGCCATGATCCCAGTCCCCAGATGATCTCAACTGAATCTATCCCGACAACTTTGCGGCCGGGGAAACATTGCTGAAGTATCCTCATAGCCTGCTCATCCTGCTTGCAGCGGTACAGAGGAACTATCACCGAATTGTTCGAGATATAAAAATTGGCATATGAAGCCGGCAGCCGCTGGTCCTCGAACACCACCGGATCAGGCATGGGGAGTTCAACAATATCAGCTTGCCTGCCATTTAGGAGGCGGAAAGTCTTCAGCTTTTTCAGGTTAGCTTCAAGAATCGCATGATTGGGGTCAAGATGGTTCGGTTCCACCATAGTGATCAACCCATCGGGTTTGAAAAAGCGGGTTATGTCATCAATATGGCCGTTGGTATCGTCACCTTCAATGCCATCCTCGAGCCATAATACCTGGCTGATGCCATAAAAATTCATCAGGTATTCCTCTATCTCATGTTGTAACAGCTGTGGATTGCGGTTTTCGTGAAGCAGGCAGGCCGTTGTTGTCAGCAGAGTCCCTTCCCCGTTGAAATCAACTGCCCCTCCCTCCATCACGATGCCGGGATAATATACCGGGAGATCGAGGAATTTACCAACCAGGCCGGGGATTTGTTCATCCAGTTCGTGAGGATATTTATCACCCCAGGCATTATATCGCCAGCTCACGATCACCTTAGGCTTTTCAGCCTTTTGATTTATGAGGAAGGCAGGGCCATGATCGCGGCACCAGGCGTCGTTTGTGGGATGGATCAGAAAATCAATCTTTGACAGGTCTATACCTTCCGACTCCAGTTCCTCCATTACTTTAATTTTCAACCCTTCATTCCTGATATTGAGGCAAACCCTCTCCCCTTTTGAAAGTTCCTTTATAAAGGCATGGTAATAGGGGTATATATTCTGAAGAGTGCCCGGCCAGGAATAGGAATCATCATGCGGATAACTCAGCCATGTGGCCCTGTGGGTATGCCATTCGGCAGGAAAATTGTAGCCAAGGTCTTTCGGAGTGGGATGCACAATACCGTTTTTCATGACAGGAAGGATCTTGTTAAATCAGGTCAGCGGAATCATCGATGAAGCGGCTCATCACAGGCCTGTAGCTGTCGATTCGCCTGTCGCGAAGAAAGGGCCAGTGAACCCGGATCTCATCAATCATCCCAAGCTTAAGTTCCAGCACATGCACTTCTTCCCTGTCATGGGAAGCCTGGAACATAAGGTCGCCAAAGGGAGAGGAAACAAAAGAACCGCCCCAGAAATTCATTTGGCCTTCGATGCCTGTACGGTTAACGGAAACAATATACACTCCGTTGGCAACAGCATGCCCCCTTTGAACAGTCTGCCAGGCCTGGTATTGCTGCCGGTTTGTTTCGGCGTCCTGGTTTGTTGCCCAGCCGATAGCCGTCGGATAAAAAATGATCTCGGCTCCTTTCAGGGCAACGATACGTGCTGCTTCGGGATACCATTGATCCCAGCAGATCAGGGTGCCTATGCGGCCATATTTTGTTTTAAAAACCTGGTATCCGCCATCTCCCGGAGTGAAGTAGAATTTCTCGTAATAACCGGGGTCATCGGGAATATGATGTTTGCGGTACCTGCCAAGGTATTTTCCATCGGCATCGATCACGGCAACGGTATTGTGGTAAATGCCCCGGGCTCTTTTCTCAAAAAGGGAAACAACAAGAACGACGTTGAGCTCAGCTGCCAGTTCCCGGAAAAGTTTGGTCGTCGGACCGGGTACGGCCTCGGCCTGATTGAAATAATCATAATTCTCTTCCCAGCAGAAATACCTCGATAAAAATAATTCCTGAAGGCAGATGATCTGAGCCCCTTTCGCAGCAGCTTCCCTTATCCTGCTCACCGATTTCTCAAGGTTGGCGGCCATATCAGCCACACAGCTCATCTGGATCAAACCTGCGATTACGTTCTTACCTGACATCCGAAGTGAAAATTATCCGTTAAAAATGAAGCATGAACTTCTTTGTAAATGTTTTCCCGTCATGCTGAACAGCCAGGATATACAATCCCTGCCTCAGGCCTGTATACGGGATCACCTGGCGGCCGCAGGCCATTGAAACCGGGCCCTGTGAAGCAACCTCCAACCCGCTCATGTCATATAACCGCGAAACAACATTCCGGGCCGTCGGGAAATCGCAGAATACGATCAGGCGGCTGGTCTCCTTATCTTGGTAAACCGAGATCCCGGCCGAGGGATCCTGCTCGCTGAAGCCAACTGTATAATCGAGGTACAGATCATCCACATAAAGTGTTGTATTGGGATGCATATCGGTTTGTGCACTTGACAAGGCAACGATGTTCATTGTATCAGCAGTCTTGTCGCTATTATAGATGATCCAGGCCGAAAAATGGGTCCAGTCAGTTACCGTGGCTGTCGTGCTGAAATATCCGATGGCAATGGTATCCCTCACCCCGCTTTCAGTTTTGTAAAGAATCATGCCGATGGCGCAGGAATCCCCTCCGACAGGCTGGTATTTGTAATATCCCATAAGATGAGTAGGACGGTCATTGATGGGTGACCCCCCGGTCACCGAAAAGGTCTGGTTTATGAGGTCGGCATGAAGCTTTCCAAGGGTAATGAATCCAGGACAGTCAAACGAAGCGCCGGGTATGTTAATGGCCTTCGTTATCAACTTTGCAGAATACAATCCTGTGTAATGATCGGCCGACATGAAAACCACAGGCTGACCGAAAAACGGGATGGTCATCAGTATCGAATCAGGTGAATCCCAGTAAGCAGGGTTGCTGTAATTGGAATGTACTCTCCAGGCCTCAAAATCCCCGTTGGGAATATTCGTCTGTGCATTTACAAGGGCTGGCGCCATTGATATGGCTGCAATAAAAGACAGTAAAGTATATAATCTCAGGATTTTCATAAATACTATGCCCAAGTAATTGCGGTTTAAAGTGTAAAAATAACATAAAACCCCCTAACTTTGAAAAAATAATTCCTTATGAGGCCGGGCCTGCTTTTTGCTTTTCTTATTGCGGCTTTACCATTTGCTAACATGGCGCAGGCTGACGGAATGCAGGTTGACTCCTGCAAACTCACCCTTGATAAAAAACTTGAAAAAAAATACAACGATGCCACGATCAGCTTCAAGCATGGTAACTTCGTAAATACAATTATCCTGCTTAAGGAAGTTCTCAAAGAGGAACCAGGTTATACTGATGCCGCTTACCTGATGGGCCTGGCCAATGTCAAAAAAGCAACACCGAATTACAGGGATTCTGAGAAGTGGTTCCTGCAGGTGCTCACCACCTGCCCAACCTATGATATATACCTGTATTTCTATCTTGGGCAGATCGCATACGGAGCTGAGCGTTACGAAGACGCCGTGAAATACCTGGAGGTCTTTCTTAAAGATGTCGACAGGATAAAAAGCGATGAAGATTATGACAAGGCCACAGAACTTATTAAATATGCAAAGTTCACGGTTGATGTGGTCTCCCATCCTGTTCCTTTTGACCCAAAGGTGGTGGAAGGCATTTCCACCCCACAGGATGAATACCTTCCAATTCTTTCTCCTGATAACCAGGTGGCTTTGTTTACGAGGGTAGTGAAACTTGAAGGAGATAAGAATTCGGTGGTATCCTCGGCAAGGAGCAGGGAGAAATTCATGTTCAGCGAACAGGGCAGGGACGGCAGCTTTGGCCCGGGCGAAGAAATGCCCGAACCGTTCAACATCCAGGACAATGAAGGAGGCGCTACGCTTACCGCCGATAATAATTTTCTGTATTACACGGTTTGCAAGTATGATAATGCAAAGCATTACCTTAACTGTGACATTTACTATTCGGAAAGGGTTGACGGCGACTGGACTCCGATAAAAAGTGTGAGCGACAAGATAAACCTGCCTTATTCATGGGAATCACAGCCCAGCATTTCGGCGGATGGCAGAACGCTGTATTTTGTAAGCGACCGTCAGGGAGGGTTCGGGGGCTACGATATCTACCGTTCAATAAAAACTGCAAACGGTGAATGGGGAACCCCGATCAACCTGGGTCCGGTCATCAATTCAAAAGGCAATGAAAAGTCTCCTTTCATTCATCCTGATGGCAGGACTCTTTATTTTTCTTCGGATGGGTGGATAGGGCTCGGGGGTTACGACATTTTTTATTCAAGGATGAACGATAACGGCAGCTGGTCAAAAGCCAGAAACATTGGCTATCCCATCAATTCGCCGGATGATGAGGTCGGTTTTTTTGTGAGTACCGACGGGACGAAAGGCTTCTTCGCCTCAAATAAATATAATGGAAAAGGAGGATGGGATCTGTATTCCTTTAACCTGTATGAAGATGCCCGGCCCGACAGGATACTTTTCCTGAAGGGCACGGTTCGAGAAGAGAATACGACTGAACCTGTAAAAGCCAGGATAGAACTGAAAAATGTGGAGACCAAAAAAGTGGAAGAGATACCCCTGGATACGAATACAGGGAATTACTTTGCCGTTGCACCTTATAATACCGATTACGTGATGACGGTAAAAAAGGAAGGCTTTGTATACGAGACGAAGTATATTGCTAAGGTCGACAGTTCACACCCTGTGGTCAGGAATGTGGATGTAGATATCAAACCCATTGAACTTAACCAGTCTTACCGCATCAATGATATTTACTTCGGATTTAACAAATCGGACCTTAACGGGGAATCGAAGTCCGTGCTTGACCAGCTGATCGAATTCCTTAGTGAAAACCCTGCAATTTGCATACAGATACAGGGTCATACCGACAATATAGGCAACGATGCAGAGAACCTCAGTCTTTCCGAGAACCGCGCCCGTTCAGTTTATAATTACCTGATAATAAAGGGGATCTCGGCAAAACGCCTGATGTATAAAGGCTTTGGGAAGACCATGCCTGTTGCTGACAATAATACGGAAGAAGGCAGGGCCAAAAACAGGCGGACGGTGTTTGTGATCACTAAGAAGTAGCGAAATTGTACTGAGCGAAGCATTATAAACAAGCCGCATCAGGTGGAGGGTAGGGAGCATTTTGCGTAAGCGGCCTCAGGTGGAGCGCAGCGACACCGTAGCCGCGACGCAAAGATGCGACCGTATAGCGACACCGTAGCCGCGACGCAAAGATGCGACCGTATAGCGACACCGTAGCTGCGACACAAATATGCGAGTAAAAGCGGCGGTGTAAAAATGCGAGCGATTATATTTCCTTCACCACATTCGCCATTTCGATAGCAGCAAGCGCTGCATCAAACCCTTTGTTTCCGCTTTTCGTGCCGGCTCTTTCGATAGCCTGTTCAATATTATCAGTCGTAAGCACACCATAGATCACGGGTACTCCTGAATCCATGCCGGCTGCAGCTACACCTTTCGATACCTCGGCTGCGACATAGTCGAAATGAGGCGTTGCCCCGCGGATCACTGCCCCCAGGCATATTACTGCGTTGTATTTCCCACTTGTTGCAAGTTTTTTGGCTAAGAGTGGGATCTCGAACGATCCCGGAGCCCAAACCAGGTCTATCGCTGCCTCATCGGCACCATGGCGTTTCAGTCCGTCAAGACATCCACTCAGCAGTTTCCCGCTTATGAACTCATTGAAACGTGCGATCACGATTGCAAATTTCAATCCTTTCGCATCCAGTTTTCCTTCAATTGTACGCATAATATTCAGTTTTAGGTTATTTTTTTATGAGGCATGTGCCATGAGACATGAGCCATGAGCCACGAGGCATGAGCCATGAGCCACGAGCCATTAACTTTTTCGCTTTTCGCTTCTCGCTTCTCGCTTCTCACTTTTTTCATCAGCTTCTTCCCAACTCTCCAACTTTCACTTCCTCCAGCACCAGCATATGCCCCATCTTTTCTTTCTTCGTCCTGAGGTACTTCAGGTTGCGTGAATGTTTGATAATCTGTATGGGAACACGCTCGACTATTTCAAGTCCGAAACCATGTATCCCGGACAATTTTTTAGGGTTGTTTGTCAGCAACCTGATTTTTTTAATTCCCAGGTCAGCCAGGATCTCTGCCCCGGTACCATAATCGCGGAGGTCGGCTGCAAACCCGAGGGCATTGTTCGCCTCCACGGTGTCCATGCCTTTATCCTGAAGTGAATATGCTTTCATTTTATTCGGGAAGCCAATACCCCGTCCTTCCTGGCGCATATATAACAAAACCCCCCTTCCCTCATTGATAATAGCTTTCATCGCATAATCAAGCTGGTCTCCGCAATCGCAGCGCATCGAACCGAACACATCGCCGGTAAGACATTCGGAATGAACACGAACCAGTATCGGTTCACTGCCGTCCACCTTGCCCCTGACCAGCGCAAGATGGTTCTCGCCATTGATCTTGCTTACATAACTGTAAGCTATGAATTCCCCGTATTTTGTCGGCATCTGCACCACGGCTTCGCGCGCTATAATCTTTTCGGTTCGCCTCCGGTAATCGATGAGGTCTTTTATCGTAATGATTTTCAGGTTATGTTTTGTTACATAATCCATAAGCTCAGGCACCCTCGCCATCGAGCCGTCTTCATTCATGATCTCACAGATAACACTTGCAGGATAAAGACCTGCCAGTTTTGCCAGGTCAACCGAGGCCTCAGTATGGCCTGCCCTGACCAGAACCCCTCCCTCCTTGTATTCGATCGGGAAGATGTGCCCCGGCCTTGTGAAATCCCTTGCGCCGGACTTGGGGTCGAGAACCTTTTTCACAGTGAGTGCTCTTTCATGAGCCGATATCCCCGTAGTGCATTCGATGGCATCGATCGAAACAGTAAACGCAGTACGGTTAGGGTCGGTATTCTTGCTTACCATGCGGTCAATGTTCAGTTCTTCAAGCCGTTCCCTGACCACAGGCAGGCATATCAGTCCGCCCCCATGCTTGGCCATGAAGTTGATAATATGAGGTGTGACTTTTTCGGCCGGTATCACCAGGTCGCCTTCGTTTTCACGATCCTCATCATCCACAATAACGATCATCCTGCCTTTGCGGAACTCTTCAACTGCTTCTTCTATCGTGTTAAAATTGAATTCAGACATAATTTCATTTTCTTTGTTTCAAAACCCGTATTGATCAAGAAACTCCCTGTTTATCCTGCCTTCCGGGCCTGTTTTACCAGTGAATTTCTCGATGTATTTCGCAACCATATCGCATTCGATATTCAGAGTATCCCCTTGCTTCTTATCTTTTAGTGTTGTTACAGCCATCGTGTGGGGAATGAGAGAGACGTCAAACGAAGTCTCATCCGTATGAACTACCGTAAGGCTTATTCCATCCAGGGATACCGATCCTTTCGGGATCATGTAGCGGAGTATCTCAGGACCGGTCTTTACAGTGATCCATAATGCATTATCTTCTTTTTTTATCTGGTGGATCAGTCCTGTACCGTCAATATGACCGGCTACCATATGCCCCCCCAGCCGTGACGACAGCTGAAGCGCCCGTTCAAGGTTCACCGGGTTTCCGGGTATGAGGCTCTGAAGATTGGTTCTCCGCATCGTTTCCGGCATCACATCAACCGTAAAAGAGTTCCTGCTGATTGAAGTGACTGTGAGACAGGCGCCGTTCGTATTGACGCTGTCACCCGTCTTCAGGTCCGACGCTGTCACATCCGCAGAGATCAGCATCGAAAAGGATTTTGCCCCTTTCGTTACTGACTTTACTATTCCAATTTCTTCTATTATACCTGTGAACATGTTGGCGTTATGGCGTTATTGCGTTATTGCGTTATTGCGTTCTGCGTTATGGCGTTATGCGTTATTGCGTTCTGCGTTATTGCGTTACTTTAAGTATCCTTCTATCATCAGGTCCTCTCCCACCTTTCTGACCCTCATATCATTAAGATTCAAAGCGTCCTCCATGGCCCTGATGCCTGAACCTCCTACCGGGGAAGGAGCAGAAGCCCCTCCAAGAATCTTTGGAGCCACAAAAGCTATTACCTTGTCAACAAGGCCATCTTTCAGCGCTGAAAAAGCCAGGGTGCTTCCGCCTTCAAGCAGAACACTGTCAATATCCATATCGCCGAGCCGGCTAAAAAGAAATGACAGGTCGACCCGCTGATCCTTTTCAGGGCAGACCAGGACCTGGGCTCCCCTCCTCCTGATCCCGTTAATTTTATCGGTTGCTGCTTTTCCGGTAGTGGCGAACAGGCAAAGCTGGGGTTCGTTCGTAAGGACCCGGGCTTCAAGGGGTACCCTGAGCCCTGAGTCTGCAATGATCTTTAACGGCATTTTCCGCTTTTTTCCAGTCAGCCTAACATTTAGCAGGGGGTCGTCATAAATCACGGTATCTGCACCTACCATTACGGAGCTCATACCATGCCTGAGCCTGTGGACGATGTTTCTCGATTTCACGCCGGTGATCCATCGTGAAGCATTATCCACAGTGGCGATTTTACCATCGAGGGTCATCGCAAACTTAAAAATTACAAAAGGCTTGTGCGTGGTGATGAACTTAATGAAGACTTCATTCAGCTTTTTGCATTCTTTTTCCAGTATTCCTGTTTGAACTTCTATTCCATGCTGCCGCAGGAATGCCGTGCCTTTCCCGTTTACCAATGGATTCGGGTCCTGCATGCCTATCGTAACCTTTTTTATACCACTGCGGATGATGAGCCCGGTGCAGGGAGGCGTTTTTCCCTGATGGCAACAGGGTTCGAGATTGACATAAAGTTCAGCGCCTTCAGCCTGTGCACCAGCCTGTGCAATGGCATTCACTTCGGCATGGGCGGCGCCGAATTCTGTGTGCCATCCCTCGCCGATAATCACTCCATCCTTCATCACAACCGCACCAACGAGTGGGTTTGGAGAGACAAATCCTGCCCCCCTGGCTGCAAGGGCCAGAACACGTTTCATAGTTTTCGTGGCAGTCATCATAGTTTAGTTTCCGGTCGGGCCAGGTCCGGTCATAAAAAAAACAGAGCCCAAAAACGAATTTCAGGGCTCTGAGTAAAAACCAAAAAACATGAGGGTATGTTACCTCAATATCCAAAGTCTTCTTCCATCCAGACTGTAACTGTCGGTACCGTAGTTTCAACGGTTCCCTCCGAAAATAAATGAATGATTCTGCATCCACAGATCTCCGGAATCGCGGACTTTACCGCCGATCGGGAATTTCACCCTGCCCTGAAGATTATATCTCAAAAAGAACGAAATTCAAATCAATAAGTTCCTGGTTTAGCCAGTCCTCCGGACCCACAGCAAGCTGCAGAATTTTACCAGGAGGGATTTGTTGTGCAAATATACAACATCTTTAGCATCTGTTAATGAATTCACAAATATTTTTTATTGAACCAGGAGTTTACCGCTTACAACATCCCCTCCTGCGATTACCTTGATGAAGTAAATTCCCTTCGCATAGGAAGAAACATCAAGCTTTCCGGTAAAAGCTCCGGCCTGGACGGAGGTTTCCTCCGAAAACAGGATTTTTCCATCAATACTGACAACAAAGTAATTGATTTTCTGGTCTTTCAGTCCGGAAACGGACAGCCTGACTGATCCTTGCGCCGGATTTGGTTTTATTGAAAGCTGCAGGGACACTTTTCCCGGGTTGTCGATTCCTGTACATGGCGTGAACTGAACCTGTTTTATGACATTTACGCTATTTACGCAAGGGCTGACGGGAGTGGCGGCAAGTGAAATACTGACAGATCCGGCAGATTTATCGCCTGTGCCGGGATAATAATAGGTGCCGGCCTGGGTGGGGTAACTAAAGGTTCCGTCCCCGCTGGTCGACCATAATAAAGAAGTATAGCCGGTTGCACTGCCATTCAACCAGAATATATTGGCCCAGTCACAAACAATAGTATCCCCTCCTATGTTTACAACAGGCTTTGCCTGAACGCTCACCGTGGCCTGTGCTGAAGCACTGGCTGACCCGTCATTTACAACGACAGTGTAAACAGAACTGGTTGTTGGCTGAACTATCGGATTTTTAGCGGTGGAAGTGTATCCCGAAGGTGATGAGGTCCACGAATAGGTATAGTTTCCTGAGCCGCCTGACGGATTACAATTCAGCTGGGAATTTGAACCGTTACATATCGATGACGGAGTTGCGGTGGCTGTGACCGTAAGAGGCTGGGCAGTATTCTCCTGCACTGTTATATTTTCAGTCTTAATAACTGAAATTGTGACCACATAAGCAGCAAAGAAAGTGACGTTACCTGTCCCTGCAACAGGGGCCTTCCACTGGAACACCCAGATTGCCGGGTTTGTACTTATTTTTGAATTATGTGTGAGGTATTTGGTTCCCCCGCCAGAAGGAAAATGGCTGTTCGTACCGGCAATCAGTGTCCCAAGCTGGGTGCCTGCTGCATTCTGGGGCGAAACCTCAAAACCTTTGTTCCCGGCTCCCGGGAGTGTTACCGTGATCTGATAAGTACTATCGGCTTTATAACCTGCCGCCGGGATATTTGTGCTGATCATCCCGCTCGTAGCAGTGGCGAATCCCCCATGGCATGAAGTGCAATTATGGCCATCACCCGGAGAGCCTGTGTAACCGGCAGGCGCACCGGATCCATGGGCACCGCTGAAAGCTGTCAATCCTGCTACCGCTGCTGCAGATACAAATGCGAGAACAAAAAATAGTTTTAATTTCATAATGAGGTTTTAGGTTAATAAGTACAATTATACTTTTTAAAGATTGAAACTATGTTTTTTATGAAGACCGGACAATAAAAAAACCCCCCGGGTTGCCCCAGGGGGTCGGTTCTTTATGAAGAATTTATTACTGGATTATAATTTTCCCGATCTTGCTCCTGGTATCAGTTTTTACCTTCAGGATATAGCTGCCCTTTGGCAGGAATGAAAGGTTCAGTCGGTCTTTCAGACTGTTTCCGGCAGCCTGGAATGCCTGGTGGTAAACTGAATGACCCTGGAGATCGGTAACCACAACATCAGCAGTCTGATTCAGAAGATTATCAATATTCAGGTCAAAGGTGCCGTTCGATGGATTGGGTTGAACATCGATGCTCAGATCACCGGCTTGTTGATCCAAGACACCGGTACATGGGTCGAACTTAATGAAAACGGTATCGCCAACAACTCCATGGCAAGGTTGTAATGCCAGCACCTGGAGAACCAGTGCAACCCCATTGGCTTTATCGGAGGCCATAGGATAATATTGTGTTACCATTGCTGAAGGATCGTCAAAATAGCCGTCGCCAAGGGTTGACCAAAGGCCCAAGCTGTAGCCTGCACCGCTGCCATGAACTGTTATCACAGGCACATAGTTGCAATACGTTGTATCGTTACCGGCATTTGCTACGGGAGCAATCTGGACCGTCACAAGCACTGAATCGACGATAGAATTGGTACCATCGCTCACTGTTGCCTTGTATATCGTGCTGACGAGGGGATGTACCCATGGGTTTTTCTCAGTGGAAGTATAGCCGGCAGGATTGGACGTCCATGAATAAGTGTAAGTGCTGCTTCCGCCGGATGCCATTATATTAAGCTGGGAACTGTCACCAAAGCAAATAAGGCTGGGTGCCGCAGATACCGTGGCCATAAGACTGCTTCCGAATGAAAAGGCGCCTATCCTGGTTTTCCAGCCAGTGCTTGAAGTAGTCTGGTAGTACTCCTGTGTATACCAGAATTTGCCCGGTGCCGAAGGGTCTGCATTCATAGCGCTATAATCGCCCCACCTGGACCTGTTTCCACTGTATGTCTGGCAACCACTGCCGTCAACAATACTCTTTTCGCCGATTGATAATGTGTTGAGCGGATCACTTGAGGTACGGCCTGCATAGTAAACAGAAGGATATACTGAAGAACCTGACAGGGAATATCCCAGTGCAATATTATTCAAAGCGTCGATGGCTATACTTCCCATCCAGCGGTTATTAGTATCCGGGACAAAAGTACTTTCCTGGTATTTGCTCCAGCCCGCAGGGTTGCTGCCGCTGTTGCGGAGTTCCCACCAGCGCACAGCGGCATTGCCGCCTACGTTAACTGTTGCATTACATACCATGGCCCAATGGTCGCTGAATTTCCTGAAAGGAAGGCGGAACATGAGGCGGCCGGCAATAGGATCTACCTTAGCAGTTGTTCCTTTCTGCTTGATCCCTGAAATTGATCCGCTATATGCAGAGACCGGGATATTGCAAAGCAGGGAATAGGTTGAATTTGTCGGAGTGGACCAGTCCACCTGAAAACCATAAATATTGATATTACCGGAACCCAGCCAGGCAAAAAAGTTTGGTGTTCCCGCAGGAGGATAAACTCCGTCACAATCAGAAGGAAGCACTGAATAGGCATCGTAGGAACCGGGAAGGGTAAAGAAAACCATCTGGGCTGAATCCGACCCGGCGTACATTGATTCTTTATCAAAAGCTGCAGCGCCGGTACCCATATAACTTGTAGAGCCTGCTGAGAACCTGTTGGTGGTCATATAAATACCATCGGGCCATACACCAAGTTTGGGATAGTCGGGCATATCTGTGAACTTGAACTGGTAACGATACCAGGAACCGGTGGGATCGCCGGTCGCGGAAACAGCAACCATCTCATAAAACGGTCCGTTGGGATAATTTGGCAGTGAAAATTGCGAAAAAATCCAACGGTCCGACGCTTCATCATACAAAACCACAGCGTCCCCGCTATTGGCGTTGTTTGGAAAGCCATTAAACATTGAACTGTTCAGGCTGGGGCCAATGAGTTTGTTCCCGGCTTTATCATAAATTGCAAAATGCAAATTGACTACCTGAAAATAATTATGAGGACCAACATCCCCATCAGTATCAGGAGGGAAAACGTTGTCGAGGTTGCCTACACCGTCAAAAGAAAGTAAAAGGCTGTCGGCAGTGCTGGTCCCTTGATGATTCTGTATGGTGTGATCGGGAGCATTCAATGGCATATCTTTGGGTACGCCAAAAGGATAAAGGTTATTTTTAACAATACCGTCTTTCCAGGAGTTATCGGCTTTCTGAGGAGCCATCTTTACCATATCCCTCAGCGGCGGGGATACATCGTGGTATACACATCTTGAAACCTGGGGTTTCAAAACAGACCTGTCCTGTGCCATTGCACTTCCGAAGGTCAGGAAACAGCATATTGAAAGGGTAATGAATCTGTTCATGATAAGGTTTATTTTTACTGGATGGTACTTGATTTACAATTCTTAGCCTGATATTTCAAAATACAAAAGTAGAGGAAAGTTCCGTACGTATTCACAACCGATGCGTTTTTTATCTAATTTTAGCTTCACGAAAACGACATAACGATGAACATCATAGTAACAGGAGCGGGGAAGGGTATTGGTTATGAACTGGTTAAAATACTTTGTAAACATAAACAGAACCATATCCTGGCAATTTCGCGTAAAATGAATGAGCTGAAGGAATTAGTAAGCGACTGCCATAAGCAAACACCTGAAGCAAAGATCACCCCCTACGAGTTTGACCTGAACCAGTTTGATTTTTATCCTTTTATCGCCCAAAGGATGGAAGCTATCCTTCACAAGGTTGATATCATCATTCACAACGCAGGGCGGATGGTCAACAAACCGTTTGCAAAGATCGAACAGGGCGACTTCGACGAGGTTTACAATGTCAATATAAAAGCTCCGTTCTTTTTCACCCAGGCCTTGCTGCCGCTTATGAACAAAGGGGGTCATATCGTAATGATCAGCAGCCTCGGAGCAATACCGGGGACAAAGAAATTCGCCGGGCTTTCAGCATACAGCTCCAGTAAAGGCGCACTTGCCATCCTGAGCCAATGCCTTGCCGAAGAAATGTCAGATATGGATATCCATGTCAACTGTCTGGCACTGGGAGGCGCCCAGACGAAAATGTTTGAAAAAGCTTTTCCGGGCGCAAAAGCTCCGCAGTCGCCTCAGCAGATGGCGGTTTTTATTGCTGATTTTGCCGTTAACGGACAGAAATATTTCAATGGGAAGGTGCTGGAGGTGGCGCTTTCGGGTACATAAATTGAAATATCGAAGTATCAGAACCGCTCGCATCTTTGCAACGCGGCTACGGTGTCGCTTTCGGTCGCTACCTCACTACCTCACTACCTGTCTACAGGTAATCCCCCCTGTCCCCCATCTTCCCGGTAAACGGTGCGATAGCACGATGATAGATCCCATGCACCCAGGCAATGGCCATGCCGTAGTTCGTGACAGGTATTCCCGCATCGAGGGCCGGCTTGAGCCGGTTATGAAGCTGCTTCCTCGTAATCATGCAGCCTCCGCACTGTATTACCATCGCGTAATCGGTAACTGGTCCTGGCATAGCGCCTAGTCCGGATACGACATCGAAAGAAAGGTTTTTCCCGGTGAAATTATTCAGCCACCTCGGGATTTTCACCCTTCCGATATCATCACAGGAAACATGATGTGTGCAGGATTCGAGTATGAGCACCCTGTCTCCCTGTTTCAGCCTGCTGATCTCCGGAGTGCCCTTCAGGTAATTCTCAAAATCGCCTTTCTGGCGCGCCAGCACAATACTGAAACTGGTTAAAGGGATCTCTTTCGGGACTGCTGCATCGGCTTTCGGGAAGACCTGGCTGTCGGTAATCGCCAAAACAGGCTTGGGATGCATTTTCTTTATATAGGCATCCACTTCCCTTTCCTTGCATACAACGCATATCCCATCATGATCAAGCACATCCCTGATCACCTGAACCTGGGGCAATATCATCCGCCCCTCGGGGGCTTCAATGTCAATAGGAGTAATAAGCAGAACCGTATCGCCATAGGAAATCAGGTCTCCGACAAGAGGCCTTTTCGTATAAGCCGATTCGGGCATTGTTTCATACATAATGCGGATGACATCCTCCAGCTTATCGGGCCTGAGGGAAGAAAAATCCAGAATGGGCACATTGAACCTATCTTCCAATACTCTTGATAAATCTGTATCCAGGGCCTCCTCATCCGACTTATTGTGAATGATGACAAACGGCAAACCAGCCTTCTGAAAATCCCTGATCAGGTTTTTCTCCGCATCTTCAAAAGTATTATGTGCAATGAGCAGGATGGCGAGGTCGACCTGGCTGAGCGCTTCCTTTGTTTTGGCAATTCTCTTTTCTCCAAGTTCTCCCTGGTCGTCAATACCGGCGGTATCGATAAGCACAACCGGACCAAGCCGGGGTATTTCAATCGACTTTTTAACAGGATCGGTCGTGGTCCCTGCAATGTCAGAAACAATGGCCACTTCATGACCTGCAAGAGTATTGATAAGAGAACTTTTGCCGATGTTCCTTCGTCCGAATATCCCGATATGGGGTTTTGTGTCGCGTCCGCGTTTCATGGCTGACAGGGGTTTGGTTAGGGGTTAGGGGTTG
>Ga0208495_1000071_pt1 | contig 63517 bp, 59 predicted proteins | sample CryBogmetaGMA14M_FD_184551 | JGI IMG/M metagenome (GOLD analysis project Ga0208495, IMG submission 184551) | Freshwater microbial communities from Crystal Bog, Wisconsin, USA - MA14M (SPAdes) | ecosystem: Environmental > Aquatic > Freshwater > Lake | place: Crystal Bog, Wisconsin, USA...
AATGACGTGTTTTTGGCATGGCTTCCAGTGAATGTTGGGAGCAATGGCGGGGTTAATACTGGTGATTGCAGTTGTCAGTTTTATTGTAGCAAGAGTAGCAAATTATGAAGTGTAAAGGAGATTAGTTATGTGGTTTCATAAAGCACCAAAGCCATTATCGAGATACGGTTGGAAACGGGATATTCCAGATCATCGAGATTGCTTATATAGTGTTGGTATGCCAGAGGCGATTGTTTTGCCAACTAAGATAGATTTACGATCAGATTGTTCATCGGTTGAGAATCAGGGTGAATTGGGTGCCTGTACTGCCCATGCGATTGCTGGTCATTTAGAATTTCTGGAAACGAATTGGGGCACGAAAGGATATCTTACGGTAAGCCGTCTATTCATTTATTATAATGAAAGGCTTCTCGAACATACTGTAAATTATGATTCTGGCGCGTCTTTGAGAGACGGCATCAAGACACTTGTCAAGACGGGATATTGTTGGGAAGCAATGTGGCCGTATATTATCAATAAATTTACCACAAAACCTTCACGTCAATGTTATGAGAATGCTCTTCAACATAAGATTGTCTCGTATCGCAGTCTGCGAGCGCGTCGAGAGTTGATGACTTGTCTTGCAGAAGGATATCCGTTTGTGTTTGGTATATCCGTGTACGAGAGTTTTGAGTCAAATGTTGTAGCTAAGACAGGTGTAGTGCCCATGCCTAAGTCAGATGAGAAACTATTGGGCGGCCATGCTGTATTGTGTGTAGGATATGATCAGTTAAATCAGACGTTTCTAGTGCGAAATTCGTGGGGTGCGAATTGGGGAATGAAAGGATATTTCACGTTGCCGTTTGAATATGTAGATGCATTGGCAGACGATTTCTGGACAATAAGAAAGTAGGAGACTATGTTAGGGCGTAGAGTAGCTAAGAAGCGCAGTGTCAGTTGTTATAACAGAAAGGCAGTAAAGAGACATTCATTGTCTTTCTATCTGGATAAATTGAAGAAACCGAGTAATTAGGCAATGGCGGGCCTTTGATCGTCAAAAGAAAAGGAGAATCAAAATGAAAGTGATTTTAGGGGACATCAAGCTTGCAGAAAAAGCTTTGTCGCAAATTTTGTTAGCACAGGTCGATGTTAAATTAGCTTATCGTGTTGAGAAGATTACCAGAAAGTTAGTTACGGAAATTGACAAGATTGAGACAAAAAGACTTGAATTTATTGGAAAGTTTGGTACTCCTGACTTAGATAATGGCAAAGATGTCGGGCGTTCTTCGGTTAAACCTGATCGGCAAGCAGAGTTCAATAAAGAATTTGGTGAATATTTAAGTGGAGAATCTGATATAGACTGTCAGGAGATTCCGTACGAATTGTTGGAGAATTCTGGGATCAAAATGTCACCAGCTGATATGTTACTATTAAAGAAGTTTATTGCGGAACCGATAAGTAAATAAAGATTGACGAAGTTCGCGCTATACCAATTGTATAGTGAAAAGTATTTAGAGAGGCATAATTTACTTCTCTGACACAAGCAGTACAAGGTCCACCAAGAGCAGTATACTTTTCTGGTATATAGCGTCTTCTATATAATGTAGGAGAGCTAATGGTGTCTTCCAGTAGTGATAATGATGACGTACGGAAACTACCAGATAGAGTTATCCTGCGATTGTACAAGATTGAGTCAGAGTCCAAGTATATTGAAGTCATACTTGATAGATATAAATATTTCATTCTCAAAGTAATAAGTAACTGGCACTTCCGCAACACTCATCACGTCAAACTGTATCAATCAGACTTTCAGGACGTTCACCAATACGCAAAGTTAGCAGTAATGACGTTCATGGCCCGCGTTAAGAATATTTCCCATGTGAAGAATGTGTCTGTATCCATCAAATCATACATATACACAATGTTGAACAAGTACTACAGGCATTGCAAGTACGAGTACCCCGATGAAGAAATATTTAAGAAAGCAGACAGAGAAGTTGAACCAGAAATAAATGATTTGATGGACTTTGAAATAGTTAATTATGATATAATATTATTTCTAAAATATCAATATCGATACAACTACTACAAATTAGGTATGTTATTTACGAAGTTGAATAAATCTCAATCAATGCAGAATTCAGTAGCTAATAGTGTCAAACGCAAGATAAAATATTTGAAGTGGGAATTGAAACGAAGAAACATGAATCAGATGCTGAAGTCGGAATAATCACTCTCCCCTAAAACTTTCCACGCAGGAACAATTATACCAACATATTCGTTAATTTATTTTTTATTAGAGATACTTTTTAGGCGGCAAGGTCATTTAATTAGTGACTAAGTCGCGTTGTTGTATTTGGAGTACAATTTTACTCTATATGAATAAAAAAGACAATCATTCTCTCCAAAATCTATTCGTTCCCTTTAACATAAAATTTTTTCATCGAAATACAAAAACGCAAGAGAGGTGTTATAATGAGTGAGTTGGAAAAACTGTCTACCATAGTAAAGGAACAAGCTGTTCCAGTAGTACCTACTACTGAAACTCAGCAGCCTGAAACGCAGACTCAGGATGTTGCTGTTCAAGAAATGATGAATACACTTAGATAAATGAACGGTTTAGTATCTATATCAACGTTAGCAGCTAAGGCGCAGGCTGTCACTGTTGGCATGGCCGAAGGTGCGCTCAAAGATTTGACCATGTCAGAAGCCATGTACAATAGATTAGTAATAATGATAGATGATCCTGATAACAAAGAGGCCAAATCACCGTACCTATTGCTTGAAGTCATCAAACTTAAAGAACAAATGGCAGTCACTAAATCTAAACTCGTAATGGACTTGACGATAGCATTAAAAGGTAAGTCTGCATTAGCATCATCGCAGGGTGAAGATTATGTGAGACCAATGATAGATTTGTCAGGAATTCCTATTGAAGAACGTGAAAGTTTGAGAGAGGGTATGCCAGCATGATATATACAAAAGCTGAGTTAATTGAAGTATTTAGAACAATTGGATACAATGCCCATCTGAACGGTTCAGTATTCACAAATCTGACGTCTGCAGATTTCAAACGTATGGACAAAGAGATGTTATATTGTCCTAAGTGCAAGAGTGCAGTTCGCATTTTGGTGCGTGTCAGCGGTACCTGGGCGTGTCTCAAATGCAACAATGCTAGTATAAGTAGCAATTATAAGAAGTTGAGAGCTACTATCATAGTCAACGATTTGATTGCATATTTTGGGGAGAATATTACGTCTGAACAATTGTTTGACTCTGATGTTATAGACGGTTTCATTAGATTTTGTGATTTGGAACATTCTCCATGGTATTATTTAGCATTTATGCAATTGCACGAGGCAATTATGGAGAAGGAATTGTCCATGTATAAGATTGTTCCATTTATGGCTCAGAAACGCGCAAGGCTTGACGAAATATTCAAAAAGGAACCAAAAGAGAAACCTACTTCTAATGAACGAAAATCTGAAACGACAGCTTGAGTTAGATCCTAAACTTCGAGAGGAACTTTGGCGCATAGACTACCTCGAGAAGCCAGTTGATATTGATACCTTTATATGTAATCCTTATTATTTGGGTAGATCTACCGATAAGGGTAATCGCGTATATCCTGTTTGGCGCGATACATTACGGCGCGTATTCAATGATAAAGATATAACCGAAGTTATTTTGACTGGAAGCATCGGTGGTGGCAAAACTTCGTGTGCTGTATTAGCAATGTCATATGTAACATATCGTACGTTGTGTCTACGTAATCCCTACGAATATTACAACTTACTGGTTGGAAAACCGTTGTCCATAGTGTTCTTCTCGGTCAAACTATCATTGTCCTCATCTACAGCATTCATGGCATATCAACGCATGATGCAGAATTCTCAGTGGTTTTTGGAACGCGGCGAACTTCGTGGAACTGTCGATCCAGTAATACATTTTCCATTAATAGATTATAAATTAGGATCTCCTAGAGCATCGGGTATGGGTTCTGTGGGCGCTGATGTTATAAGTGCCTGCCTCGATGAAATTAATGCTCCCGGTGAAGCAGTGTCTATGAAACAGCGCGTATTCAATATGTATCAGGGTACTGTGCGACGTATTGGTTCGCGTTTTATGAAGTCTGGTGGTAAATTGCCTAGCATTATGAAAATGTTTCTGTGTGCGTCTAAAGATGACGAATTGTCATTTGTAGATAAATATATAGAACACAAAAAGAATTCTGTTAACGTATGTATCATCGATAAACCTATTTGGGAGATTAAGCCAGGCAATTATTCAGGCGTGACTTTCCCAGTAGTATTGGGTGACAAATATCATGATCCAAAGATAATTACAGATGCTCAGAGAGTTGACTATGCAGACCAAAAAATTGTCAATATTCCGATAGAACATTTGGAAGAGTTTAGATTCAATCTCATCGGTGCATTGCGTGATTGTGCAGGGTTAACTACCAAAGGACTTCGAAAACAGAAACTGTTTCAAAATATTGAGTCGTTGACTGACTGTTATGATGAGACTGCAACGCATCCATTTTCCAAGACCGAAATCGAGTTCGATTTGTTGTCAGAAGACAACATTATTAATTATTTCAAACTGTCAGATATTAAAGTAGATAGATCGGTGCCACGATTTATACATATAGACGTGGGCGTATCACACGATAGTACAGGCATTGCGTGTTCGTATGTTGCGGGTGTTCAGGAGTCTGTGTCGGAATCTTTAGATGGACAATTGTTAGTAAATAAATTGCCCGTTATTAATACTGAATGGGTGATTCGCGTGAATCCGCGAGTTGGCTCTCAAATACCTATCGCGAAGATTAAGAAGTTTATATTGGACTTATATAATTTAGGATTTAATATTGCAAAGGTTACTACCGACGGATATCAGTCAACAGATTTACAACAGACATTCATACGCGCAAATATTCCATCAGAGTTGTTGTCAGTAGATAAGACTCCTGATGCGTATATTGATTTGCGCGATTTGGTGTCTAGCAGGCGTTGGTCATGTTATAAATATGAAAGATTGCACTTCGAACTGTACAATCTCGAAGTGGATTCTCTGACGGGAAAGATTAATCACCCTGAAATCGTCAAAGATTTGGATGCTAATATGTCCGAATTCGTAGTCGAGGGAACAAAAGACTGCTCGGATGCCGTTGCAGCGTCAGTGCATATGGCTATTGCAGAACTTCCGAACGTAGTTGACGAAGTAGCAATAGCTGATGCCTTTACTAAATTCAGGTCGAGAGTAAAAAAGAATGAGACGGAGTTGACAGTCAGAAGCATGTTCAAAGTTGATGGACATGAGATGGTTGGTGTCAAGACTGGGCCGAACTTCGAACGTTTTAGTTCTATTTTAGATCAGATACACAATCGAAGAAACGATGATGATGCTCCGAAAGCAATTAGAAAAGATGAATACAAAGATGGGAACGAAACCTTTAATTCCAAGGAAGGTACTAAATGAATGTATTAGATTTCCTGAAAAAACAATTTCGACCAATCAAAGGCGTTACCATTCCAGCGGCACAAGTACCTCCTTTAATTAAAAGTGACGCATCCGCTGACTTCGTCAATAAGTTTGGAGTAGTTACGTCTGATTTGCGTCAGATATTACAAGATCAATCATTAGTTCTTTACGAGCGCAGTCAGATTTATCAATCAATAGATAGATCTCTCGTTCATCCTCTCATGTCAGCTGCGTGTAGTATTTACGCGGACACCGCTACAGTGCGTTCTCCTCTTCACGAATCCACCGTTTGGGTTACATCTAAATCGAAAGAGTATACATATCACATCGAAAAGATGTTTGACATAATAAACATGGAAGAAGTAATATATGACTGGGCGTGGTCTATTGCTACGTTTGGTGATCAGTTCGTGCAACTTTATGGTGAGCCTGGTGTAGGATTAGTGTCAGTTAACGACGATAATCATCCAATTAATATTTCGAGAGTAGATTACAATGGTAGATTGATAGGTTTCTATGAGACGCCGTTAGGATATTCTGTTGCAGACGAACGCAAATTAATGACTCCCTGGGATTACTGTCACCTTAGACTTCTCGGGGCAAAAAGAAGAAGACCGATTTACGCAGATCCACAATATTCAGAATTCAGATGCCTGACCGGCAATACTGAAATTATGCTTCTTAACAATAAATCTGTTAGAATGACCGAAATGGAACAAAGAAAAGAAAATTATTTAGGAAAGTACGTTTGGTCTATAAATCCAATTACACTGGAATTGGAACCAGACAGAATAGTTGATGTAAGAAAAACAAAACTTAATGCAGAACTTGTACGAGTTCATCTTGATAATGATGAGTTTATAGATTGTACACCTGATCATAAATTTATGCTACGCGATGGTTCATTCGTAGAAGCACAGAATCTGCAATCTAATGTGTCTCTTATGCCATATTATCCAAAACCAGTAAGTTTTGGTAAGTATAATTACGTGTACAATCCCGGCATTCGAAAATATGTAAATGAACACGTACTTGTCGCAGAATTTGTTGGTGGAAGAAAGGTTAAATCTGACGAAGTTGTTCATCATAGAGATTTTAACGGAATGAACAACGACCCGTCAAATTTAGTAATATTAGATAGAAAGGTTCATTCTGATTTTCATATAAAGATTAACAAAAGAAGATGGGTAGACGAGAAGTACAGAGCAAAAGTGATACCGAAACTAAGCAAGGCAAGTAATAGAATGTGGGCAGATGAAAAATACAGACAGAATCAACTATCAGGATGCAAACAGGCATGGGAGAATAACGACGAACGCAGAGATAAATTATCTAAGAGTGCTCTTGATTTGTGGAAGAACGACGAATACAGAAACAAAATTATAGACAAATCTAAAATTAACGGAAATAAGTCGGAGATAAAAACGAAACTTTCTATCTCTTCTAATAGAAACTGGAGTAATTCTGCATACAGAGAAAAGATGCGGTTGAGAGACGAGAATGAAAGAATAAAAGCTCAAGAAAAGAGATTGGAATTATTTAATAAGATAGAAGAGTTTGTAGTTAATAATATAGATCGATTGAATAGCGTTGATTGTCTGAATGTTGAAGTTTATAAATTGTTTGGTACATCATCGCATCAGGTGTGGAAAGTTATAAAACAATTTACTAATCTTACAGTTGGACAATATCTTGAACTTAATAAGAAAAGACAGCTAATACACAATCATAAGGTTGTTAGAGTAGAACGTTTGACTAATCGTGAAGATACGTACGACATTCAAACAGAAAGAAATCATAATTTTCCGTTGAAACAAGGTGTGTTTGTTCACAATTCAATCAGTATAATGACCCCCGATATACGACGCCTCACCAGCAAGTATGGCCAAAGTGTATTAGCAGATGCTCTTCCCATTTATAAACGTCTTCGTTTGGCTGAAGATTCAATACTGATGGCGCGTATTTCGCGTGGAATTCTTAGATATATTTATAAGGTGGCGGTGGAAGGCAACAACAACGAAGCAGTGGCCAAAATCATTGACAATTACGTTGATGAGTTGAAACGCGCAAGAGCGTTGAATGTTGATCCGAACAATCCGAATTATGTTGACAGATATCAGGCATTGGCAGGCATTGAAGATATAATTATGCCAGTGTGGAAAGATGTCAATTCAGTTGCAGTTGAGAAGATTGGTGGAGAGGTTGACATTCGTTGGATTGTAGATGTCACCGAACTTATTAAACAGTTATCCACTGCGTTGAAAGTACCTTTACCCTTATTAGCTGGATATGCGGAACAGGCACCTCCTTCGTTGGGGAACGGTTCAATCGAGAGATTGGACATTCGCTTCGCCAGACAGTCTCGACGCATTCAACGTGCAATAATTAATGGTCTGACGCGCATGGCGCAAATACATTTAGCATATCAAGGTATGGATCCAGATTTGAATTTATTTCAGATTCAGATGGCTGAGACGTCCTCCGCAGAAGAGGAAGAGTTAAAGAACGCACTTGATACTGGAGTCGATGTTGCTACAAAATTAGCCGAACTCTGGGAAAAAATGATTGGTCCAGACGCAGACAAAATGGAGATTTTAGACTATCTGAATAAGAAACTGTTGAAACTGAACGACGCAGACCTTCAGAAGTTTATCAAAAAGGTTAATCCCAACGCATTCACAGAGCCACGTACTGAAGAGTTGGTTCCGGGCGTTGAAACTCCTGAGAAGAAGGAAGAACCGGCGGCGAACCCGTTTAGAGAATCGGTTTCCGTTTCGGATTTGAAGTCGGCATTACCGAGGACGGTGAAAGAAGTAAAGATTAATGAAACTACTACAATCAGAACTGGTTGCAACGAAGATTGGGAAACAAATTGGGGCAATAAAATCGTCAAAATTACTCCTTGCGAGGACAAAGAAAATGTCAAGTAAGATAGGGTTTGAATATACAACGCGTTCGGTGATAGATACCTTGACAAATCAGATAGTAAGAGAATCGATAACTATCGAGTCTGGAATGCGTGTTATAAATATAGGTGTTGAGACAATTAGGCAGATGGTAGAGTTTCTGAAGTCTAAAGATATAGAGATTAAATAAAAAGGAGAGATATATGAGTTTTAATATGCCGAGATGGGTGTGGTTCATTTTTTGGGCAATCGTTGTCATGGGTGTTTGTTGGGTAGCCAAAGTCAATCTTACGGTTCATATGGGTTCGAATGGGGTTGGTGCGAACATAGAGAGAGGATCAAGTAAATAAAGGAGAAGTAGAAATGGCAAGAGGTAAAGTAAAGTGGTTCAGCAATGCTAAGGGTTATGGTTTCATCACGACTGATGAGGGCAAAGATATTTTTGTGCATTTCAGCGCTGTTCAGTCGGAAGGTTACAAATCGTTGAAAGAGAACGATGTGGTTGAGTTCGAAATTACTCAGGGTACTAAGGGCGAACAGGCATCTGACGTCAAACTGATAAACGAAAAACAATGAGCGAAGAGATTCTAGATAGTTCCGAGAGAGAGGCGATTTTGAGGCAGGTGATTTCCAAGCCCAAGCCTGCCACTAGTGAGGCAAAGCAACAGCCGGAGAGTGGCTCTCCCTCCCACTCTTCGGATCTCTCTAAGAGAGATTTTGGTTCACTTCTCGAGGAATCGTTGACGTTGCGTGAAGAGTTTGACGAGAATGAAAACGCTGAAATGGATGCTACGCGCAAGGAAGTAATTTCCGAATCGCGTGTAGATTTGATATCAGATGTGTTACGGAGTCTTATAAAGTGAGAAGTATAGCTAATAAAATATTATATGCAACGCGAGACTTTTCCGAAACGCAGTACGCACCTGTATTAGAAAAGGCGTTGATTGAGTTTCGTAGAAATAACTTCGACGCAACCGAAAAATATTTATCTCAATTGCCTACGGAGTACGAATTGTTAGAGAATCTTATAGATAGAGTTAAAGATAAGCCGGTTTATGCCAATCTTAAAAAGATACTTAATGCAGAGTCTGTATCAATCGCAGATCAGAAGATAGCGTTGAGTTCTCTTTTTACTAGATGTATAATTGAGTCCAAAGACAATCCCGAGTTTCGCTTGATTGAGAAAATTATACTTGAGAAGTTAGCTAGAGTAGGAGACGTTATATGAGTGAACTTGAGAAGTTTGCCAAACACATTAAAAAGGATGTAGAAGAACCGTCCTTGATGATGCCTATGAAGTCAACGTATTCAGCTGAGGCAAAGGAACCTACAGTAAAACAATTTAATGGTGCCAAAACTCATTACGACGTCAACGAGACTGAAGTTGTTCTACAGCCAGAAAGCATTCAACAGTTGCGTTCAGCGTTTGCTGCTATGGATGCTATATCAATAGAAGGTTTCGATTCATCAGATTTGTATGATATATATTTCGAGGGAGTTACTGGTTGGAAGAATCAATCCGATGACGTAGTAATTGACGAACTACTTTTGCGACTGAAAGAGAACAATGAAGGGGCAGACGACGAAAATGCTATGACGCCCGAACAATTTGCACAAAAGTTGATTAAGGAATATGTTTAGAGAATTAGTAGAATCAACAATCGATTTATATGAATCCACTACTCCTGAAGAGTTAATTTCTTCTCTTGAGCATAAGATTATGGATAGGTTGAAGTTGCCTGACATAGACGATATTATTTTGTCTAATGAGTTGCAACAGAAGATTTTCTCTGCTGAGTCCAATAAACAGTTCGAGGGAATAGTCACTGTATCTGGAGAACCTTGGATAGCAGTGTGCACCGTGTACCGTCGGCGTAATAGTACAATTGAATTAGATTTCATACATAAATTTAGAGAAACTCGAGAGTCTATTGTTGAGGCGTTCGAACAGTATGAATATCATCCATCAGAGAATCGTGAAGAGTTGATGATGGACTTTTTCTTGATAGCATCGTTGCCCATACCTGCTGACGATGATTTGGCATTTGCATTACAGGACATACGTACAGAGTTTTATCCTTGGATGAAGTCACATATGTTGCATTCGGTTGAGTTTGCAATATGTGCTGAATTTCGTCATATGTTCGATAGAGAGAGTCCGACGCGTATTACGCAATTTTTTAAGGAACATAATGCTGAAGATTTTCTTACTAAATATGCCATGTACTATGGTGCTATGACCGGTGGTGGTTCTACGTTGACCAAAGTAATATCGCCAAAAAATTTAGATATAGCCAGATTGCGTACGGAGTTTAAATCTTCTGAAGAAGGATACAAAAAGTCATATCAAGCGAAAAAGTACACTAAAATTTCTGACTACGAATTTATGTTGTTAGCCAAGGACGCCTTCGTTCAATTAGAGTGGGCTGGACAATACGGCGGACAGGCATGGGCTAATATTGCTGATGCGTGGATCAAGTTGAGTTCTGCTAATAACGATAAAGATATAGTTGCATATATCGATCACATTTACGATTTGGAGCATAATACCGGTACCATGTTGAACAAGATAAAGTCATACATGGATGCAGATTCCTCTTTTAAGTGGATACGTCGTGCATTAGATTATAAATATCAGACAGAGAGTTTGTATGATTTGTTCGATATGTGTTCTCCTGATTTGCAGAAGTTCGCAGCTGCTGTTATATATTCCTCGACCGGCGACACTATTGAGAATTGGCAGAAAAAGGGTGGTAAGCTTGAAGGATACCGACCAGGTCGCGACAAATACCTATCTATTGGCGATAAAGTTATATATACTGGTCCGCGTGACGATTTGAAGGGATTGACTGGGATAATAAGAGGTTCCGATAAAGGTGCGTTTCAAGTAGAATTTACACAAGGCGTTCAGGAAGCCAATACAATTATGGCAAATGTATTAGCTAAGTATTTAGAGAAGGCAGAATATGGACTACCGATTACAGATATCAATGCAGTAGATGCCGGCGACATCGTTGTATGTATTAATCCGGGTTCTGGTCAATCGTTGACACCTGGCAAGAAATATAAAGTACTAGACAAGAAAATAAATGGAGCTGGAAAGTTTATGATAACAGTGGAAAGTGACGAGAGCGCCAAAGAGATTTATTATTTATATAGATTTGCATTGCCTCAGGCGACCTCTGTTCCAAAATCGTCTAAGTCTAAGAAACCTAAACTGCAGATTGGTGATAAAGTATCTGTTGAGATGATGGGTGCTAATTATGGCACTTATGACGATATGGCTAAGATGATGAATCTTGATAATTGGTCACATGGTACTTTGTACGATTTGGGATATTCAAAGGGAGACACTGGTACTATTAAATTACTCAAGACGCACCCAGAAAAACCCACTACTGTTGTTGCCGGTGTCACTATGGACAAAGACAAGAAAGATATACTGATTGGTACCTATGGTTTAAAGAAAGTTGAAGAGGTTGTTCCCGAGGAGAATGAAGTTGAGGGAACAAAACTTTCTGACTTTAAAGAGGGCGATAAAGTTAAATATATAGGTGGCAATGTCAAATGGAAGAATAAGATTGGCAAAGTTGACAGTATTGGTGATAAATGGGTAGAAGTAGTATTCTCTGGTGGCAAACATTCAGCTAACCCGACCAATCTGATTAAGTTAGTTGCCAAAGAGAAACCAACGCAGGAACCAACCACTGACGGGTTTGGCGAACCATTAGAGCCAGAGAAAGAGATTCCGGTGTCGAAGATGCAGGCTCTTAAGTACAAAGTTGGCGACAAGATTCTCTGTGGTTCAGGTACACCGTCAGTAATCACTGACATAGATGGTAGTGATATAGAACACAAACATTTGAACGATGACTCTATTGATACATGCGATGTGAAAGATATCAAACAATATGTAGAGTCTGAACTTCACATTGGTGACAATGTTACACTTGTAGATGAACCATCAATAAAGGGTACTATCGATGATGTTGGGGGCGATGGCAACAAGTTTTTTATTTATTGGAAGAATGGAACAAAGTCGTGGGCTACGGCAGAGCAACTTAAGAAATCATGATAATTATTAAATTGTTAGAGAAGTTTGGCTTATTAGAGAAGAAAGACGAAACTGTTGGCAAATTATATTTAGTGCGCCATGCTAAGACAGCATTGAACGCAGCCAACGGTGAAGATAAAGACAAAATACGCGGTTGGAAAGATATTCCACTCGATGAAATTGGGCGTAAACAAGCTAAAGAATTAGCGACTGAGTTTAATGGCATACATATAGATAAAATATATAGTTCAGATTTGTCTCGTTGTGAAGAAACAGCCCAGGCAATAGCAGAAGTTGTGGATACGCATGTGGAATCCACCGAACATCTGCGTCCTTGGCATCTGGGAAAGTATGAAGGCAAAGAATCCAAAAAGATAGCAGACGAAGTACGCGATTACGTGGAGAACAAACCTGATACTGCTGTGGATAGTGGTGAGAGTTTCAATACGTTTTCGCATAGATATCTCGACTTTCTGCAAAAAATAGCACAGGAAGTAAAAGACGGAAAGACTATTATGATAGTCACGCATTATCGCGACATCAAACTTACGCAAGCGTGGCTCAAGAATGGCGGTAAAGGTTACGATATTGATGCAGATGAATTTATGAATAATTCAATCGAAACAGGTTGCTCATTTGAAATAGAGCCCAACGATGGAGAGTGGAAAATGTCTAAATTTGCGAGTCCTAAAACTAAACATAAAGAGATTCATAAGGTCGAAGCGGGTGTCAAAGAGTCTAAATTGAACGAGGAAACATATAAAATAGTTAGACTTCATAAGAATGGTAAGAAGAGAGTAATTCAACGTGGATTATCTTTAGAAGATGCTCAAGCTCATTGCAAGGATTCCAAGACGCATGGTGAAGACTGGTTTGATGGCTATGAAGTTGATGAATCTAAGGAAGAGAAAGAAGAGAGTTCCAAAGACGAAATCAAGATTAAGATGAAGATTCCTGCCGACAAACTGGACGACGTCGAAGGTATCAAGATTATGAAGAAAGATGGATCTAAAGTAAATGAAGATTATAAGAAAATGACAGAGCATGAATTGATTAACGCTTACAAATATGCTAAAGAACAAAAGAATGAAGAATTAGCTCTAGTATTTGAGTTAGAGCTGAAAGAACGAGGATATGATTTGAATAAACTAAATGAGCCTGTCAAAGAGGGAGAGAAGATAGGCGTCAATTCCTACGCAGTCCAGAAGTTTTGTCAGTGCATTCACCCAAATCCAGGTAAAGAGAGAAACAAAACTGGATATTATCAATGTCAAAATTGTGGACACAAAATACATTTACTTCCGGCAACTAGATCTGATGGCACTACGGTTGAAGAGTCCAAACTTAATGAAGTTGATGATGACAGTCAGAATGCATCGCATGGTGCTAAGAAAGCTGGTCATCACGTGAGTAAGGGAAATAGAAGTGCTGTCAATACGTTAGGTACTATTGTTCCAGATCAAGTTGTATTAATATCTATGCGCAGTCCAGAACTTGAAGAAAAGAATCTTCCCGAATTCGATGGCTTATTGACCGGTATGCTTAAAGAAGACGATATGATGGGTGGTGGCTCCACAGTAGCGATGTCGGCTGTTGTCAAAGATAAGAGTGGAAAGACAATTCCTCAAGACGAACATGCTATATTAGACAAAGATATTAAGTGTGAAAAATGCGGAAATGATAAGTTTCAACACTTTAGCGATATTGGCGTTGATTATGATTATTGTACCAAATGTGGTGCTAAGTATGATGAAGATGGTAAACTAATACCAGAGGGCCCAGAATCAGTAGAAGAGTCAGCTCTAGATACTACTGGTCAATCAGCTGGATATGCTAACTTAGGTGCGCCTTATCGCGTGAAACCAGACGTTTCGCGCATTCCACAGAAAGAAGAACAAGACACGAAAGAAGGCGTTGAGGATCAACCTGATTTGGCTCATGCCGAACAGGAAGCATCTCAATCTACCAAAGAATATTTGGGCAACAACGGTGCAGAAAATTATTACTATTTAGTTACAGTGAACACATTGTCCGATGATGAAGGTCCAGCTCAAGACGTTCAGGTAGTCGATGCTGACGGTGAAGTTAAGTTCTCTGCGAAAGAGAGGCAATTAGATCCTTCAGATGTCGGAAACGTTATTGCTACTGCTATTAAAGAGTTGGAAGTCACTAACGTTGCGTTCGAACTCGTTCAGAAATATATAGTTGAGCCTCAGGTGGAGACTGAAGAGGATATTGAAGAACTCGAGAAAGATAAAGAAGCTGAAGGCGAAGAGGATACGGAAGATAAAGAAGCAGAAACCGAGACTCCTAAAGAGGAACCGTTCAACAAAGAAGCGGGTGAACCTGCGAGAAAGACTACTACTCCCGGAGTGAACAGATTTGACAATCAGGTGGGTGAGAATGTAGATACCGGTTTCTACTCTTTCGTGGAAGCTATGCGCGATACGAATGTTTCACGAGAAACATTCTCCTCTGCTGTGCCGTTGAATGAAGCGTTAGGCGATATTACTATCGAGACTGAATACGCTATTGCTGTTGAAGAGTTGATTAAGAAACTATTAGGTGTTGAATGGAATCAGTCCAATGATGAGGAAGTATATAATTTGTTTAACGATGCTGGATTGAAATACGTTGCGGATCAAGTAAAACAAATCGTTGAAAAACTTCCAATAAAGATAATTGAAATTAGATTTATTGAAACAGATTCTAGCAATTGGTCTCATGCGAGTGCATATTATAAAGTTACGCTTACTGGATCAAAAGTAGCATTGAAGACTGTTGCTGGTGAAGAGAGCAATTTGTATTATAATTGGGAAGACATGTCAGAGGCAAAAAAGAAATCAGAACCTGACGAACCAGAACAATCTCCTGAAGAACAGAAGTTGTGGACAGAGCACGATAAGATGGGACGCAAACTTTTCGGTAAGAAACGTTGGGAGATGGCTAACTTTGGTTGGGGCAGTAGTGAAGATAGTGTATGCACCAAAGTGTACGGCAATCCGCCACAAACATTCTCGTCGCATATTGACAAACATGGCAACGTCGAACATAGCGAACCCGAACTTTATGAATCTGTAGTTTCTCGATGTGAAGATTTGTTTGAATCAATGTCGAGAAAAGATTACGACCAGATTAAATATCTTGATGCTAGTCAGTTGGCGCATAAGTTAGATATATCGTACTCGTCAGCGCGTCATCTGAAGGCGTTATTGAATAAGGGCGTTAGTCCAGCAGCCGCAGTTGATGATGTAGTGGCTTGTAATGCTAAGACAGAAGAGGCGGACGAGAAATGTTCTGACTCACGCAATATATATTGTAGTAAATGTGGTGGTGCAAATGTCTCTCTGAAGAATAATGTAGTGGCTTGTAATGATTGTAAATACGCTCTCAAGTTGAATGTCAAGGAATCAGTGTTGAATGAAGATATCACTAAAGATGTTCAGTATCTAAAGTGGGCCAAAGATCACGGTCTAGACGCTCATCACGGTGATACAATCAAGCGATACAAAGATACTGAGAACTATAAAAAGGCTAAAGAACGTGAAGATATGAAAGATGAATCGATGAACGAAGAGATGGATGTATATGACGCAGATAAAGGCGATGCTAACAATGCACTCGGAGCATTGCGCAATGCTATCGGTTTAGATAAAGGTACAACTCCAGTAGCAAAACAGTTTCTCACGTATCAGGAAGGTACCTCCAACAAATATCACTATTTCGCGATGTTTAAACGAGGAAATGAATATGTGGCGGCTAACGCGTTTGGTCGTATCGGGTACTATCCGCAGACGTCAGTATTTTCTACGGGTGACAAAGATACAGTTGAGATTGATTTTAACGACAAGATTTCTAAGAAGATGAGCAAAGGCTACAAAGTAGTAGAGGCAACGGAGCCATTCATAAGCAAAGAAACTCGATTTTCTCATCCAGAGGGTGCAGAATCTAGACTTAATACGTTTATTAAGAGATTTCCTAAGGCAAGCGATAAGAAAAAGTTGGCAGATGCGTTTAACAGAGGTTGGAACCCATTTGATGTTGGTTCAGGACAAAACGCAGTTCTTCATGCTACTGAATATCTAAATGGACCAAAAGGATACAAGAAGGATACCAAAGAATCAGTGACTGAGTGCAAAGTCGGCGATATAGTAAGAATTAAAGATGATGCCGAGAAATCTATGTATCATGTTGAGAAAATCGTTGGTAATACAGCAACTATATCAGATTATGACACGCACGAAAACAAACATACTGTTGACTTAGATGCTTTGGAATTAGACGAGAAAGTCACTGAGGCTGTTCCGCAAGGATTCACAAAGGCAGTTGCGCCAGAAGTAGAGAAGCCGAAAATATTGCAACCCGAGATTAAAGAAAAGATTGAAAAACTCTACGAATTGTCGGAACGTCTTAAGACAGAGACTCTCAAGATTGAATCCAAGATAATGAAAGAATTGGGTCTTGCGCAACTACCCTCTGAAGAAATTGAAGATATGCGCAAAGAAGTTCGCGAATATCTGTTGAAAGAGAAGATTTCAGTTGCAGAGTGCGAGGCAGTAGTTGCTAAAGTGTTCGGTCGTACATTGGCGCCTAAAGCTATCGACGTAATCAATGCGTTGTCGTCCGAATTGTCTGCAAAGATTCTCAATCGTCTGAAAGAACAGGAAGAGGCGATGCAACAGATTTCGTACTATCTGAAAGTAGAACCCAAGAAGGTAAAAGAGGGAATACTTACGAAAGTTGGCGAATTCATCAAAGGAATGATTGGCAAGTTGACTGGTTGGCTTGACGGTTTCAATTACGCAGTGCAACAGTTGAAACATGCTATTGAACAACCAGTTACCGAAGGTGCATTCAAGAACATAGATATTGACATCAGAGACATGATTCGTGCAGGGAAATCGGACGAAGAAATAAAGAACAAGTATACTGATTTATCTCCATATGCAATCACGAAGATTCGCGGAGAAGAGAAACCTGAACCAGTGACCGAGAAAAAGAACGATATTCCTAAGTGCGAAGACTGTGGTAAAGCATTAAGTACAGATCGCGAAGTTGATTGGATGAAGTGTACTAAATGTATAGCCAAGCATGAGAACGAGTCAAAAGTGACTGACGCGAAATTACCTCCGAAACCTAAAGTTGGCGACGGAGTAGAACGAAGAGACATGTCCAAGGTCAATGGAAACGTCACCAAAATAGTTGATGACAACACAGTAGAAGTTAACTGGGGTCAGGGCGAAAAGACGTCAGAACCAATCAAAAATCTGGCATTGGTAGCTCGAGAATCCGTCGCAGAGAGATTACTGGAGAAGTTCGATTTGAACGAGAAGACTGAAATAGTAACAGGAAAACAATATGAGTTGTTTGGACCAGATGGGTTACTGGGAACAGTAAAGATTGTGTCTACCGATGCTGAAGATACGACATTCGTTGACTTAAAGACGGGTAATCAGCTATCTCTTCCTACTCCAGCGTGTCAGGTTTGTATGGAACCGATTGACGTCAACGAAGTAGCACCTCCTGGCGGTGAATATATCGTCAAGAAGTTCGATTTGAACGAGAAGACTGAAATAGTAACAGGAAAACAATATGAGTTGTTTGGACCAGATGGGTTACTGGGAACAGTAAAGATTGTGTCTACCGATGCTGAAGATACGACATTCGTTGACTTAAAGACGGGTAATCAGCTATCTCTTCCTACTCCAGCGTGTCAGGTTTGTATGGAACCGATTGACGTCAACGAAGTAGCACCTCCTGGCGGTGAATATATCGTCAAGAAGTTGAAACATAAGAAGGGCGTCAATCCTTACGCAGTCGCGTGGAATATGAGAAACAAAGGCGACAAGTTTCATAAGGGTGCTCACGCAGGCGAGAAGATGAAGTCAGTCGGTGAGTCTCTTCTCGACAAGTTTGATTTGATGGAAGCCGAGCCTTTTATAAGTAAAGGAACAAGAATCCCGCACCCTGAGGGCGCAGAAAAGAAGTTACATGAACTATTGAAAACAGCCAGTGCAGAGAATAAGAAGATTATGGTTGATGCTTTTAATCGTGGTTGGAATCCGTTGAGCAGTGTTAGTGCTAGCGATTTCATGGCCGGCTATACTGCTTCTCGCAAGGAATTAGGCGAGTCCGTATTGAAAAAGTTTGATTTAGAAGAGAAATATGTTCACGTGGCGTTAATCAATGAGCGTCTCGTCATCGAACAGGGTGATGACGATATGACTGATGATGAGAGAGGCGAGTATGACCCAGATTCTCCTGATCACGAACGCGACATACCTGAAGAGCCGATAGTCGGCGAGAAGCCCGGTGAAGTGGAACCGATACCGTTGAAGACTCCTATAGAGCCAGTTGCTAATCAGGAGGCACCAATTACTCCAGAGGCTCCAGCTCCTACAGAAGAATTATCGTCGGAGGCAGCAGAGGCTCAGATACGTATGGATTATCCCGAGGAACCGTTGACGTCAACAGCAATGGCATATGCAGATTCAATCATTGATGATCCGAAGACATACGGACAATTGCGCGATTTGCATTGGGCAGGAACGTACGCTAACTCTGAGATGTTCCTGAAACAGGCTAAGATAGTTGGCAAGTACAACGACTTCTCTCCTGAAGTTGCTCAGAGATTGGTTGATAGATTTGGAGATTCGGCTAAATATAAGTTGGCACGCGAAGGTTCAGTTGCAATATATATAACGATTCGAGATCCTGATGTGAAGAATATATCGTTGTCAGATTTGCAAGCATTGTTACACGCGGACGAAGTAGACACAACTGAAAATGTGGGAGAGTGTCGCATATGGTGGGACTGATGAGTTACGTTAGAACTAAAGAACATCAAGATAAAATAAACAAAGCATTGCGAGGTCATGTTAGTTGGAATCGCGGTTTGACTAAGAAAGACCCACGCATTGCTAGAATGGCTGTCTCTATAAGTGCTACTGTTTCTAACAAGTGGAAGAATGATACAGAGTATAGAGAAAGAACTATCATTGAATATGGTTCGACTAATTGAAAATTTTGGGGAGAAGCACTTTATTAGAGACGTCGTTCATCTATTAGATGGCGCGCCAATATCTATTATGCGAGTCGATAGGCTTGAGCTTCTCTCCACCAAATAAATTATGGCACAAAAGATAGACTTTCCGTTTGAAATAATAGCGGTTGACATGGATGGTACCATGTGTCAGGATGCGTTTCCTGACATCGGAGCTCCTTGTAAGGCAGTTATTGACAGGCTTATTGCTCACAAAGAAAAGGGCGGTAAACTTATACTCTGGACGTGCAGAAACGAAGAAGATACCAAAAAGGCAGTTGAGTGGGCTAAAGAACAGGGTGTCGAGTTTGATGCTGTGAACGACGATATAAAAGAAGTTAAAGATACCGACTTCGGCAAGAATAAGAGTAGAAAGGTTTATGCAAACATCTATCTTGATGACAAGAATGAATTGATTAAGGAATCAGTTGACTCAGTGGAACAGTTTCTGAAATTATTAAATTGAAAAGGAGTTAGATATGCCTAAGTATGCGAATTCAAATAGCACAGTAGTGACAATAGGGAGTCTTAGAATTGAGCCGGGTCAAACGGTTACGACGACAGAATTTATTCCTGGTAGTTTACCAACTGGAATCACTGAAGTATCGAGTTTACCATCTATGAATCCGGTGTTGATTTCTTCAAAGTTGACATCAACCGGAGATGTGACTGTTCCAGATAGTTATGTCGATTCACTTACTGGTAAGACAGTGTTGCTTACCGGAAATTACACAGTTTCAGTGTACGTAGCTACCGGAGAATGTACGTTGCAGTTTAATGGTTCTGGCGTTGTGAGATATTTAGGAGTTGGACAATCATATTCACTTCAGTGTCTGGACAGAATCGTGGACACTATCAACATTGCTATAGCATCGTCGTGTACGGCATATGTAACTGTTGAGAAGTGTTAAAGGGAGAATAACATGGCGAAGATGCAGATAATAGAACAATTTATTACTAAAGGAGTCGTGCTCGAGCGAGAGAGCAAGAATGATGCTATTCTGTGTCGAGCCAAATATCAGATTTGTTCATTAGGAGAGAAGAATCGCAATAATAGAGTGTATGAGAAAGCTGTTTGGGATAGGGTACTTGCTGACCCTGATATCATTGCCAAATTGCGAAACAAATCGCTCTTCTTCCACGCAGAACATCCAACCACTACGCAGTCAAATACTGAGAAAGTGGCTGGAGTAGTTACTGATATTAACTTAAACGAAAAGGAGAACAAGGTCTATACGGTTATGGAAGTATTGGATACGCCCTACGGCAGAATCGTTGATACTCTTCTGCGTGCTGGTTGTGGTATTGGTGTATCTACAAGAGCTGATGGAGAACTTGAGGAACAAATTGACGAAGCCGGTAGTAAATATCAACGAGTTATTCCAGAATCTTATCGTTTCGTGACAGTAGACTTCACGGCAGACCCGTCGAGTTTCGGTTCCGAGATGCCGTTGTCAGTACAACACAACGTGTCTGATATTATTAAAAAGGGTTTGGATAACGAGAAGATTGATCGAGAATATGCTACAGTGCTTCTCGAGAAGATGTCTAATCCAGAGGCAGTAGCGTTGTTGGAATCAATTAAGAATGACAAACATCATTCAGATTGCAAGTGCAAAGCGTCAGAGAAGAAATGCACCAAAGGTTGTACGCATGTAGTTGAAAGTGATACCACGCAACTTTCTGACTGTGCAGATAAAGTTTATAAATTTATGAGTGCTCGTAATAATAAGTTTAATGAGAGCGATTGGAAGACGGCGGTATCGACTTTATCCATTCCTATGACTATGTGGAGTAAAGTCAAGATTTTAGTTCAGAAATCTTTTGAGAAGCTAAGTGAAGAAGTTCAAATGTGCCCAGTTTGCAAGACAGTATATGATACCACATATGCACAGGATCCTACCAGGAAATGTGCCAAATGTGGCGGTGTTCGCCCTGGAGTTAATCCAGAGGCAGAAGTCAGAGATGACAAAGTAGTTGTGAATGAGACTCAGAGATGTGCAAGATGCGACAAGTTTATTGAAGATGGCAAGGGTTATCATCCGAGTGAGGGTCACGAAATATATTGTTCCAAAGGATGTGCTGAACAGGGTCCCGAAGCAGAACAAATAACCGAGAAATCTGGTAAGTGTATTCATTGCGGTAGAAAGTTTACTGATGTTGATTACAAAAATGCTGCTGCAGGTAAAGAATCTCCTGTAGGTGACTGGGATAACATATGTTATCCATGTCAGTTGAAGTATGGAACAGAAAAAGCAAAGTCTAGAGAAGATCGTGTTTCTAATGAGAAGTACACCACAAGTGCTGATATATCTGGTCAGCCAGCAAATGCCAAGGCAGCCGAGAAGGATATGCGTAAATCTGCAGCCAAGGACGGAGTTAAGCTAGGAGAAACCGAAATGAAGATTGATGAATCTGCGGTCAAAAAATATTTGACTGAAAATAAAGGTCTATTTAATAATGTACAAGAAGCAATAGACAATCTCGTACAAGTGTTCAAAATACAATGGTCTGATGCTCGTACATATGTGGAGGCATCGTCCGCGGTTAAGAGCGCAATGAATAACGAGAAGATTCAATCTTCGGATGTCCAATTACGTCTCGATGAGACATCAACAAGGCTTGTGACTCTAACTGCGGATCGCGAAAAATTAGCAGAGGCATACGCTAACGATGTTGTTGCCCTGACTGTTCAAATAAAGCAGTTGAAAGAACAAGTTAACAAACAAGCTTTCGAAATTACTACTATAAATAGTCTGGATCGTTCCTTGAAAGAACAATTGGAGAAATCGAATGAAAATATTAGAAGTCTTAAAGAAGATAGTGAAAAGTCCGTTAAGGCTCTTCAAGAAGAAAGAACAGTCGAAATCAAACGCATTACCGAAGCAAACGAAGTGAAAATTAAAGAACTTAATGAAGTTCACAGGGGTGAACTTCTTAAGATATATGTCGATTCTAAACTTAAAAGCATGCACCTGCAACTACCGAAACAATTTCTAACAATCTTAGAGAGTTGCACGTCGGTAGAACAGGTGGATGCAGAAATTAGACGTATTCAGGATCAATTACGCGAAGGATTGTTACAATTTAACAGTCTCTCCGAAGTAATTGTCAAGAATAATATTCCCGCTGATCCTGTGCAGGTCGATATAAGTCGCAAAGTAGCGTTAGCACTAAAAGCGTTTGGATATTAAACAACCTAAGGAGAACTTAAATGAGTAAAGCTATACAGGAATTAGTCGAATCGAGAATGGCTGCTATGCAGTCTGATCGCAGGAGACTTACCGAGTCCTGGAAACCGTACATCGGTTCCGTGGATGCTTACCTCGCAAAGAGTGGGAAATCCCCTCTGACCGAGATGGATAAAATGAACATGGCGCGTTGCCTTGAGAACGCTCTGTTAGAAGGTGGAGTTCGCTCCAAGTCGAAGATTTTTGAAACGACCGATAGCTCTGCTATCTCCTTCTTGGGCATTCAGTTGCCCGTAATCGCTGCCCTCTTGCCCAGCCTCGTGTTGAACAAGTTAGCAGTAACCCAGGCATTAGATCGCAGATCTGGCGCAGTCTTTTATCTGGACGTGAAATACGGAACTGGTAAAGGCTCAGTTTCTGCTGCACAGGATATGATGAATGCACAGACTGGTCATAACTCGACCCTTGGTGGTCGTGAATATGCATCGGTTCGTGTTACCAACGAAGTGTACCCGGCAACAACTACGCCGCACACTCTTGCGTACTTCCCAGTAGTATCTGGATCTACCGTCATCACCGATAGCACAACTGGAAACGTGTTGACAGTCGTCTCATCCAGCGGTGGCGTGGATGTGTTAGCATCTTCGCTTTCCTCGGGACATTCTGGAACCGTAACTCTAGCAACCGGCGTGGTAGTAATCAACGGTGGTGGGTTAAGTTATGCGGGTACTGTTTCTTATATGTACGATTGGCAAACTGGTGGTGTTGGTGGTGTAACTACAGCGAACGTTCCTGAAGTTAATATCTCAGTCACCTCCGCAACAATCACTGCAGAGGATTTCCCGCTCAAAGCTTTGTTTACTCTTGGTGCTGCAATCGACCTCGAGAAGGCGCATGGTCTGAATCTTGAAGACGAGCTGGTGAAATATCTTGGTGGTGAAGTAAAGTTCACAATGGATCATCTGGGAATCGATTTAATGAACGCTGCCTCTCAGACGGTTGCTGCTGCGACTACACCTGGAACTTATACCGCGACACCGTCAGCTGGTGAAGCGTGGGTGTGGAAGAAATATCAGTTTCTGGATTTTGTAGAGAAAGCTAACGTGGCAATAATCTCTAAGACGTTACGTGCAGTTTGTAACTTCTTAGTGGTTGGTAATAACACTGCCCGTCTCGTTCGTCAGTTGGATCCTCATTTCAAGCCAGCTTCTGGATTAGACACGTTAGTTCCTACCGGTCCTTACGAACTGGGTACTTTGGACGGCAGGCTCATTGTTCACGATCCGTTGTTAGGCGCTAATGAGATTCTGTTCGGATTCAAGGGTGACAATTATCTGTTTGCTGGATTCTTGTTTGCCCCGTATATTCCTTTATTTGCAACTCCGACACTCGTGACCGCTGATCTCAAGGCCCAGAAGGGTTTCTTGGCGTCTGCTGGCTACAAAGTTGTGAATGCGGGCATGTACACCCATTCGACGATTAACTATGGATCATTATAAACAATGTTAATCTACAGTGGCATTAAAAAGCGATTTTTAATGAAAACCTTGAATATGCTGGGATCTCTCAGAGATGAGACAATCAGCAGGGATAGCTTGAGCAGTCAAGAAGCCCTCAACGACTACCAAGAGGCATCTGATTTATCAGATGGTGGTATAGTCTGGTCTATGTAGTGATGCATAGAGATTGGCAGAAATGACCAATCCCACAGCAATGTGAGTAACAATACGGGTACGATGAACTACGGATCACTTTAAACGTGAGTTAATAGGGAGAGGGAAGTTCACTTCTCTTTCCTCTCCCTATTAATAAAAGAATGAATAGAATTTGCAAAATCTGTAACTTAGAGAAACCAATTGTTAAATTTAATAAGCAAGGCATATATTATAGACATATTTGCATGTCGTGTCAACATCTTAGACATAAGATGAGAAAACAATTAAGATTATGTAAATCTAAACAGAGAATCAACGAAGATGCGACTAATTTGATAAGAATTTGTAAAGTTTGCAAAGAATCAAAACACCTAATTGAATTTGAGAAACAGAATAGATGGCATAGACATATATGTAAGGTATGTTCTATTAATTACAAACGTGAACGTTATAGAATTAAGTATTCTAATTTAATTAATAGAGAGTTGAAGAGAGAAGATGAACATTATAGATATCCAAGATATGAGAATTCTAGAAGAAGACGTTATGCTAGTATGAAATATAAATTAAAATCAAGAATCAGACGTCACAATCGAAGAGTTGATGAAAAGAGTCTTACTGTAGAGATGATACAAATAGTTTATGAAGAGAATATCATAAAGTACGGTGCTCTTACCTGTGAATTATGTTTTAAGCCAATCAAGTTTGGAGAAGACTCTCTTGAGCATTTTTATCCAGTCAGCAGAAAGAACGAATATCAAGGTAAAGATATAAATGAACGCTCTAATCTTGGCGTTGCTCATGGTAATAATAGTGTAGAACGATGCAACGATAAGAAAGGAAATAAAACTTTAAATGAGTGGTTTCATATGAACGAAGTACTTCATCAAGAATTGGCGAGGGTTAAAAATGTTATCTTCTGATATAATCGATTGGTGTCATCAAGAATTTCAACCAGTAGATTTGGCTACTCCTGACGATACAATTGGTCAATTAATTCGGAATGCGATTCGTTACTGGAATACTCATTCTGCATTTCCTGTGGTTAAGATGTTTCCTATTAGCATAGCAGTTCCCGGTTCAGGAAATCTGAATGCGACAACAGTATTGTCGAGTGACTATAAGAATGTGGTTAAGGTTTATCCTGCTACTCAACCTGATTGGATATTGCAGAATTATCCGTTATGGTCATTGTTGGGTATTACTATCATTGACAATTTGACCTCAGACTTGATAATGTTGACAGAGGCTTACAAGAATTATAGATATTATATGGGTACCGACTTCAATTGGCACTACGAGAAGTCAGACGATCCTGCAATAGGCGGAACTTTGTATATGTCGAATCTGCCGAATCGAACGGGAATTGTGTGCGTTGTTGGTACAAAAAGAATCATCAACGGAACAACTACTTTAAATATTATAGGAACTTCTGGAACGTTTTCGTTTATACCCGTTGAAGGTGGCACCATTGTGATGACAAACGGCACGCATACATATACTGACGACGGTAACAATAATTTAGTGTCATCTATTAGTGGATATAGTGGAACAGTAGATTACTCAACTGGAGCATGGACAGTGACTGGTTGGGTTGGTGCAGTTACCGGTACTGTTACTTATCGATACGAAGAGAATATTAAGAGCGAATATATTTTGGAGTGGCTTCTTTACTACATTAAGGCACTGCTTAAGATGGCTGAGGGTAATACATTGAGAAAGACTACTGCGATAGGCATAGCTAACGACGGTGCTGCTTTATACATAGAAGGAAAAGAAGAGAAAGAAGCATTGGAAGAGAAGTTGGGTATAGATGGTCGTTGGTTTGCATTTGTGAAACGTTTCTAAATATGAATATATTTAATCAGTTAACAGAGGCAGTTATTAACGAACTCGATTATGCGGGTATGAAACGCAAACAACAGTCAGTCACTAAGTTGTTTCCGACGTTTCGTAATCGTATGCAGAAATTAGTTGATAATGGCGGACTTGAACTCGTTAATCAGTTTCCCGAGTTGTGGCAGTTCAAAGTGCCATCGGGCACTACTCCCGGCAAAAATTATGATGTGTATGTGCAGTTTGTTGATGTATTGCCTACTTTGAAGAAATGGGTATCAAACAGAAAATTATGGAATACAGATGAAACGGCGATGGATTACAGACTGTTGGCGGCAGAAGTTCTGAATGACATCAACATCAAGACAGACTGTAGTTGCCCCGCCGACACATTCTACGGACCAGAATACTTGAAGACGCAGAGAGCAGCTCAATTTGGGGATGAAGAGAATCGTCCCCCAAGAATCAGAAATCCGCGTCAGTATGGAATTCTTTGTAAACATGGTGCATACGTATTTGAACGACTACCAATGTTTACCTCCACGTTTGCGAAATGGCTTAAAGACTTCTATTCAGATGAGATTGATGATATGTTTGCAGACGCCCAACAGGAATTGTTTGGTATTCAGAAAGCGACTGCTGAATTAGGAAGACGAGAAGAAGAAATGGGAGGTAAACATGTGGAAGTTCCTAAAGAAGTTGTTCCAGAGAAACCCGAAGAACCCGGAGAAGGAAGTGCTGGTACAGCAACCAAACCCAAGCCTAAACCAACCGGGCCAGCAGCCCCAAGTGCAACCAGTTCTGAAGAGGAAAAGGGGAAGACCGCGGAAGGTCCTAAAGGTTTGAAGAAGGCTACTACTTCTGGTAATACTTCGGCAACCAAGCCTGCTAACAGAAAGATAGAAGCTAAATGAGTGATATAAATCGCATCGTTGAGAGGATTATCGAACAGACTGCTGGTGTTGGTTCAAGTGCGAGTGCACCTTCTGGTATGATTCCTGCACAGACTACGTCTGGCAATCCTTCAGTATCATATCTTCCAGGCGGGTTTACCTCCATGAAGAATATGATGAGATCGTTGACTCCCGTTAAGAAGAAATGGAAGTTAGAAGTTATTGAAGACAACGAGAATTATCGTCTCAAGATTGAAGATGCGTTGGATGTGATTGTTCCGAAATTTGCGTGGGCTGAGTTTAACAATAAGGTAATGAGAGTTCAAGGTTTAAACGAGATAGATTTAAATAGTATATTGAATGAGGCAAAGACTGAGGAAGTGCATAATTTATATGATAAATTAGTTCGCGTGATGACTGTCAATCTACGCGAGAACAAACAAGTTTCGCGAACCATAGTTCTTATGAACTACTGGCTGTCAGTATTTAGAAAGTCGCGATTTATTCCATTAACACAGGAGTCACTCATATCGTTGAATAATTATGACGGTGACGTTCGAAAGATTGTTGGTAGAATACAGAACATATATTCTGACGATATTGGAAATTTACAGATGTTGATTCGTTCGATAGAGGATGAAAGACCTTTGAATACATATGAACCATTCTCTGAGTATGAATATTTGTTCGGAACACGTATTCAGTCAGAGTACGAAGGAATTATGATGACCCTGGAACTTACTCTTAATATGATAATGGTTCCTACGCAATCATTATACATAGAATCGGCAGAAGTGCTTGCCGAATTAGAGAGTTTCAGAACCGTCAAAGTATTGAACAACATAGTGATGCCTGTCGATATGATGTTTGCACCCGGCATGTTTAGTGGTCTTCGAACTATTATTGACACATTGGAATCGAAGTCAGAAGCTACACCGTAGAAATGTGGACAATAACATACGAGAAGAACTTGCTGGTATTAAAAATGAGTTAGAGGGGTCTAAGAAGATTTTAGGCAAATGCGCCTCGGCGTTAGTTTCATTACTTTGCGAGAAAATATGACCGAAGATAAAGAAAAAATAGCAGTACTGGAGGAAAGAATTTCTAACTGGACAGAACGAACTGAAACATATCGTAAAGAGCAGGCTCTTCGAAGAGCAGAAGAGCATAAAGAATATATTGAAAATTTTCAGATTATTTTTAGTAAACTGGATAAACTCCCTTGTGAAAAACACGTTGAGAAGTTAAACGAAATAGAAAAGATAAGAGCAACTATGGGTAGATATATTATCTACGGGATTACTTCACTTGTTGGGATAGCGGTCGTATGGGGAATGGTACAGCAACAGGTACATATTAACACCTTGCGATTAGATAAAATTGAGTTGTCAGAGAAACCAAATGCCAGATAAATGCGAATGTAAATATATCTTAGACTACTGCGGCTTAAAGAAACGGGGCAGGCGCTTCAGCAGAAGCTATATCTGTAAGAAGTGCGGACAGAAATACGAAACACTATGCGAGAAAATGCTCAACAGAAAACGATTCATTAAAAATGCATAGATTACTGGAACAGACGTTAAAAGTCTTTGAAAATTCGGGTGGCGATTACAGTTACTCTCTGATTAAGATTGAGATTCCGAAGAATGTAACCGAGAAGATTTTAGCGTTCGGAATGTCGATTCCGAATGAAGAGTTGTATGAAGACCCGAACGACGATTCTTTTGGTAGAGAACTTGAGACGCACATAACCGTGAAATACGGTTTGACTACCAAAGATGCAGACGAAGTAACGTCGATCGTTAACAATGAAAATAATCCTATTAGTGTAACGTTGGGAGATATTAGTATTTTTGAGGGAGACAAGACAGACAAACCTTACGATGTCGTGAAAGTTTCTGTCGAAAGTGAAGATTTGAATAGATATCACAAATTGTTCTCCGATAAGTTAGAAAATAAAGACGACCATTCGAGTTATAAGCCTCATCTGACGATAGCATACGTCAAGAAGGGCGAAGGTCAAAAGTATGTAGGAAATGCCGATTTTGCAGGGATGACATTCGAATCGAACGAATTAGTATTTAAGACTCCAGAGGGCGACGTTACAAAGATACCTTTGACTGACGGAATGTGATGAGAGAAATATTGAATGAGACGTTGAAGATTTTCGAAGACAGGGGCATTGGACTCGAACCTCTTATTCATGAATTTGTGTACGATTTTTCTTCTCTTTCAGAGGAAGCGGCTCAGAAACGCGTTGAAGCTATCACGGCTTATTATAAAGAGATTTTAGATAGATCTGGCAGTGTTAAGTTAGCTTACAACAAAACAAGAGAGTGGGCTAATCGAATTTACGTTCAAGCTAAATTAAAGGTCTCCTCAGACCTATAAATGGAGGATAGAAAGATGAGTTCACAGGATGTAGCAAAACAGGCATTCGCTGAAGCCGAAAAAGAAGCGAGAGAGAAACAAGTAGCAGAAGTAAAGAGAATTGTAACAAAGACGTTGGAACGACTCGAAGAAGTACGCAAGAATATCAAGAACCTTCAGGAGGATGAGAGAATTTTGAAAATGGATATTGACGATCTCAAGGAGGGAAAACTTGATAGAATTGCTGAACGTCAGGAAAAGGATCCGGAGGCAAAAAAAGTGTCAGTGGTTCTGATTATAAAAGAAAAAGAAGTGATTAGAGAAGTGAGTCCTTGGTATTTTCCATATCAAGTAATTTGGCAGCAACCACTTACACCATTATTGTATTGTGTGAACACGGTGAACACAGTATATGGTGGTAATCTTACCAGTGCATACGGGGGAAGTTCTGATCAGTTGTCAGGTGGCTCAGCATTTCAGGCTACACTAACTGGTTCAGCAATTACGTGTTCCATTGCTAAGGATGCTGCTACAGGAGCATATGATATTAACGGGCACATCGTACATTTAAGATAAACCAAAAGGTCTGAGGAGACTGTAAATTGAAAAGGAGAAATAAATGGGCCGCGAAAAGATAGTGAACGATTTGTACAAGTTTTTAAAAGAGGACGTAACAGTTGAGAAGTTATTCGAAGCTGATATCTCTGCTTACGGCGACGTTCTTAATGAAGGGAAATTACCTGCAGATACATCAGTAGCTACTTCTGATCAGATTCAAATGTTGGCAGAGAAGAAATGTCCTAAATGCAAGACAGATATGAAGGGCGTAAAGAGCCACGAGAAAGGCGAAGGAAAAATATATACTTGCCCGAAGTGTGGTATGGAATATAGTGAGAAAAAAGAATCAGTCTCTGAGAAAGCGACTGACGATCCAGCTGTTAATAAAGATATAAAGACTGCTAATGCAGGTATTACCGAACAGCCCGAGATGTCTAAAGTGTCGAAAGAGATGGACAAAGCCACCTCTGATACTGAGAAAAAGTCTGATTTCAAGCAGGCTGCCGGTGTTGCAGATGTAAAGGACGAGAAGAAAGCTACTGTCAAAGTTACTGGTGTTGTTTCTGGTAATACTGATGAAGGGAAATTACCTGCAGATACATCAGTAGCTACTCCTGATCAGATTCAAAAGTTAGCCGAAACCGAAGATATATTTACCGTATCGAACGAGGAAGCAGCGAAGAAAATTCAGTCCAGATTCCCGAACTCGAAATATGAACGCAATACGCAGGGTACTTTTACTGTGTACGTTTCAGAGAAAACCACAGAGCCTTCACCTGCAGAAGTAAAAGCAGTTGAAGTTCCAGAAGTGAAAGCTGAAAAAGATGCGAACGTTCCTTTAAAGACGATGGCTACTGATAACTCGAACGCGTTAGCCAATTCTTCTCAGGTAGAGGATCCTGGTACTATGAAGACGACAAAACAAGAACAGCCTGCGTCACAGCCGGCAGTTGCGTCTACTCAGGTGATTGACCCAGGAACCACTAGTACTGTCAAACAGGAACAAGCTGCCACTGAAAAGGGTGCAGTTAGTACAACCGAACCTGCTGCCACTGCTCCCGCGTCAACGAGTAGCGCTGCTTTTACAAAGGCCGAGGAAGACACCAACAAGTTGACCAAAGAGAGTAAAATTTGTGATAAATGCAAGAGTGAGAAATGTGAGTGCGTTACGAGTCTCGAGAAGAAAGTCAAAGAAGACGTAAACATTACAGTCAAGACTGATGATAAGGAAGTAAATATCAATGCAGTTCCTGGTCAAACTACCGTTACCACCGCAGACGCAGTTGCTCCTGCACCGTTAGCATTGCCGTCTGATATATTGACGATGGAGGAACCAGAAGTCGAGGAACCAGAATACGAAGACGTGTTTGCAACTGAGATGGCAGAGAGATTTTACGCTGCTGATTATCTATCTGGATTCAAGAAGATAACCGAAAAACAAGCGAAATTCGTGGCAGACATTAAAGCCAAAAAGATATCCAAAAAGAACAAGGAGAAAGTTTCCAAGAAGTTAAACGATATGAAAAAGGAGAAATAATGAACGACGTAAGACATATGATTGGCGAGACGATGCAAGTAAAGGAAGACGATTTAAGCTCAGATTCTGGTGCAAGACCAGAAGTCACTCCCGAGTTGATTGATTCTCTTATTGTTAACATGCCCGAACTCGCTGATTGCGACAAAGATATGTTGCTTAAGGGAATGCAACACGAGATGGAACACTTTGATTCAGTTGGTGGCGATATCAATATTGTTGCCAAAATCACCTGTGATCATATGCAGGAATTTCCTGATCAGGACTACTATGGTGCATTGGCACAAATGGAAGCTAATATGGATCAGGAGATGGAAGGTGGAGAAGTCGGAGCCGAACCCGTAGGTGAGAAATGGGACACAAAAGGCCCAGTAGTCTCTCCGTCAGAAGAAGGTAAATACAAAGGCAAGACTATTGCAGATTTGCGCAAGATGAGAAGTACACTAAAGTCTAAGAAAGAAAGAACGAAAGAAGAGTCCGACAAACTGCGCGAGTTGAATTTTGCTATTCGTTCCAAGACAGGTTGGGGCAAAGTTTCTGAAGAGGCAGTAGAACAAGGAAAGTCTAACGAAACTAAGGAACCAAAGGAAGACGAACAGATTGAGATGAAGAAAGAAGCTAACAAGAAAGAAGAAGACAGAATCAACAAGGAAGCCGCAGAGAAGAAATAGAGACTGGTAGAGCCGACTGTTTGTGATGAGGAGATAGATTATAATGAGCGTGATAATTGCTCAAAGACTTATCGATGTAGTTAAGACATTTAATGATTTAGGTATCGAATTATATGGTATTACATGTACGTTGTATGTTCCTACGAATTTGACGCCTCTTGAGCCTAATGACGTTTACACTTCTCCAGACGATATTACTTACACTAAATGGGAATGCGTGAAGGTTTGGATTACTTGGTTTGAGAAAGATTTGCACAGATTACGCAAGCTCGGAATATTTGCTGAGAACGAGACTCCAATTCTGGCGAGATTCAAGAACGTGCCTGAGGTTACAATTCAGAGTTATGTCAAACTTAAGAGTCAATATATACCAGGCACGTTCGATACTGACGAGTTTGAAGTGGTCGATGTGATGATGCAGAATATGTACGACAACGAGGTTTATCGTTGGTTTAAGTTAGCCCCTCGTAGAAAGAAGAATGTATGAAGATTAGAAAATTGACGAATGTTAGTGATAGTGATATGGGTATTGTTTTAGAAGAAGGTAATACCGTGTTTCTGCATCCTGGAGAACAGATGGAGAATGTTTCAATTAGAGCTGCGCAGGGTTTGCCGAAGGGTGCAAAACTTGAATATGATTTGTCAGAAGTTCCGCAGATTAACGAAGACAGGAAACTATTATTTGACTAAGATGAAGATTAACAAACAGAAGACAGAACAATCGCAACAGTTCAAAATTGTAACAATACATCTGTTGGCTAATAAAATCTTCTGCGAATTTATAAAGATGAACGAGACGTTTCACGTCGAACCCGAATATTTCTTTGAGAATTGGATTGATAGAAATGTGCTAAAACCGGATGAACAGTTAAAGAAATGGACGTGGAGATATTTCATGGAGAACTTGATAGAATTTAGAAAATTTCAAAAATTATGAGTTCATTTATTCAGACTATTGACAATGGAGTTAAGGCTTTAGTTTTCAGCAAGTTCAAGAGTTATCTCAACTTGAATAATCTGAATCAGGATATGGTGTTCTTTCCGTTCGAGATAGCCCAAAGAAAGATAGCAGAGAAACGCGGAGAGGCTACTGTAGAATTTATGAGCGTTTGGCGATATGGTCTTCAGTTCGACTGGAGTAGGCAGCGTTCTACTCTTGCCAGGCGTGGACTTGTAATGAACTATGTAAACAGTAGTTCGAAGTCTCAACTTGTTACTATTAAAGCAGTTCCAGCTACAATAGATTATCATTTCTGGTTATGGAGTAGAAATTTAGATTCAATAATGCAGGCTGCAGAATCGTATCTGTTCTGGGTACACGATCATCCGCAGTTGGTGTTGTTTTACAATGGTCTTTATGAGATGGACATGTATATGAAGTTTGGGTCAGCTATTGATCGTACGAACTATAACATATATGAGAAAGGTCAATATTTTGTGTATGAATTCTCGATATCCCTGGAAGGATGGGTAATGACTTCAATAATCACAAAGACGATATTGAAGATTATTCTTGACTTGTATCTTCGAGAAGGTACAGCTCCACACTACAGGGATACTTTAGTGGATGAGTTTATTATCACAGCGACACCGTAATATTCGGGGCTAAAGGAACGCTCTGAGAAGAACGATGGTAAGGAGAGTTTGGATAAATGCAAGTTTTAAACAAAGAAACATTTAAACAAGGGGGTTAAAGATGTCCTTCTATTTGAGTGCGGGTGTATACACTCGAGAACTGAATTTAAGCAATATTGTGCCGACAATCGCAACGACTACTGCAGCACTCGTAGGGTATTCGACAAAAGGCGATACTACACAAATTAGGTTAATGACCAATACTCAACAATTTATTGCTGAGTATGGTGAACCAGTATTAGGCACTGATTTCCACTATGCTGCATTGGCATTCTTAGAAACTGGAAATCAACTTTGGTGCTACAGAGTGCAAAACGGTGCTTTGTACGGCGGAGTTAAGATTAAGACCAGTACTGATGGAACCAACGCCGCAATTGTTGACGGTGTTTCTTCTCCTGATTTTGTATTTATCTCTGGGGAAGACAATCTGTTCAATATTTATGGTGCTAATGCAGGTGCATGGAACAACGACATCGGAATTCAGATTATTAGAACAACTGTCAATGATGCGTTGTATGTGTTTCAAATTGATGTATATTTCAGAGATATTACAGGAACGTTTCAAAAAGTTGAGTCTTGGACAGTTTCCAGAAAGCATCAGATAGACGGATTCGGAAGACAGCAATATTTGGAAACAGTTATCAATGGATTTAGCGATTATATTGTAGTAGCTGACAGCACAATAGATGATGCAACTTTACCCAAGCAACAGACCTCTACATTGGCCTTTGCACAAGGTAGTGATGGATCGGCAATTGCCGAGTCACATTTAATGGCAGGCTGGGACAAATTCGCAAATCCGGATGAGGTTGATATCAGAATTATGATTGAGCCGGGTTTCTTCTCAATTGCAGTTCAAGAGAAGATGAAAGAGGTAGCCGAATCCAGAAAGGATTGTATGGCTATCTTAAATATGGATCCCGCTCAGACGTCTTCAGCAGCAACAATGATTGCCTGGAGAAATGGCACTCAGAGTTTGAATTCCAGTTATGTAGCATTGTATGCGCCGTTGGTTCAGGTATATGACCAATACAATTCTACTCTCGTTGTTTTGGCTGGTTCTGGATATATCGCTGCTCAGTACGCTTATAACGACTATATACGAAACGTATGGAACGCTCCTGCTGGTCTGAATAGAGGAATTCTGAATGTTCTTAGCATTTGTGATCAGAATGGTACTAAATTAGCTTTCACACAGGGCGATAGAGATATGCTTTATCAGGCACAGATTAACCCATTGCAGATATTTCCCGGGTCTGGAAACGTTATCTGGGGTCAAAAGACAGAAACGACAACTGCATCAGCTTTGGATAGGGTAAATGTAAGAAGGTTGCTTATCATCCTTGAGAAGGCAATGGCAGTATCGTTGAGATCATTTGTATTTGAACCAAATGATGACAACACTCGGTTTAGGATTACTGCGATGTTGGATACCTATCTTGATACTCTTAGCGGGTCAGGTGCGTTTGAAACTACTTCAACTGATACTAAAGGATACCAAGTAGTTTGTGATGAAACAAACAACACACCGGATATTATTGACAGAAATGAACTTCACGTCGATGTGTTTGTAAAACCTGTAAGAACAGCAGAATTTATTCAACTTCAGGTTATTGTTACGACAACCGGTGCAAACTTTAATGAACTGATAGCTCGTGGCTTTAACCTGTAAGAAAGAGAAACATAAATAAGGAGGACTAACATGCCCCAGATGGGAATTGACAGTTTAAAGACGAATTTAACAAATCCCGCAAGACCGTTTTTATGGGAAGTGATTGTCCCAGTTCCAATTGGAAACGGAGATTCACAAACCTATACTGTGAGAGCTCAGTCTACCGAAATACCTGGCAGAAGCAATCCGCAGATCAAGATTCCTTACAAACAGACTGCAGGAATTGTAGTTGCTGGTAAGTTGACTTATGATCAGACATGGACGGTCACGTTTATAGAGGGTGAAGACAAGAAAGTGTTTGATGCTATAGAGTCATGGCAACAAATTATCGTTAACAATTTGACCGGGATTGGTGTAGGGGATCCGTTTTACAAGACGGATGTGTACCTGACTACAATCACAGTTGGTGGTGAAGTGTATATGAAAATCAAGCTGAAGGGTGCGTGGGTGCAGAATCTTGGTAAAGTTGCAGTTGATTATGCCGGCGGAGACGGAACCATCAAATATCCAATTACTTTTTCGTTTGATACCTGGGAACAAGTTTCCTAATCGGAGTGTAAATGGCAGGAGTTAGCGTACCAGTTGATTGGATTCTGTCGAAGGCACGTTTTCAGAGAAATTATCTCTGGGACGTGCTTTTGCCAGACATTGGTGTAAACACAAATGCCAACGCCACGACCAATGCTCTTTTCGAAGGGTTAGTTGGTTTCGGGTTGGCACAGCTTGTTAGAGCTGTGCAGTTTGGTGATTACAGCATGTCGGATGCTAGTACAATGCGTGTTGGTCCTTACAAGGCGAACTTTGCTGGGTTGTTAACTGTTGACAAGATACGCATCACATTCGTGAAGACGATGCCTGATGCAGTATCAGCATACATCAATGCTTGGAAGAATTTGATTGTCGATGATGCAGGTTTATTTCACCCAAAAGTTAATTATCAAAGAACTATTTATGTTCGGTTTATAGACTCAACAGGGATTGCTCTTGGTCAATATAAGTTAATAGGGTGTTTTCCTGTGACGTTTCCAAAGTACAATCTTGACTATAACAATAATGATCTTACTACGGTGCAGGTTGAATTTGCTGTAGATAAGATTGAATATCAATGGTTTGGGAATTAATAATGAAGAATTTATTCGAGTTTATCAAAAAACAGATTAACGAGAGTGTTGTAACAACCCAAATCACCGATATGAACAACAAATTGCTTGGTGTGCTTGTCGAAGATGAGACGATGATTGAGCTGCGTACACCTATGGGTCAAGCGTTGGGGCGATATATCAAGGCTTCAAATACCACAACCGATATGATGAACAAGGCGTTAGCTAAAGGAAACACGTTGATGTCAATGTTGAAATAGGAGAAGTTAAAATCAAAAACTTTCCTCACAAAAAGAAAAAAGGAGAGAACAAATGCAAGACAATTTTGTAACAGTAAAGTTACCTTCCAAATGTCTAGTCTATCCAGACATAGACTTGGTGAAGGACCCCGATTCAATTCAAATTCGCACGTTCAAGGGCCGCGACGAAAAACTTATCGCTGAGTTAAGCAACGAGAATTTCGAGAAGAAGTTTGTTATAGTGTTGCGCAGTGTTTTGAAGGGTATTGATCCTGTTAAACTTACTCTAGGAGATCGTTTGTATTTGATAGTTTGGGAAGCTATTAACTCTTACTCAAAAATATTCTCAGTTGATTTTGAGTGTGAACATTGTTGGCAGAAGAATATCTATGACGTTGATTTATCTATGTTAGATGTGCTTGCGCTTCCAGATGACTACAAAGAACCATATGAACTCAAACTTCCTGTGTCTGGCGAAGTTGTGAAGTGTAGATTGTTGCGAGTGGAAGATTTACTGAAGGTGAACGAGTTGGAGAAGGCAAATCAGAACGTGTGGCTTTATCGTTATGCGTTATCACTGGCAGATGACAGAGGAATCTGGGATAAGGTTGATTATTTGGAGAATTTGTCAACCAAGGATTTGATGATTATTAGAGCTTTTCATACAAAGTTTGATCACGGACTTAAGATGGAAACAGGATACGAATGCCCAAAGTGTGGAGGTACCGGTATTATGCCGGTACCCTTTCGACTTGAGATGCTTCTTCCGTATGGGAAAAAGCTTGAACGATATACTGGAGATGCAGTTTGATCTATTGTATTATCTAAATATGACAATTCATGACTATGACAATAACGATGTCCGCGATAATAATTGGATACATAGTCGGTTAGTTTTACAGAAGAAGGAAGAACAAAAGGCGCGTAAAGAAGCCGCGGGAGCAACTGATGGCAGATGATATTAGCGAGAAAATAGACAAGCTAGCCAAGGAAGTAAAGAAGATGAGTAAGACTTCGACTACTTCTGCACGCGATCCTATTAAGGATATGAAAGACGCCGGGTTTGGGGCGTTTACTGCAGAAGGTCAGAAGGCTCTTAATATTATTAATATTAGATACACTGGCGATTTTCTTACCTTCTTTATAGAGTTAGAGAAGAAATACTCTGGTTATACGCGACAAACCGCAGAAATTACCAGAATTAAGAGCGTCCGTCAGAAGATTGGCGATTTGTCAGTATTAATTGATAAACTTCTGTTAGGAACAATCTCATCAGATCCGTCAAAAGATATACAGAATATTAGACAGAGTGTTAATGATTTGGACTCAGAATTTGAATTCTTTACTAATTCTGCGAAAGTTACCAACGTGTTATCTGAGAATATGAAAGAAGTAGAGGGATCTACCGGAATTAGCATAGACGATTTGAAATATGCGCAAGGGTTGTTTGGTAGAAAGACTCAACAGCTAGCGAAGAGATCGCGCATTTCGCCTGAACTTAAAGATTTTGGGAAAGGTATGCTAAAGGGTGTAGCTATCTCTGCTCTAGCACCGTTTGCCCCATTTATATCCCCAGCCACTAAGATGTTTCAAGGTAATAGACGACGTGCAGAAACCGTAGAAAGTTCTGCATTTGAGAATGCTGGTATAAATCGCGAGGAGTCAGTTCCTAGACCAACTTCTGAGAGAACACCAGAATTTGCTTCAATGGGTACAAGTGTTGGAGAAGAACAAGTTGGGGGAAGACGTCGGGCTGCAGCAGGCGGAGGCGGTGGAAGACCTGGTAGTCACAGCACGCAAGATGAATTATTTTTGTTCTTTAATACGAAAGCTAGTCAGGCCAAATGGACGAAAGAGTTGCTCGAAGCAGTTGGTGGTGGTACCGCAGAGAAAGATCCAACAAAGAAGGCGGGTGGTTTTGAAATGTCCGGTATAGCTGGAATGTTGGGCAATTTAGGTAAGGCTATACTCCCTGCTCTTGGTCCTATCCTGGGTGTTACTGCTTCAGCTGTTGGCGGTTGGATGGCTGGTAGATGGTTGGGTGAACATATTAAGTGGGGTGGCAAGAGTTTAGATAAACATGTTCAGGATGGATTTGTTAAGTTGATGGGTGGAGATGAAAAGGATCGGTTAAAGAAAGCATCTAGAGAAGCAACACGTCCAGAGATGAAACGGGCTCTCGAGTTAGTGGCTGGGGGAATGAACCCGCGAGAAGCAGCACTACAGGCCAGTTCAGAGCTTGGAATCACACCCGGTAAAGGGGCTGAAACTAAAAAGCAGATTGGTAAGACCGGTCTTGTTTCTACTATCGGTGTTGGGGAACAAGGTGAGATGGAGAAGAAATCTGCTTATGAAACTGATGTTAAAAAATACCTGCCTGGCGGTACTGCAGGAATGAGTGTTGGTGAGATAAGCAAGGCTGTAAAGACTGGTAGAGAGACAGAAGCTAAAGAACGTGATGCAGATAAGAGAATGGGTATTGACAATGCAGTAGAAGGTAAGTGGGCTGATGGTAGAAAAGAGAAAGTTCCTATTGATACTGCTCAAGCTGAATTAGCGAAGACACAGAAAGATAGTGCAGAAAAACTTCATACTGCCGTTACTACTATGAGCGAGGCTATGACAGGTGCTGGTAAAACAGGTACAAAAGGTAAACAAAGTGGACACGACGCGAATAATACTAGAAATCCTGTACTGTCATCAATTGGTGCAGGTCAGATTACGGATTAGGAGTATCGATGGCTAATACGATTACATCTAAAACTTATAATGCGCCTTCTCCAATAATCAATGCAATCAAGTCTTTCCTGCCGGTTGTGTGTGGAGTTCCGGAGAGTGTGCTTAGTGGAATAAGCGATAGATATATTCTTGAACTGTACGCAGATTTAGGAGGTAACGCTATCGGCTTTGGGCCAGGTGCACATGAAATGACTATTCATGCCTACTTGCAGGATAAAATAGTTATGGACGCAAATTGTACATGGGAGCCGATACTTTCTGGCGAGCTAGCTGATCTTCTTAAAACTGCTGACTCTGCACTGCAATTGATAGCCAATAGATCGGCAATTTCTACCGTAAGTACGCAGAGAAAGTGGACAGGGTCATCTCCTATTAGCGTAAACTTCAAATTAAAATTCGAAGCTGTAAATGACGTTTATAGTGAGGTGATGCTTCCGTGTCAGTTACTGCAGAGTCTTACCTTGCCAAGAGGCGGCTTTATGAATACTCTTGGTTTGATACCACCAGGGCCGAATCCATTTACACTTGCACCACAAAACGGGCAGAGTTTAGCTCCTGGAGCTAGAGGAGAACAAATTTCTATTAACATAGGGAACTTCATTGGTTTTCGAAGCATTATTGTTAAAAATGTTAAAGTGACCTATGAAAATCGAATGAGTAAAGCTGGTCCTATCGGTGCTGAAGTCGACCTTGGTATAGAGACTTTCAGAATGTTAACTCGTGAAGAGTTACAACAGGCATATAAAGAGAAGATGCAGGTTTCTGGGAAGACTAGCAACGCTATAGGACAGCTTGATTAGAATATGTTGAGAGGGGGGCTGTACACATTGACCGCACTTCATTCTTCAATATAGTTGATATAGGCAATGGTCCTGAATACGACCATCTTAACAATACTCTAAATAGATTCACTATGATTTACCCGGTTCAGTATTATCGAATTATGGCAAGTGATGTATTGCGCCCAGATATGATAAGTTATAAATCTTATGGATCAGTCAAGTTTTGGTGGATAATTTGTTTTGTGAATAAAATTCAAGACCCACTTACTGACATTAATGTAGGAAGTTTGATTAAGATTCCGAGTATTCTCGATATTTATTCCTTTTACAAACGATATTCTTTTAGATAAATGATAGGAAATTATCATCTAATCGTAAAATTTGGTGAAATTATAGTTCCGTTAACAACATCTGTCTTACGGGAACTTACGATTGTTCAGGATATGAATAAGATACTTCCAGAGTTTCGACTACGAATTGATGACAACTCAGGAGCATTAACACACGTTGCGCCATTTGATCGCAACATGAGTAGTGTATATATTGAATGCGCCTTAGATTACACGACTGATGATAAGAACGCATTTAACTTTCTGGTATATATACGTGAACCTGGTGGTGTACAAAGTACCCCTACCAATGAGTATGACGTTTCTGGGTTATTAGATGTATCTGGATTATTTGCGCCAGATGTATCTCGAGGATTTTCAGGAAGTATAAAAACTTCATTGGAGACCGTAGTCAAGAACGAAATTGGAGTTGATTCAACTGAAATAAGTTCGTCCTTAGATTATTCGAAGAATCTGTTACAACCTCACTGGAATAACGTGCAGTTGTTCAATCAGTTGAAAGAATATCTGCTTGGTAGGAACAATGAATATGGATACAAGTGTTTCGTGAAGAATTATAAGTTTAAGAAGGTTTTTACGTTTCGAAGTATATCAGAGATGATGGCTGATGAAGTGTCCTATAAGTTTATACTGAATGATACTAAGTTTCAGGATCAACTACCAATTTTTGCGTATTACATATTTGACAACTATAAGTTGTATGGAGTATTTGGTACGCGAAAACAGGATGCATCATATTATGATTACACCAACAGTCAGTACACATCTTATTCAGAGAATGTCACTGATTACTATTCAATGTCTGATTTTTACGCGATAGATAAGAGTGATAGTTCAGATAACAATGAAATCAATGATACTGGCAGAAGCAACGACTTTACCTTAGATTTCAAGGGAAAGGTTAAGGGTGAATATGGCAATAGATTAGCCAGTTTAGTGCAGATGTGGATAACGACGCAAGGACTACCAAATGCCGTGCCTGGGCAAACTGTTCAGATATTTTTTCCGCATGGCGCTGCTAGCGACAATCTTTATTCTTATCAGTATTCTGGGTATTGGTTGATAGAACGAGTTGTTCATAATTTAGGCGATGCATTTATAACAAAATTGCTTCTCACCCGACAAGGTCTTGACACAGATAAAAATACTAGTCTATTATCGGCTACTAATAAGAAAAGGTCATAAAATGGAACAGAAATTAGGGACAACAGGGCTATCATTTCACAACGACAAATTTGAGTTGATATATCGAGCAAAGGTTCTGGACAACAATGATCCACTTCAATATGGGCGAATCAAAGTGCAGGTCTATCCTATGTTTCAAGATATTATCGATTCTACTTTATTACCGTGGGCTGTTCCTGCTATGCCTTTGTTTGAGGGCGCTGGTGATAATATTGGTAGCTTTGCAGTTCCAAAAATAGATTCATTTGTGTTTGTATTCTTTGAACAAGGGGATATTTATCAGCCGGTTTACTTTGCAGAAGCGCAGACAGCACAAAAGGGATTACCGACTGCAAGAACGACTAACTATCCTAATAGGAAAGTTTTAAGAACAAGTGGTGGTATAGAGATGTTTATTGATGATACTAGTAAAGAAGTTAAGTTAACGCATTCCTCTGGAACGATTATAGATATAGCAACTGACGGAAGTTTGTCTGTGACTGCTGTGGGAAATGTTGTAATTCAAGGTGCAAACGTGAGTATAAATCCATAAATGACTAAAAGAATCGCTTTACTTGGGGACCCAAGTGATCATGGTGGAAGTTTAACAAGTACAAATCAGGATAACAGATTTGATGTTGGTGGTGTGCAGGTCTGTGCAAATGGTTGTGATCACGACTGTCCGATACCTGGTCATGGTACGACCTCGGTTTCTGCTGTTACAGTAAAGTCTTTTGTAAATGGGAAGTTGATTATAACGCAGGATGCAACTGCAGGCTGCGGCGCAAAGATAACACCCCCAGATAGGCATGTGTACTGTGAATAGGAGATAATATGGATGCGGTAGAGATATGGTCGGATTTGCATCAATCATTATCATCAGATGCTCAAGGCAACCTAAGAAAGGTAATTAATATAGAATCCGTTAAGACTTCAATTGATAACATATTAGGAACAGTTAGGGGTGAAAGGGTATTTCTTCCAGAATTTGCTATTGGTTTACAGGGAATGGTGTTTGACCCATTAAACCAAAACCTGATAACTAGATTATCTGATGAAATAAAAAATAGTATTGAAGTCTGGGATCCTAGAGTAACAGTAATTGGAGTAGATTTTCAGGAAGAGACCGACAATAATTATATTGGAATTACAGTCCGATTTAACATACAAAGTTACGCTGAAACTTTTAACTATGTGACGGTAGTTACCCAATAGAATAAGGAGTTGAGAATGTCAACACAACCAATTATCTACACTAATTACGATTTCGATACTCTTGTTGCCCAGTTACAGCAAAGATTGTCTTTGCAAAGCGCCTGGAAGGACATGTATCGAAGTTCTACCGGTTCCATGCTTATTGAGTTGTTCGCAGCAGTAGGAACACTTGTCTTATACTATATAGAAAGACGTGCTGAAGAATCTTATATTGCTACCGCTCAGAATTACTCTTCCGTAGTGAACTTAGCTCGACTTTTGAACTATATTCCTTACCGAAATGTGTCTGCTGGAAGTCCTGCACTAGATCAGCCATCAGCTATACTTAGGTTTAGCCTTAGCGTGCCGGCTACAAAAATGGTATATATTCCAAAGTACACATCTTGTTCAACTTCTGGTGGTATCAATTTTATGGTTTTGGCTGATGGTATAATAATGCCTGGACAATCTTATGTAGATGTCGCCGGTATTCAAGGTACTAAACAGGTTGTATCAAGAACATCATCCGGAAGTACAAATCAAGAATACAATATTAGCGACACCAAAGTAGAAAATTCAAATGTTATTGTTGCAGTTAATTTAATTCCATGGAATTTAGTAACATCCTTTATCAACTCGATAAATACTTCCACTGACTATGTCATACGGCCGGAATTGGATGGGACTATCACAATCGTTTTTGGAAATAACGTCTTTGGGCAGGCTCCAGCTGTAGGAGACGAAATAGTTATCACTTATATTCAGTCAGATGGTTTGGCAGGAAACGTTTATGCAACTGGATTAATTACAACTTTGAACTCTACTATTTATGATCAGGATGGAGCCATTCAGACTGTTACAGTGACTAATACTACCAATTTTTTAGGTGGTGACGATGCTGAAACAACAGAAGATATACGAAATAATGCTCCCGATGTTTTTGCTACAGGAGACAGAGCAGTGACGAAGTCTGATTTTATTGCTATTTTGGATAATTATCATGGTGTAGCAGACTCAAATGTTTGGGGCGAAGCTGAAGAAACAAGTCCTGATTACGATCACTACAATCAAGTTAAGTTAGTAGTACTTTTGCAGGATTGGGCATTGCCAGACACTGCTTTTAAGAATATTTTATCGTCCTTTCTTTATACTAAGTCTCTTATGACAGTACGTTATACCTATATTGATCCAGTAATTTTAGATGTAATCCCGACTCTTAGTCTAAAAATTTTGCCAGGAAATCAATTATCTTATATTCAGTCTTTGGTTGAAACTGCGATAACTAATTTGTTCGTGTTAGGATCAACAACTAAGTTAGGTACCGCGAAAAGAATAGGAGATATATACGAGGCAGTAGAGGGGGTGTCGGGTGTATCTTATAGTCATATAGTATTGAAAATTCAGAAGGAATTAGAGATTGGTTATTATTCTACGTACACTTATGCTCAGACTGTTGAAGCACTACCATTGTTAGCAGGTGGTGTTCAGATTTACAACAACGAGACCCTAATTGCTACAGATAATGGCAGTGGTGGCTTTGTTTCTACCGAAAGTATACCTACTGTTACAGGCTATGTTGATTACACAACTGGTCTTGTTGGAGTAAACATTTCTCCGTCCCCGGCACCTACTGACATAATTTATGTTAGATATCAACAGAATCAAAATGGAGATATAGTAGTCGATAAAGAACAAATTTGTAAGTGGTTTGAGAATGATTACACCAGTATTAGTTATTCTAGTTAAAGGAGAAAAGCATGGATATAAAGTATGAATCGGTTTGGAAGGTACAACACATAAGAGATGGTCGTGTAATCTGGGAGGATGAAGGTCATAACTCACTAGTTCAGGAAGGTGAAGAAGCCGTGCTTGAGAGTTTTTTTAGAAATACTACTTCATACAATCCGACCGAATTTTATGTTCGGCTGTGCAACAGTGCATTGGCTGTTACAGACACTTTAAGTTCAATATCGAGCGAACCGAGTGGATATGGATATGCACCACAGTTAACAGAGAGATCTACAACAGGATTTCCTACGAAGGATGTTTATTTGGGTGCATACCGGCTTACAAGCAAGGTTTTATCATTTACTGCTTCAGGTGGAGATATCGGGCCAGTAATTACTGCTTACTTGGCTACTACAAGTGATAATAGCGGCAAACTTATTGCTTTTAGAGCGTTGTCAATGTCCAGAGTAATCTTAGACACTGATACTATGACTATTCAAATAAGAATAACACTTAGTTAGAGGGACACAATGATTTATGACGCAGATAAACTATATTTTGATGAGTTAGGTCACGGCAGCTCGGGACTTAACTTTGATCAAACAACTCCGCCCATAAATTGGGATGCTTTAGCTGGGACTTTTATTGTAATGACTTGCGACGTTTCATTGTCACTACAACAGTATGTTGCTAATGAGATTCTAGATGTGAATGGGGTTTTTGATATTAGTTTAGTTGAAAACTATTCAAAATACATAGATTTGATGGAACTTGTTCCATTAAAGTTTCGTGATTCTATTGCTCTTCAACAATTTTTCCAGGAAATAGGACTTCAGGTTGGTAGTTGGATTGGTCAAATAAATGACTTGGAAAAAATGATTGATAAGTACAATGTTGGAGATACATATATTCAGAAATTAGCTGATTTAGTTGGGTTAGTTTTTGTTGTTGATAGTACTACTACCTTAGATGATAAACGAAGGCAATTGATTCAAGTTATAGATTGGTACAAGATGAAGGGAACGTATCAGGCAATAAAATATATTGGTTATTTGCTTCAAATGACACTTAATTTTTGGGACATGTACACTAATGATTATGTAACGTTTGTTGAAGAACCGTGGTTTGTAGGTAACAGTCAATCAGAAAATCCAGGCGGATTAGACTCTAGCTATTATAAGTCCCCTCATTTTGGTATGGAGATTGTTTTGGATACGATATACGGAACTTTCCCTGATATATATTTGTTTGAGCCAACTCAACTTACTAATTTGTCTGTATATGTTGAAAAAGTGCGACCTGTAAATACTGTGCCTCATTACTCGGTGTTACTTCAGCCAAAGTGCGACGAAACAGGCGTAGTTAGAGAAATTGCTGGTGGAATAAAAACATGCGTTATTGGGCTATGGGAGTTCTCCAAACTCTATTTTGATTGTGCAGGAAGATCTGGTTACTCTGGTTACAGCGGAATAAGTGGGTATTCTGGTTATAGCGGATCTGTAGTTTACTTCGATGACAATAAATTCTTTGACTACTCTCAAGATGCACTTCTTAATTCTGTTGTCAAATGGAAACTTGGGACTGGAAATAAAGGAGTATCTCCTGATAGTCCAGGATTTGCTATTGCTACACCGGTGTTGTCCGGCGATATAGAGATGATTTCTATTTATTCTGATCGAACAGAGTACGTTTTCAGAGTTATCGGATCTTCACAACAAGGACTATCTGAATTGGGTTTATATTTAATTGATGACACTACATTAGAAGTGGCTTCTACATTTCCAGATATAAACTTAACTACTGATGTTACACTAAAAGTTCAGGTTATTATTTATCGATAAAAGGAGGAAATAAAATGCCTAATGATATTGGTACACAAGAGAGAACAGTAGCCTATTTTGCTCCTGTTGATTCTTTTATTGTTAACAGAATAGCAAAAGATATTAGGAAAACAGGAATTTATTCCGGGGGTTATTTAAGCTCACTAGTAGCTAATACTAGTGTTAGTTTATCTTCGTTAAGTTGCGAAATAACGGATGGAACTTATCAGGAAAGAATTAGAACGACAACTGCAATAACAGGAATAGACATTACTGGCGGTAAAAGTTACGTGGTATTAAGATGGGTATACACAGGAAGTTCAGCTGCAGATTATATGGAAGTAAAGGGGGTAACTGTAGGAAATCTTCTACCTAATGATTTAATTGTTGGAGTGGCAACTACCGGTATTGACTATACTTTAAGGTCCAATCCTCAGGTTATGGATACATTTCTAAAGGTAGAACCTTCTGAAGCTGGTGGTTTATATGTTAGAATAAGAGCAGGTCGGGTAAATTATGGATCAGTCAATTATGATATTGTAGATCAGTTAAGTCCTTTAATGTCAGCTCCTGGTTCTGGAACTAATGTATATGCAATACAGATAAATACTTCGGGAGCTGTAGTAGCTACTGGGCCACAGGCTACTACCCCGCCTGATTATGGTGGATTAGTTACTTTGGCAGAAATAAGAATAGCTGCTGGGCAAAGTAGCATTGTTGCTGCCAACATTAAAGATGTAAGAGCATTTGGTGCTAGTGGAACTGTAATTCCTTTACCTATTGCTAACGGGGGTACAGGCTCTATAACAAAAAATTTTGTTGGCTTTGGAACTGTTTCTGGGGCACAAATTACAATAGCTGTAGGAACTGGAGTCACACCGGGGACATGGACGATATTGGATTTGAGTTCAATTATAGGAACACGGTCTACTTGGGTATATCTGGCTATAAACAGTAGTACAACGGCAACACTTTGGTTTAACATGTATGATGTAAATAATCCAAGCATAGGTCCTGGATTAGGAAGTATTGCTGTTGGAGCAGGCGGAGCAGAAAACTATACTTTAATTCTTACTAATTCTGATGGTACAGTAAGATGTGCTGCTTCGACGTATATGTCAAGTGTTACATTTACTCCTTTGTCATTTTTAGCATGATAAAGTTAAGTGCAAAAACGATTATAACAAATGTAGTTTATAAAACGATAGAAATTTGGAAGACTAAGGTACCTGATAAAAGTTTAGATACGTACGACAATTGGAAGGAAGATTTGGTAGCTAGTATTTGTGCTTTACTGCAAAAACGCGGTATAAACGTTGATGAAGCCTTAATTGTGGAAGAATCTAATGAAGAAAACTAGAAGTTGGAGGATGAGTAATGACTCAATCTAGCTTGCAACAGAACGATATTGTTACTTACCGGGGTGATGATTTCTCGACTCAACTGATTTTCTGTGATGCAGATGGGAATGTAGTCAACATAACCGGTTGGAAGATTTTCTTTACGGTAAAGAAGAATAAAGATGACACTGATGAGAAAGCTGTAATTACTGTTACTATCGATCCTACTGACCCGACTCATGGAATAGCACTGGTTGTCGTTTCTCATACTATTACTGATACTTTAACTGGATTGTATTATTATGACTTTAAGTTCAGAAAAGCTGATTTGACAATTCAGACTATAACCTCTGGTGGGATTACGTTTGAGAAGAACATAACTCGTAGAGTGTCATAATTATGAAGATAAGCATTATTGTCACAACTTGTGGTGATTCAAAAGATTACTTAAAACTTTGTTTGGATAGTATCTTTAAGTTTACAAGTATGATTAATACAGAAGTTATTGTTGTGGCTAATGGTTGTACAGAAGTGGTTAGGGAATACCTGAAGACTAAAACAGTACAACTTTTGTGGTTTGAAGAACGTATTGGTTATGTGAGCGCTGTAAATGAGGGTATTAAGATAAGTAAAGGAGAATACATAGTATTATTAAATGACGACACAATAGTGTTAGGAAGCGACTGGATAGACATCTTTACAAAGCCGTTTTTAGATGATCAAAAAGTAGGAATAACAGGGCCGCTCAAGTTTACTTGGAACTGTGGTGGTATTCAAAGAGCAGCGATTGGATTTTTTTGTGTAATGATAAAACGAAAATTGTTTGATGAATTAGGTTTACTCGACACAATATTTAATCCGGGAATGGGTGAGGATGGAGATTTTTCCATTAAGGCAGAAAAGGCTGGATATAGATTAGTTCAAGTTCCCACAGAAGACCCAAAGGAATTTGGTGATGGGGTAGCTATTCAAAATTTTCCTATTTACCATAAAGGCAATGGGACCTTTTCTGCTGATGTAGATGGTAAGAATAAGATAATAGATAGAAATACTAAAATTTTAGCAGAACGATATGGTCTTAAAAAAGATATTTTAGAAAGCATTTATACTGAACTTTTGAATAATTCATCGGATATAAATCAATTATTTCCTACTTTAAGAAAATACGCTAGTTTATGTTCTCATATAACTGAATTTGGGGTAAGAGATGTGGTTTCTACCTATGCATTTTTAGCAAGTAGGCCCAGAAAAATGGTTTCTTATGATATTTATACTTCGGCTAATATACCCGCTACATTAGATATAGCAAAGGTAAATGAAATAGATTTTAAATTTATAGAACAAAGTACGTTAGAAACAACCATAGAAGAGACAGATTTATTATTTATAGATACCGTTCATAGTTATGGACAATTATCTGAGGAGTTAAGATTACACGCGAATAAGGTAAAGAAATATATATTAATGCACGATACAACTTTTTGTGGTGAGATAGATAGTCCTGCAACTAATTCTATAAAGCAGGGATTAAATATAGCAATTAGTGAGTTCTTATTGGCTCATAAAGAATGGTCAATGATAGAGAAGATTGAAATAAATAACGGTTTAACGGTACTGGAAAGGAAAAGCACTGTGCAAGTATCAATTGTTATACCTACCCTTAATCATTTGGAAGATGGTCTGAAACCTTGTCTGGAAGCAGTTTTAAAGTATACAGATTTGACTGATAAAGAGATTATTGTAGTTCCTAATGGTTGTACTGATGGGACAATGGAATACTTGCAGTCATTGGGTGATAAGATTAAGATTATTTCTTTTGATAAACCAATGGGTTACATTATTCCCGTTAATATGGGGGTAAGATCTGCTTTAGGTAAATACGTTGTTTTATTAAGTAATGATTGTCATTTGCTTCCACAAAAAGTTGATACTTGGATAAATATAATGTTATCTCCATTTTTAGCAGATGATAATGTCGGAGTCGCCGGCCCTCTTGGGTATATCTATCCAGGATTGGGTTTAGCTATTCATGGTGGTTGTGTTATGTATAAAAAGGAAGCATGGGATAAAGTTGGTGGGTATGATACTTTATTTGGTTATGGATACATAAGTGATGTAGATATGAGTCTAAGAATAAATGATTCTGGGTACAAAGCAGTATTTGTACATGAAGATGGTTATGCTGGATCTATTAATACTTATCACATTGATTTTCCACTTTATACTACTTCTAAGGTTGTTACTATGGACAGACAAGCAGATGCCTTACTTGTTGGTAAAAATCGAGCCCTGACTTCTAAAAGACATAAAGGTAAACCTTCTATATCAATAGTTATACCTACTTGTAACAGATTAGAAACTTTAAAAGTTTGCCTTGATAGAATATTTATGTATACCGATTGTTTAGAAAAAGAAATTATTGTAGTTCCTAATGGTTGTACTGATGGTACTTTGGAGTATTTGGAAACATTAAAAGACTACATTACTATAAGAAACATACCTGAAGCTTCTGGGCATGTAATACCTACTAATGCCGGTGCGGAGATTGCCAAAGGTGGATTTATTGTTCTTTTAGATGATGATTCTATGCTGCTTCCACAGAAAGTTGATACTTGGATAAGGTTGTTATATGTTCCGTTTGAAGCTGATAAGTCTGTAGGTGCTACAGGAGTTTTTGCATCAGATTATCCCTATCTGGGAATTGCCCTTCATAGTGGTTGCGCAATGTATCGTAGAGACGTATGGGATAAGGTAGGCGGTGGAGATTTAGCATTTGGATTTGGATACTTGTACGATGCAGATTTAAGTCTAAGAATAAAAGAGTTAGGATACAAGACATTAGGAGTGGGAGAAAATAATGCATTTCCACTATATCATCCCGAGAGTCCGGTTACTTCTAATCGAAAACAGGAAGACGTAGCATTGATTAGAAAAAATAGAAATATTTTGTATGAACGACATGGGAAAAAACCACGTTATTCTATTGTTATACCTACGTATAATCATTTAGAAGACTGTTTGAAGCCGTGTCTGAATAGTATAGTACAACATACTAATTTAGAAGATGTAGAAGTAATAGTAGTGGCTAATGGTTGTAATGAAATGTCCGACTCGAGTAAAAAAGAGAAGACGGCAGAATTTGTGGACAGTTTAGGTCATCCATTTAAGTTGGTTTGGTTTGATGAGGGATTAGGATTTACCAAGGCTACTAATGAAGGAATCAAAGTTGCTTTAGGAGATTACATCATTCTTTTAAATAATGATACTGTATTGTTGGAAAAAGGTCAGCCAAAGAATGCTTGGATTGAAATGCTAGTATTCCCGTTTCTGAGAGATGATAAAGTAGGCATTACCGGGCCGTTAGAACTTTATGATACCTACGCGGACAGTAAGGTAATGATATTCTTTTGTGTAATGATTAAAAAAGAGTTATTTAATAAAATAGGACTTCTTGATGAATCTTATTCTCCAGGCGGTGGCGAAGATATAGATTTTTGTATTAAAGCAAAAATGGCTGGTTACAAAGAAGTTGTTGTCCCTGATTATAATATGGATTTTACGTTTACAAATGTTGGTCAATTTCCTATTTACCATTTGGGTGAAGGTACTTTTACTGAAAAAGAGTGGCCTGAATATAGTAAAAAAATTATTAAAGATAATGGTACAAAAAATATGATTCGATACAACAAACATATTAAACTTAATGTTGGTTCCGGGGGAATTGAAGTTCCCGGGTATATAAGTGTAGATAAGTATGATACTAGAGCGCACATACTTATGGACGCGTTTGACTTAAACCTACCTGAAAATTCTGTAGAAGAAATACTTGCATCGCATCTATTTGAGCACATTTCTCCATATCGGTCTTTAGATTTGTTAAAGAAGTGGTTGAAGGTGTTAAAACCGGGTGGAAAGTTAATAATGGAGCTTCCGAATATAGAAGAACTTTGTAAAGATTTTGTTACCGGAGATAAGTCGCTTCGATATGGTATTTTAAATTGTATTTACGGTGCAGTTAATACTACCAATGAAGGTACTAACGAGGATATTACTTCACCGCATTTATGGGGATGGTATCCTGAAATAATGTATGATCATTTAGCCTGGGCAGGATTTATTAATATAAGAATTATGCCTGAACAAATGCCACATCCGCATAAGAATTTTAGAGTAGAAGCAGTAAAAAATTGGATGACTTCAGAAGAAATGTTGTTATATAATAATGGTGAAAGACTAATTCCTGGTGTTACTCACGATAATAGAGAGTATCTTTGTCATTTAAGTGCTTACAATTTCTTTAAAGAAACAATATTAGCAGATGGTAATTCCGGTCCAATTTCTATTGTTGATTTGGGTTGCGGAGTCGGTTGGGGTAGTCCAATACTTGCTTCCATTCCGAATAGTGTTATTTTAGGAATTGATATAAGTAAGGAATGTATAGATTATGCAAATAAACATTATCCTGCAAACAATGTACGTTATCAAAAAATGTCTATTGAAGATTTTATTAATAGTGATTTAAAATTTGATTATGTAGTATCAAGCGAAGTAATAGAACATATGAATAATTTATCAGTTCTTAGTCAAGTAAAATATAACAAGAAATTGTTACTAGGAATGCCATATAAAGAACAACCAGGCAAGAATATACATCACAAATTATTTGACTTGAAAGAGGATAATTTTAAGGATTTTTATAACGTTAAGTTTAGTTATTCTGACTTCGAAGGCAAGATAACGTCAGTTCCCGGAACACAATCAATTAATTTTCTAGTAGCAATAAGCAATAGTAAATGAGGATGGTTAAATGAAGTATTCAATAATAATTCCGTATGCATGTAATCGTGAAACATTATTATATACTTTAAATTCTTATGTATCTCATTACAGTCATAGAAACGATTACGAGGTTGTTATTGTTGAAGAAAAGAAAAATATAGATAACGAAGTACATCATGCTAGATTGCTTCAGATTATTGGTCTTTTTAAGAACAGAATTAATATTCATTACGTTCGATATACGAAAAAAGACTTATTTAATTCTTCGATATTATTCAACTTAGGCGCAAAAAGCGCTCTTGGTGACATACTAGTACTAACTAACCCAGAATGTTATCACGAGGTAAATATTTTAAAGGGGTTTGATGAAGAATTTGCTAAAGATATGAATAGTTATGTAGTATGCAGTTGTTTGGCTGTTAGTCTTGAGAATGATAAGGTAAATATACTTAAATGGTATCAACATTCTAAATATATTAACAGAATGTCTCATTTTTGTTCCGCGATTGCTAAAGAAAGATATTTTAGTATAGGCGGTTTTGATGAAGAGTACGCAAAGGGAATAGCGTATGACGACGATGACTTCAGGGATACAATATTGTGCAGTAATTTTAGAGTGGTGTTAAGAGACGATTTAGTTGTTAGTCATTTAGAACACAGCAGAGAATACCAGGTAATTGATTTGGTAAAGAAAAATGAAATGTATTATAGGCGTAAGTGGAATAGACAAGAGGTGATGGCGTGAGTTCAAATGTTACCGCGGTAATTTCAACGAAAAATAGATACTTTAGTACATTACCTCATGTGTTGATGGGAATTATTAATCAGACTGTTCAGCCTGACAGAGTTATCATTTATGATGATAGTGATGAAGTTAAGGATTTAAGAAAGGAAGATTTTTATAAAAATATATTTTCTATTCTAGGGAGTAGATGGGAGTTAACTTTTGGTGCTAAAAAAGGGCAGGTGCTTAATCATCAAAAATCATTAGAAGACAGTAAAACTGATTATATTTGGAGATTGGATGACGATAATATCCCAGAGGCTAATGTCTTGGAAGTACTACTGAAAAATATGACTGATGGGATGGGTGCTGTTGGCGGGTTAGTTATTGATCCTAAAACTAATTTTTATAGTCATCCTTTAGCTTCAAATAAAATTGAAGATATTTATCTAGGGTTAAATGTTCAGTGGTTTAAGGATACAAAAAAGCAAGAAGTTGACCATTTGTATTCTAGTTTTCTTTATAGAAGAGAAGCAGCAAAACAAGTTGGTGGATATTGTACAGAGTTATCTCCGGTAGGTCACAGAGAAGAAACTATTCTAACATATTCTATGAAGAAGGCTGGATGGAAGTTAATTGTGGATCCTATGGCATTAACTTGGCATTTTAGAGAATCTACTGGCGGAATAAGGAGCTATGAAAATAACTGGCTATGGGAACATGACGAAAAAATATTTTCTCGAAAGATACAAGAATGGGAAATTAAACTAAACAATTTAAAGTTGGTAGTACTAGATGCTGGTTTGGGAGATCATTTGGTTTTTAAGAAGATACTGCCAGAAGTTCTAAGTAAGTACGAAAAAGTAGCCTTCGCTGTTTGTTATCCTGAGGTATTTGAAGATGATAATATAACGTTACTAAGCATCAATCAAGCTAAAATGATGTTAAATATAGACGACTTGAATATCTACAAGTTTTGTATTGATCATCAATGGACTAAGAGTTTGGAAGAAGCTTATAGAGAGTTATATTTATGAAAAAAATTATTATAAGTCCCTATAGTAGAGTGTTACGCAATGGCAAAGAGAACCCGAAAAATTATCCCTATTGGAATGAAGTTATTTCAGGTCTTAAACTACACGAGATTTACATTTGTCAGATAGGTACAGCATTAGAAAAAAGATTAGATAACGTAGATGAATTTCTTACAAATAGACCACTAAAAGAATTAAGACAGATGTTAAATGAATATGATACTTGGATTAGTGTAGATAACTTCTTTCAGCACTTTTGTTGGCTGCATAATAAACCTGGGATAGTAATATTTGGGTTAAGTGATCCTCTGATTTTTGGTCATAGTGAGAATACAAATTTGTTAAAAGATAGATCATACTTGCGTAAAAGAATTGCGCAATTTCAAACATGGGAAGAAATAGAATATGGCAAAGAATGTTTTGTAGAACCGGTTGTCATTATAGATAAAATTCTAGGGGAGTTTGAATGTCAGATATAATTAATGTTACGGTTCCCGGTACACCACCACTATATGTAACAGTTCCTAGTACACCGCCGATAAATGTAACAGTTCCCGGTACACCGCCATTATATGTAACCCTGACTCCTGGTTATATTGGCCAGTCAGGTTATAGTGGTCTTTCTGGTTATAGTGGTCTGGATGCTCAGATGTCCGGATACTCAGGTTACTCTGGTATATCTGGATACTCAGGTTATTCAAGTCATTCTGGTTACTCTGGAATTAGCGGAGCACAATTTATAGGCTCATCGGGATATTCTGGTATATCAGGTTATTCTGGTATTTCTGGATATTCTGGAAGATTTGGTTATTCTGGTTACTCTGGAATTAGTGGTTATTCAGGCATATCAGGTTATTCTGGGAGATCTGGATATTCTGGTAAGTCTGGTTATTCTGGAATTTCAGGGTATTCGGGATATTCAAGTTATTCAGGGTACTCAGGAATTAGTGGATATTCTGGAATATCTGGTAAGAGTGGTTACTCTGGTAAGTCCGGATATTCTGGTTACAGCGGAATAAGCGGTTACTCAGGTTACTCTGGTTACTCGGGTATATCTGGTAGATCTGGCTATTCTGGTAGATCCGGTTATTCAGGGATTTCTGGTTACTCTGGGTATTCTGGAATCTCTGGTTACTCTGGTAAGAGTGGTTACTCTGGTAAGAGTGGTTACTCTGGTATTAGTGGATATTCAAGTATTAGTGGTTATTCGGGAATTTCTGGATACTCTGGTATATCTGGATATTCTGGTAAGTCTGGTTACTCTGGTATAGGAATTTCTGGATACTCTGGTATATCCGGATATTCGAGTTATTCAGGGTACTCTGGTATATCTGGTTACTCTAGTATTTCAGGTTACTCTGGTATATCTGGTTACTCTAGTATTTCGGGTTACTCTGGAATTTCTGGTTACTCTAGTATTTCGGGTTATTCTGGTATATCAGGTTATAGTGGTGCTGCTTTTATAGGCTCATCTGGATACTCCGGCTATAGTGGTATATCCGGTTACTCAAGTTACTCTGGGGTTTCTGGTTATAGTGGTATTAGTGGATATTCTGGTCTATCTGGATACTCTGGCATATCTGGATACTCTGGAGTTAGCGGTTACTCTGGGTATTCTGGTATCAGTGGTTACTCTGGAATTTCTGGTTACAGCGGTTTAGGTATTAGTGGTTACTCTGGCATGTTTGGATATTCTGGATATAGTGGAGAAGAAGGTCTTAATCCAATGTTTCGATATATCTGGTCTTCTACTTATGTTAATACCGGAATGTATTATATAGACGGTTCTTATTTATATATAAACCAGGCCGATGCTATGGGTTTTAACCTTGACTATGTTTGGGGTAGTGTTAAGACGAATGATTTGATTGAAATAACTGTTCGACAAGGAACTTCTTATTACATTGTTGTCGCTGCTACTGATATGACAAAGATTAGTAACTACTGGAAATGTAGTTACATAGAGTTATCTAAAGAAACATCTGGGTTTACTGAGGCTGTTCCAAGTTCAATAGTGTGGGTTCATGTCGGCCAAAGTGGTTACTCAGGAAGTTCTGGATACTCAGGTTATTCCGGTGTATCCGGATACTCTGGATATTCTGGTTACAGTGGAATAAGCGGTTACTCTGGTATATCTGGATACTCTGGTTACAGCGGAATTAGTGGTTACTCTGGTATTAGTGGTTACTCTGGCATTGGGTACTCTGGTTACAGTGGAATTTCTGGATATTCTGGCATATCTGGAATTTCTGGTTACAGCGGAATGAGCGGTTACTCCGGCATATCCGGATACTCTGGCTATAGTGGTATATCTGGCTATTCAGGGATTTCTGGATATTCAGGAATAAGTGGGTATTCTGGAATTTCTGGTTACTCAGGTTACTCCGGTATTAGCGGTTACTCCGGTATTAGTGGTTACTCAGGAATTTCAGGATACTCTGGTTATAGTGGAATTTCAGGATACTCTGGTTATAGCGGAATAAGTGGATACTCTGGTTATTCAGGAATTAGTGGTTACTCTGGCATATCTGGGTACTCAAGTTATTCCGGTTACTCTGGTATATTTGGAGTAAGTGGTTATAGTGGTATAGGTACTCCTTATTGGAATAAGATTTCAACAGTGTTATCACCAACTACTCCAGGAGATACCGTAACCATAGATGACATAAATACTACAGGATTAAGTGGGAGTTTTATCACTTCAGATAGTATAAAAACATCAATAGAGGAAGTAGACTCAATTTTGTCAGATTTGGCTCCTGCGGATGCAGGTACTTTAAATGCTCAATCATTAGTTATATATAATTCAACGACCGTTAAGTATATAGGCTACTTATCTAACGGCAGTACTAATTATAAAGGAGGAGATCCTGCGGGTACCTTAGTAAGTTATATCATTAAAGATGGTACTTTTAACTTACAAACTCCTTCTTCTACAACATCTATAAACAAAGGTGATTTAGGGTCTTTATTGGCTTATGTCAATGGAGGTCAAGTAGGTACATTTGATTTGTTATCAAATTTTAATGAAGCTTATAGAGATTCTAATCAAATTTATACTCCAGCTACATCAACAGATGGTTATATAACAATTCAATCTGTTGGCAAGTATAATAGTTTTAAAAGATGGCAGAAATGTAATGCCTTAATAAATATAATACCTGCGAATATAAGACAAGGATATAGTTACATAGGTTTAGTACATGATTTAGCTACCGATCAAACGTCAACGAATTTTGATTTATTTTTTGATAACGATGCCGGCTCAGATCCTTCAGTAACTACTCCTGTTGTTGTAGAGAATACTCCTGTAACTAGAAAGTTATCTGGGGTAAATTACTATGATAGAGGCAGCACATTTGATGTTTCTGTAGTCGGATCTAACTGTTTTAATAATGTCTATATTCAGTATCCTTTAGTTATTATTTCCTCAAGTAGTAATTGTATGGGTAACGCGAGTATTGCGCCAACGGATGCCACAGTGTCTGGAGTTTCAAATCCTCCGGTAATTGGTGAAACAATGACTGTAACTAGTAAGGTTATCACTGTTCCTTCTTTCAATGTTCGTGATATCAATGCTAGAGTTACTGTTACTCCTGGTGACCCTTATGGAACTTATACAGCCGGTGTTTCCGCTTCCGCTAATAGGTTAGTAGATGGTTATTTGAATACCGCATCCGGAACTTCAACTGATACAGCTGAGTATTTTGATGACGAATGGTACAGATTATTGTCTAATTTTAATATTGATTCTACAGCTTATTCAAGTGGTGGTTTTGGTGGGTGGGATTCTACAGTTTCCTTAGTTTCTGGAACAACTGGTTATGATGGATTACAAGTTACTAACGGAACTATCCAATATCCAATAAATAATTACACTTCTGGTTATCTTCCTTCATCCGGTCAGGTTGATTACTCAGGAGCCACAGGAAACAGAGTTTATATAAGATATTTTTATGTTGGGGCAGGAAAGCAAAATTTTACCTGGACTATTGCCGGTACAACAGTAACTTTTGTATCTGTTGCTACTGGGCCAAGTTCTAATAATGTAACTTTTGAAATGTTAGCCCCTGCAACTACAAAGAATGGAAGTTCAAATACAGAATGGAAAGACTGTTATATTTCTTATACTGATGACATCTCAATAGGATGTTATACATCTGGAACAAAATCAGCAAGCACAGCAAATTGGGTTACAACCTTAGGTACTAAATCTACAGCAACTTCTGGTTATGTTATTTGTGTCAGAATAACAGCTGCAGCAGCTTGGTCAGGTAACCTGGCGATCCTATCAGTGGAGGCTTCCTAATGGCATTATCTGTAGAATATTTAGCACAAGCAGCATTTAAGAAACTATTTGGGTTAGCTCATACAGAAGTTAAAACCTTTCCGTTGGGTAATGAAGGCAATCCTTCTCAGTTAACTATTATGGCTAGTGATGTCTATGTCGATATCATTCCAGCAACTGCCCAAGTAGTAACTGGGGTAACTTTAGCTTGTAATAATCCAACTGACGGTCAAGTTGATAGTTATTTAACTGTTGCCCAAGATTTAATAATTGCTCCTGATGGTACCGGAGAAGGTCATCCTTATGTAGTAACTGTACCAGCCGGGCACGGTTTAATTGGAAAAACTAATCCGCTGACTGGAGTAGCTTATGCTCAAGGTAGTATCGTTATGTCAATTATTCCAAAGAAATTTGGAACTACCTGGAGACCTATTTTATATGATACAACTAAAACAGAGATTGCTCCTTTATCATCTCAAGATTGGATTATAGATGAGAGAGGATTTGTAGTTATTGACACTAACTCCCCGGCACCAGGCTATCTTTCATGTTATGTATATATAGGAAGAACTTTAGCCACATATGTAGGTTACTCTGGTTACTCTGGTTACTCTGGTTATAGCGGTTTAGGAGTTAGCGGGGGTTCTGGTTACTCAGGAATTTCTGGTTACAGCGGTTTAGGTATTAGCGGTTACTCAGGAATTTCTGGTTATAGCGGTTTAGGTATTAGCGGTTACTCAAGTTATTCAGGTTACTCTGGGATCTCTGGTATATCTGGTTACTCTGGAATTTCAGGTTACTCTGGAATTTCAGGTTACTCTGGTATTGGAACTTCAGGGTATAGTGGTAACGCGGCTACTCAAACACCCTGGACCCAAAATATTAATGCTAATGGTTTTAGTTTATTTGGTAACAACACTGCTAGTGGTAATCTTACTTTAGATTCTACTTCTGATTCTACTAAAGGATACATAATTCTACAACCAACTTCTGGTAATGTTGGTATTGGAACTGTTACTCCTTTAGCTAAACTTGATGTAGATGCTTCTACTCTAAATACTATAGGAAATGCTACTACAATAACATTCTCTCAAATAAATTATGCTCTAGGTAATTACCCTGTTGACTATAATACTCATACTATTAGAGTTTATGCATACAAATTAATCAATGGAAACAAAGTATTTTCTGTTACACCATTAGAATCATTTCTAACAGATGACGGAACAAGTGGTGTAGTTTGTCAGTTATATTGGAGTTGGTCCGCGGTTACTGGTGCCGATGGTTATAGATTACTAAAGTCTAATGAAGATTTGAATTGGAATTTCGACCACTATCAGGATACTCCAAATGCATATGTTTATGACTCAGATCCTTCAGATTGGACTTTAGGGAGTGTAGTTACACCTACAGTAATACCTACTTATACTGATTCGATTTATTCAAAAGGAAATATTAAGATAGGGTATGAAGCTAATATTAAACCAGATGTTGATGCTACAGATGCTTTAAATATTGCTCAAGCTGATGGTACTAAGTTTGTTACATTTGATACAACAAATAAGAGAGTAGGTATCGGAATAATACCTGGTAGTACTCTAGATGTTAAAGGAACATTAAGATTATCTGGAAGTTCTGGTTTTGTTGGATTAACTCCAGCGGCTACTGGATCAACTACTTATACTTTACCATCAGCTGATGGTACTTCAGGGTATGTGTTATCTACCAATGGTTCAGGTACTCTTTCCTGGACTACTGGTAGTAGTGGATATTCTGGTGTAAGTGGATATTCTGGTGTATCTGGTTACAGTGGAATTAGTGGATACTCTGGAATTTCTGGTTATTCAGGAATTAGTGGTTATTCAAGTTATTCTGGATACTCTGGTATATCTGGATACTCTAGTTATTCAGGTTACTCTGGTTACTCTGGTTACTCAGGAATTAGTGGTTACTCAGGTTATAGTGGTATTAGTGGTTACTCTGGTATTTCAGGATATTCTGGTTATAGTGGAATTAGTGGGTATTCTGGTATATCTGGATATTCAGGTTACTCCGGAATTAGTGGTTACTCTGGAATTTCTGGTTATTCAGGAATTAGTGGATATTCTGGTATATCTGGTTACTCAGGAATTTCTGGATATTCTGGTTACTCCGGGATTTCTGGATATTCTAGTTATTCAGGTTACTCAGGAATTTCAGGTTACTCTGGATACAGTGGAATTAGTGGTTATTCTGGTTACTCAGGAATAAGCGGTTACTCCGGTATATCTGGATATTCTAGTTATTCAGGTTATAGTGGAATTAGTGGATATTCTGGTTACTCTGGTATTTCAGGTTACTCAGGATATAGTGGTAAGAGTGGTTACTCAGGAATTAGTGGATACTCTGGTTATAGTGGTATTAGCGGTTACTCTGGTATTTCAGGATATTCCGGTATATCTGGGTATTCAGGAATCTCAGGGTTTAGTGGTTACTCAGGCATATCCGGGTACTCTGGTTACTCTGGAATTTCTGGATACTCTGGTTATTCTGGAATTAGTGGTTACTCAGGGATTAGCGGATACTCTGGATACAGTGGTATAAGTGGATATTCTGGTATATCTGGTTACAGTGGTATATCTGGATATTCTAGTTATTCAGGTTACTCAGGAATTAGTGGATACTCTGGTTATAGTGGAATTAGTGGTTACTCCGGATACAGTGGAATTAGTGGTTATTCCGGTATATCTGGGTATTCTAGTTATTCAGGTTACTCTGGAATTTCTGGATATTCTGGTTACTCTGGTATATCTGGTTACTCAGGAATTTCTGGATACTCTGGAATAAGTGGGTATTCTAGTTATTCAGGATATTCAGGAATTTCCGGATACTCTGGTTACTCAGGAATAAGTGGATACTCTGGTTATTCAGGAATAAGTGGTTACTCCGGTATATCTGGATATTCTAGTTATTCAGGTTATAGTGGAATAAGTGGATACTCTGGTTATTCAGGAATAAGTGGTTACTCAGGTTACTCTGGTATATCTGGTTACTCTGGAATTTCTGGATATAGTGGAATTAGTGGTTACTCTGGTATATCTGGATACTCTGGTTACTCCGGTATTAGTGGTTACTCTGGTTATAGTGGAATAAGTGGATACTCTGGATATAGTGGTACGAGTGGTTACTCAGGGATTAGCGGATATTCTGGTTACTCCGGAATAAGTGGTTACTCTGGTATTTCTGGTTATTCAGGTTATAGTGGAATTAGTGGATACTCTGGTTATTCCGGAATTTCTGGTTACAGTGGTATAAGTGGATACAGTGGTATATCTGGATATTCTAGTTATTCAGGTTACTCAGGAATTAGTGGATACTCTGGTTATAGTGGAATTAGTGGTTACTCCGGATACAGTGGAATAAGTGGTTATTCCGGTATATCTGGATATTCTAGTTATTCAGGTTACTCAGGCATATCTGGTTATTCAGGTTACAGTGGAATTAGTGGTTACTCTGGTATTTCAGGTTACTCTGGATATAGTGGAATTAGTGGATACTCAGGAATTAGTGGTTACTCTGGAATTTCTGGATATTCTGGTTATAGTGGTATAAGTGGTTACTCAGGAATATCTGGGTATTCTAGTTATTCAGGTTACTCAGGAATTTCTGGTTACTCAGGTTACAGTGGAATTAGTGGTTATTCTGGTATCTCTGGATATTCTGGTTATAGCGGTATAAGTGGTTACTCAGGAATATCTGGGTATTCTAGTTATTCAGGTTACTCAGGAATTTCAGGTTACTCTGGTTATAGTGGAATTAGTGGTTACTCCGGTTACTCAGGAATAAGTGGTTACTCCGGTATATCTGGATATTCTAGTTATTCAGGTTATAGTGGAATAAGTGGATATTCTGGTTACTCTGGTATCTCTGGATATTCTGGTTACTCAGGTATATCTGGTTATTCAGGCTATAGTGGAATAAGTGGTTACTCTGGAATTTCTGGTTACTCTGGTTATTCCGGAATTAGTGGTTACTCAGGCATATCTGGATATTCAGGTTACTCCGGTATATCCGGTTACAGTGGTATAAGTGGCTACTCTGGATATAGTGGAATTAGTGGTTACTCTGGTTACTCAGGAATTAGTGGATACTCTGGATATAGTGGAATTAGTGGCTACTCTGGATATTCAGGAATTAGTGGCTACTCTGGATATTCGGGTTACTCTGGAATTAGTGGTTACTCAGGTTATAGTGGAATTAGTGGTTACTCAGGATATAGTGGTAAGAGTGGTTACTCAGGCATATCTGGTTATAGTGGAATAAGTGGATATTCAGGATACTCTGGTATTAGTGGTTACTCAGGTTATAGTGGAATTAGTGGATACTCTGGAATAAGTGGATATTCAGGATACTCAGGAATTAGTGGATACTCTGGAATTTCTGGATATTCTGGTTACTCCGGTATTAGTGGTTACTCTGGTTATTCCGGGATTAGTGGTTACTCTGGTATATCTGGATATTCTAGTTATTCAGGTTACTCGGGAATTTCTGGTTACTCTAGTTATTCAGGTTACTCTGGAATTTCTGGTTACTCGGGATATAGTGGTAAGAGTGGTTACTCAGGTATATCTGGTTACTCTGGTATTGTTGGAACTTCAGGGTATAGTGGTAATGCTGCTACTCAAACGCCCTGGGCTCAAAATATTAATGGTGCAGGTTATAGTTTATTTGGTAGTAGTGTAGTTAGTGGTAATCTTACTTTAGATTCTACTTC
>Ga0208495_1000074_pt1 | contig 62729 bp, 58 predicted proteins | sample CryBogmetaGMA14M_FD_184551 | JGI IMG/M metagenome (GOLD analysis project Ga0208495, IMG submission 184551) | Freshwater microbial communities from Crystal Bog, Wisconsin, USA - MA14M (SPAdes) | ecosystem: Environmental > Aquatic > Freshwater > Lake | place: Crystal Bog, Wisconsin, USA...
ACTACCGCTGCCGCTACCATCATTGTTCCTAATGTCTTTTTCATGATCTGTTACCTCCTGTGTTTATTTATTTGACTTTACCTATTGGAAGTATCGTGCCAAAAAATCAATCACCAATCATTATAATCATAACTATAAGATAATACTGTGTAATTATCATAAGGTTCATATAATCCCGCATGGGAAATAGCCTCTTTTCCTCCCTCTCTTTCCATAAAATGTTAAATTTGTTTAACGAAATGTGAAAAAATTAAAGATAACCCTTTGATTTAGAATTGGTACTAGAGGAAAAGGAGATGGGCATTGCCGGATAAAGATCATTTAATGCAAACGCGGCGCACCTGTTTAAAATCGGTTAAGCCTTTAATGGCCTTTAAAATACCGTCTTGTAAAAGAGTTGTCATGCCTTCCTTCATAGCATGCTCGCGCATCATTTCAACGGTTGCATGCTTTTGCACCATTTTTTTAATATCTTCAGTCGCGATTAAAAGTTCATGAATTCCAACTCTGCCTTTGTAGCCTGTTTTGTCGCAAAGATCACAACCTTTTGACCTGAATAGTTTGAAATTATCATTATAGGACATATTTAATTTTTCAAATTCTGTCTTGCCATAACTTTCAATAATTTCATCATATTCTTCTTTTATCGGATGATACGCCTCCTTACAACTATTGCAGAGTGTACGCACAAGGCGCTGTGCAAGGATGCCCAGTAGGGCGTCGGCAAAGTTAAGGGGATCAATGCCCATATCAAGCAGGCGAACAATCGTTTCCGGAGCGCTGTTTGTATGCAGAGTGCTGAAAACAAGGTGACCGGTGAGCGATGCTTCCACGCCTGTTTTAGCCGTTTCATAATCGCGCATTTCACCGACCATGATTACATCAGGATCGGCGCGCAGAAACGAGCGCATAGCCGCGGCAAAATCAAAACCGATTTTAGGTTGTACCTGAACCTGACGAAGGCCGTATTGAGTGATTTCTACCGGGTCTTCCGCCGTCCATATTTTCCTGTCAGGCCGGTTAATATGGTGCAAGGCTGCATGGAGTGTGGTTGTTTTACCAGAACCGGTTGGGCCGACACATAAAATCAAGCCATAGGGTTTGGATATAATATTGAGCATTCCATCGTAATTACGTGGTAGCAAAGCCATGTCTTCCAAAGGCATTGTTTCGCCTTTAGCCAGGATACGCATGACGATATCTTCTACTCCGCCTTGCGTGGGAATAGTGGCTACTCGCAATTCAATTTCCTCTCCCCCAGAACGCCGAAATTTTATTTTACCATCCTGCGGCAGCCTTTTTACTGTGATATCCAGATTGGACATGATCTTGATCCGCGAAATAACCGCGGCGCGATAACTGAACGGGACTGTTTGATAAAGGGCGCAATCACCATCAACTCGGAGCCGGATTTCGACATTTTTTTTGCCGACATTAGGTTCTATATGTATATCCGAAGCCCGTCGCGCGTAAGCATCATTAATAATTTTATTGACAAGCTGCATGATTACACTATCAGATTCCGTGACCATTTCGCTGTCTTCATCTTCTGTTTTTTCTTCATCGTCGAGTCTTCCCAAAAGTTCCATAAAAGAGTGTACATCCTCTGGAGAATTGAAAAAGAGGTTGATAAATTTGATGATGTCTTCAACCAGGGCCACATCGTATTTCACCTTTTTTGTTTTCAGAAGGTTTTCAATGACATCTCTTTTTAAGACATTGTTAGGATCATCGACAAGGACATGAATGTATCCATCAATCTTTTCCAGCGGCACCCAAAGTTCGCGCCGTAAGTATTCCTTTTTTAAATTTTTTATTAAATCGCCAGGGATGACGGTTTTCTCGTTATAATCAATAAAGCGACATCGATAGAATTCTTCGAAAGCATGGCCGATGTCGCTTTTGGATATTTTATACTTACGCATGAGTAAGTGTTCAATTGCCTCTTTTTTTTCCCGTGATTCTGTGCAAGCGTTTTCTAATTCTTCTTCCTTAAGCATATCGCGGGTAATTAAATAATCAAATCTTGTTTTCCGGCGACTCACAAAACGTTGCTGGTTGTAGAATGCAATACCCAGAACAACTGCAATTTCGAGAGCCAATCCCATTTCATCTTCTGTAAATTTCCCCACTCCAAACTTTCTGTTGAGAATCTGGATAACGCCCATGAGTTCATTGTTGCTGTAAATGGGAACAGCCAGAATTTGTCTGGTTTTATATCCTGATTTTTTATCCCAGCTATAATCGAAGCTGAGTTCAGGATCGATATTTTTAAGTTCAGTTTTATTGTAGGCATCGGTAATATTTACTGCCACACGCATGTTGGCTACAAAGCCGGCAATACTTTTATTGTTGATCTGTAGTCTGATTTCTTTGAGCTTAGTTCCTGCCAGAAACATAGAGAATATTTCATGGCGATCTTTATCAACAACGTAGATAGTTATGGAATGGGCGTTGAAAAGGTTGAGAATGCCATCTTTCAAATCAACAAGAATCTGTTTGATATTCTGCGCAGCATGAATGCGGTTAGTTACATTCTGCAGTTCCTTGCGTATTCGAAGTTTTTCATCAATGCCGCTATCAGATTGTGATTTTAATGAGTCATTCATTAAGAAACCTCTTTTTATTTGTGAAACTCCAATTCCGAAAGTGAAATCCGGCGCATGCCGGGCGCAGCGTATAACCTAACCACCTAAAGGTGACGCGAGGTCACACGTCGGAATTGGCAAGTTAATGAGACCCAAGTTTCAGAAACAAAGTGCATAACCTGAAGGTCATCTGCGACTGAAACTTGTAGGCCGAATTATCCCGATAAAAAAACCTAGCTTATACTAGCAAGGCTTTATAGGAATGTCAATCTGACTAATTTCAAAAAATGACTTTGAAAAAAACAATGGTATCACCTGAGTGATGTTCTACAGATCAACCCGCGGTAACAATTTTAGAAAAATCGGCAATTTTGTGGAAGAGAGCTGATACATTTGCAAGTAAGGATAATCGGTTGTGGCGGATTTTTTCGTCCTTATCCATAACCATAACACCATCAAAAAAAGCATCCACCGGTGGTCGCAACTTGGCAAGTTCGCCCAAGGCAAAATTAAAATCATTTTCGGCGATGCCTTTTTCCACCCGGGTTTTAATGTTCTCAAAGACGGAGAATAAATGTATTTCCGCATCGTCTTTAAGGAGGCTCATATCGATCTGGGGATTACGAAAATCCTTTAAAATATTATCCACTCGTTTAAAGGCAATAGAAATCGGTTCAAACTCTGGGTTTTGCCGGAAGGCCTGCAGTGCTTTGATCTTTTCCAGGGCCGAGACTACATCGCTTATGCCTTCAGTTAGCACCGCTTCTACCGTATCGTAGGCCCATCCCTGGGCGATAAGCTGATTTTGCAGGCGTCCCTGAAAAAATCCCAGGATTTCTTTTTTGATTTCTTCAGCCGGCTTCTTTAATGTGCCTTTAAATAATTCAATGCTTTCAGTAATCAGAAAGTCGAGTGTCAGAGGATAACGCTTGTCCAGAATGATATTGATTACACCGAGAGATTGCCGACGAAGGGCGTAAGGATCAGCTGTTCCCGTTGGCGATAAGCCGACACCGAAAAAACCGACTATCGTATCAATTTTATCGGCAATGCTAACAATGGCGCCTTCATCGCTTTGAGGCAGATCACCACCGGCAACGATCGGCAGATAATGTTCATAGATAGCTCCGGCAATAACCGGATTTTCTCCGGCCAGAAGCGCGTATTCACGTCCCATAATTCCCTGCAGTTCAGAGAATTCGCCCACCATCAGCGATTCCAGATCGGCCTTGGCTAAAAGCGCCGCCCGGTCAACATTTTTCTTAGCGGCCGGCTTTACTTGTTGTGCTATTTTCACCGCCAGTTTGCGAAAGCGCAGAACTTTTGCATGGGATGTTCCCAGAAGCGTATGAAAGACAACTTTCTTGAGCGATTCGACACGATTCTCCAGTGATACTTTGCGGTCTTCTTCAAAGAAAAATGAAGCATCAGCAAGGCGAGCCCGCAGGACTCTTTCATTACCCCGTGCCACAACGGCTAGATCGCGCGCTTTGGTGTTGCTCACCGCAATGAAGTAGGGCAGCAGCTTTCCTTCGTCATTAATAACGGGGAAGTATTTCTGATGCGAAATCATCGTAGTTGTGAGCACGTCTTTCGGAATTTTTAAGTAGTTTTCATCGAAGACGCCACGCACGACTACCGGATACTCCACAATAAAGCTGATTGTATCGAGAAGATCTTCAGTATAGAATATTTTACCGCCAACTTCGGCAGCCGCTTTTTGTGCTTCTTCCAGGATCAACTGCTTTCTTTCAGCCGGATCGGCAATGACATAATTTTGTCTGGTCTTGTTTAGATAGTCAGAAAGGTTAGAAACAACAAAATCATCAGGACTCATAAAACGATGCCCGCGGGAAGTGTTGCCACTGGCGATATCTTCAATTTTCAGGGGGACAACATTGCCGGCATAAAGAGCCAGAATCCAATGCAAAGGGCGGGCAAAACGCAGATCATAATTCGCCCAGCGCATTGATTTCCTAAAAGGTATAGCCAGTAGGAAGTTGGTCAGAATTTCCGGTAAAAGGGTAGCTGTCGGTTGACCGGCAATAGTCTTGCGTGCGCCCAGGTATTCACCTTTTTCGGTAACAATTGTTTCCAACTGGGAGATTTCCATTCCCTGTCCCTTGGCAAAGCCCAACGCTGCTTTGGTCGGATTGCCTTGTTCATCGAAGGCAGCCTTTTTAGCCGGCCCCATTTTTTCTATTATCTGATCTTCCTGTTTTTGTGCGACATCCGCAATGTAGAGAACCAGGCGGCGCGGTGTGGCCATGCACTTTATGCCTTCAAAGGGAATCATTTTTTCCGTAAGAGATTTGTGAATGATATCTCCCATATCGCCTACGGCTTTAGACAAAAACCCGGCGGGAATTTCTTCGGTGCCAATTTCAAAAAGCAGTTCGCTTGTCATTTTTTCTCCAGATTAATTATTCTTTAAAAGGGGATAACCCATTTCTTCACGTTGTTTTAAGTAAATCTCGGCGCTGAGGCGCGCGAGATTCCGAACCCTGCCGATATAACTGGTGCGTTCCGCGACACTTATCGCTCCGCGGGCATTAAGTAAGTTGAAAGCGTGGGAACACTTCAAACAATAATCATAGGCGGGCAGGGCTAAATTCTTTTCGGCAATGCGCAGGGCTTCCTGCTCATAAGTATCAAAGAGTTTGCGCAGCATCGGGATGTCGGCGATTTCAAAATTATAAGTGGAAAATTCAACTTCACCTTTATGGTGGATGTCACCGTATTTGACCTTGTCGGTCCACTGCAAATCATACACATTGTTGATGCCTTGAATATACATGGCAATGCGTTCGGTGCCGTAAGTCAGCTCGGCGGAAACCGGATGGAGATCGAAGCCACCCACCTGCTGAAAATAAGTGAATTGTGATATTTCCATACCATCGAGCCATACTTCCCAACCCAAGCCCCAGGCGCCGAGAGTAGGAGATTCCCAGTCATCCTCGACAAAGCGGATGTCGTGATCGAGGGGATCAATGCCAAAGCTCCTCAGAGAGTTCAGATAAAGTTCCTGAATATTAACCGGTGACGGTTTCATGATCACCTGATATTGGTAATAGTGCTGAAGACGGTTCGGGTTTTCGCCGTAGCGTCCATCGGTAGGACGGCGTGATGGCTGGACATAAGCCACATTCCATGGTTCCGGTCCCAGCGCGCGCAGACAGGTGGCGGGATGAAAGGTTCCCGCGCCGACTTCCATATCATAGGGCTGTTGAATGATACAACCTTGAGAATGCCAGTATTTTTCGAGGGCAAAAATCAATTCCTGAAAAGTCACAAATTCCTCCTTGCTGTTTTAGCGATGAACGCCAAGATAATTAGCATGAGAGCAAGGCAGTGTCAATATGAAAGGGCAAAATAACCGGTCTTCTGCGCCCCTATTATTCCATTGACATAAAAGGTCGTTCCTTATACTTACTTGCATTGAAAATCGGCATTGTATTTCCGGATTATCCGGAAATTAGAATTTTAGCAAAGACAGGTAAAATATTTTAGGAGGTTTTAGCTATGAGATTGAAGGACAAAGTGGCAATTGTGACAGGATCAGGACGAGGTATTGGTGAAGGCATTGTTTTACGCTTTGCTGAAGAAGGCGCAAAAATTATTGTAAATGACGTTAATGAGGCGGACGCAAAAAGTGCTGTGGAGAAGATTAAAGCCAAAGGCGGCAAGGCTGTGGCTGTTGTTGGCTCAGTGGCCTCGCGCGAAGTGGTACAAAAGATGGTTGATACTGCCATTAAAGAATACGGTACAGTTGACATTATCGTCAACAACGCGGGCATTACTCGTGACGTTATTATGCATAAGATGACCGATGAGCAGTGGGACCAGGTCATAGCCATTAATCTGACCGGTGTGTTCTATGGCATGCAGTGCGCGGGCAGGGTTATGCGGGAGAAAGGCTATGGAAAGATCATCAACATTTCATCAACCAGCGCGTTGGGCAATGTCGGACAGATCAATTATTCCGCTTCCAAGGCCGGTGTAATTGGTATGACCAAAACAGTTGCCAAGGAAATGGGGCCAAAGGGTGTTAATGTCAATGCCATCGCTCCGGGTATGATCTGGACAGATATGATGAAGAGCATGCCGAAAGAGACCCTTCAGCAAATGGATGCCATGTTGCCTTACATAGTTCCCTTGAACCGCAAGGGATCGCCACTGGACATTGCTAATCTGGCACTGTTTCTTGCCTCGGATGAGAGTTCATTTATTACCGGACAGGTGATATTTTGTGATGGCGGCATGAAAATCTAGTAAATATTTTTTTCACGCCTGCATATAAATGGCAACAGACCGTTGATCTGTTCAACGGTCTGTTGCCCAAAAACATCCGTTTGAGCATCCATTTAAACCACATCAACTAATTGATTTTCCTCTGCCGCCTAAACTGCCATTATATTTCTCAATTCGCGTTTCAACACTTTGACAGGCTCACTAAGACATTGCCTGCTCATGCACCTGTTATTTATTCCGCTGCTTGAGCTTGGCAATTTCGGCCAGCAACCCGGTGCGGTCAAAGTACACCTCGTTACGGCGTATCTTACCTACGCTGTCCAACTGGACCAGACAAACGCCGACAATCTCTAGCGTAACCGGGCCCACTGGAATTTTAGCCAGCCACTTATTTAGAAAACCATCCTCCATTGGAATGCCTTCAATTTGCGTCCAGACCCAGTGGGGGTTATTGGCCAGAAGCTTTCTGAAATATGTCAGCAAAAATGATTTGCCCTTAATTCCGTTCGGAACGCCTGGGTCAAGATAAAAAGCATCTTCTGAATAGAAACTCGCTAATAACTCAGGATTGTTACCAGACCAAGCTGGCAGCCATTTGTCCGCAAATTGTTTAGCTTCGCTGGCAGTAAGGTATTTCATATAATTATAACGACCTTTCTCGCAAGTATTTATTCATCTTTAATCACAGACAACGCTCTGTTTTTTCAAATATTTTATATAATTGATCATGCAATAAAAAATATATCTGAATATACTTGCACTAGGCCTTAAATTCAATTGGTTTTTGTATAAAATAATATACTACAAAAAGTGGGGTGCAATCTAGATGTTTGTCGTTAGGCCTGAATTGAGCCTGTTTTCCTATATCAATTGTACTAAAGTATCTTGTATCCAGATGTGAATTAACATATAATAAATCCAATAATTAAAAACGATAGTTTTGCAATTAGGTCTGAAAAAATCATGTATCTATATATCTGAGACAAGGAGATGTGATTATGGAAGAAATAAATCTCATACTTGCTGTTGATGTTGGTACTACTGAGACTAAAGCTGTACTCGTAAGCCATGACGGATACATAGATTCCTGTCAGTCAACATGCAGCCTCTCGTATCCGGATAAGTCTTGCGTTGAACAGTCTCCGCTGGAAATATCAGATGCCATATATAATTCCACCAGGAATGTTATGGCGGCACATCCCGATCTGGCAGGCAGACTTGCCGGTATGGTGTTCACGAGCCAGATGCAAAACACCGTTCCGGTGGGCAAGGACGGAAAACCACTCATGAACATGCTCTCCTGGATGGATGAGCGCGCGGCACAGTTCACCCAGGAAGAGATGTTCAAGGGACTTATCAAGATTGAGGGCTACCCCATCTTGAAGCTTCTCAAATTCATGAGAATAACCGGCGGCGTACCCGGAAGAACCGGGAAGGATACTGTATGCAAGCTTGCCTGGATGAAAAAATACAAACCGGACTTGTATCACTCAGTCCATAAATTCCTGGACGCAAAGGATTATGCAGTTTTTCTTGCCACCGGTAATTATGTAACTTCATACGACATGGCAAACGTCACCTGGCTCATGGATACTCGGAATAAGGATCATGGGAAGTGGGTCTGGTCGGAAGATATCCATAAAATGTACGGGCTCGATTCACGCAAAATGCCTGAGCTAAGGGCATCAACGGCAATCGCAGGCAATGTCACGGCGGATTTTTCTGCAAAAACCGGTGTTCCGGTGGGCCTTCCAGTAGTGACAGGTTCCGGCGACCTCCTCGCATCGGCGATTGGCTCCGGCGCCATTGAGATGGGGCACATGCACGTTAATATAGGCACAGCCGGTTGGGTTGCCACACACCACCCCGGGACTGCTGTCGATACGCAACATTACATTGGAGCAATCGTATCGGGAATTCCGGGCAGATTCCTCTTGATCAGCAAGCAGGAAACCCTGGGTGCCGCTTTGGATTGGCTCAGGGGCATGCTGTATCCCTCCGAGCTTATGCAGGGAAAATCAACCTCTGAAATATACAAGATAATGGACAAGGAAGCGGTAAACTCGCCCCCTGGTGCGAATCATGTCATCTTGACTCCGTGGCTTTTCGGGGAGCGATCACCCATCAATAATCCGTATCTGCGAGGACAGATATTCAACATCAGCATGAACACGACACGGGCCGATCTTTGCCGGTCGGCGATGGAAGGGGTTGCCTTTAACATCCGCTGGGGAATGGAATACGTGGAAAAAATGTCATTGAAAAAAAGTAAACCAACCACGGATGAAGTACGATTAATCGGTGGTGCTTCGAAGAGTGACGTATGGTGTCAGATCTTCGCGGACGTTTTGCAGAAACCGATTGTGCAGATGATGAATCCCCAGATGGCATCCGCGCAGGGCGCTGCGGCCATCGCGATGGTTTCCTTTGGGATCTACAAGAATTTCAGCGAGGTAAACAGGATGCTGAAAAAAGGGAACATCTATAGGCCGAATCCGGATAACAAGGCGGTGTATGACAAGCTTTATAAACACTATCAAACGTTATACAAAAATAACAAAGGCGCTTTTAAAGAACTCAATCATTAAGGAGTATTTATTATGAAACGTTTCATGGATGACTACAAGAACGAATCATTCGATGTTCTTGTGATCGGCGGCGGTATTACCGGCGCCGCTGTTGCCTATGATGCCGCGAGCAGGGGACTGAGCGTTGCGCTTGTGGAAAAAAACGATTTTGGCTGGGCGACATCCTCCGCCACTTCCAAAGTAATCCATGGCGGTTTGCGATACCTGAAAACCTTCGAATTCGGACTTGTGCGCGAGTCTCTCAATGAACGCAGGATTATGGGGAATATAGCCCCTAACTATATCTATCCTATTCCATTCATGTTTATCAATCCGACATTTGTCATGAAGATAGGTCTTTTCGTTTACGATCTGCTCGCGTTCGATAAAAAATTTACATGGGACAAAAGCAAAAAAATCCCCAATCACTATCCTCTCTCCAAAGAAGAAGTTATCGAGAAGGTGCCAAATACAAAGCGCGATGGCTTGCAAGACGCCAGGGTCTATTATGATAGCCTCAGTATTTTTCCCGAGCGGTTGACGCTTGCATTCTTAAAATCGGCCATTCATTATGGAGCCAAGGTTTCCAACTATACCAAGGTGGAAGATTTCTTCATAACGGAGGGGAACAAAGTTTCCGGTATCTTGGTGCGTGATCTTGTGAACAACAAATCGCACACTCTCAAAGGAAAACTTACCATCAACTGCACAGGCCCTTGGGCGGACATCGTCCTCAAGTTAGCGAAAAAGGGTGATTCGCATGATAAGATCCGCCGCTCCGAAGGAATCCACCTAATTGTAAAGGATGTTATCAATCAACAAGCCGTTGGCACCATGACCAAGGCAGGCCACTTTTTCCTGATCCCCTGGCGTGGGCATTCCTTAATTGGAACTACAGACAAGGAGTATCCCGGAACTCCGGAAGAATATCACGTGACCAGGCAAAGCATCCAGGAACTATTGGATACGGTGAACATGGATTTCGGCAACAATAATCCTATCCAATACTCTGATGTGCTATTTACATACGGCGGCCTGCGCCCGCTCCTCGACGCCAAGGGAGAAGATGTGCATACCACTACCCGTAAATACGAGATTTATGACCATTCGGATGAAGGACTTCCCGGTCTTGTAACAGTTGAGGGCGGCAAATATACCACCAGCCGCAATCTCGCACAGAATGTTTTAAAAACCGTAGAAAAAAGGCTGGGGGGGAAACTCGACAAGTGTAAGACTCATAAGCGACGGCTTATAGGTTGCGAGATTGAGGATATTGAAAAATTTATTGATTCTATAAAAAAAGAAAACGGTGATTTTAAAAATACGACCGTAGAATACCTCGGCAGAAATTATGGTACTGAGTATGGCAATGTCCTGAAGCTTGCCAGGCAGGATAAAAAGCTGGCAGAAATCGTCAACGATGACGGCGAGATTCTGGCCCAGGTTGTTTATGCGATTAAAAATGAAATGGCAGTCACATTAAAAGATATTCTTTTCAGGAGAACAGGTATTGGGACACTAGGCAACCCCGGTGAAACAGTTCTGAAGAAGGTCGCCGATATCGCGGCAAATGAGCTGGGCTGGAGTGCTGACAGAAAGAAACAGGAAATCCTTGAAGTTGAAAATACTTTTAAGCTTCCTGATTGAAGAGAAAAGAGGTCGGATTAATGATGTAAAACCTCCCTTGATTGGTGTTTGGCATGGCTCATACACCGCCGGGGAAAAAATCAATGTATATAATGGGGCAGGGAATAATAGACCCGCCCCATTATTATCTAAAATGTTTCTTCCCGCTTTACCGTTTCAAGATGCTCTCAAGCACCTGCCTGATGAATTCTTCCTGTGGCCATGATGATTCGTCATGAGCCACTCCCATTCTGACAATTACGATATCCCGCGACGGTATGACCGCGACAACCTGACCGTTGAAGCCGCTCAGGTAATAGAGGTCAGTCGGAAGGGAAGGATACGTTCTGTTCTTCGGGTTTCCCTTTTCCCCGGCGTTGAGCCAGAAATGGGCGCCGTATTCTCCCTTGGGCGCCAGAGGCGTCGGCGTTGTTGAATATTTCATCCATCCTTCAGGAAGAATTCTTTCACCATTCCATACGCCATCCCTGAGTGTAAACAGGCCAAATCGGGCCCAATCCCGGGGAGAGGCAAACATGTAACTTGAGCCTACGAAAGACCCAGAGGCGTCCGGCTCGATGATTGCGGAACACATATTCAGCTTATCGAAAAGGTTAATCCGGGCAAAGTTATATCCGTCCACCAGCGTGCCTCCGGCCTTGTCCCGCACGATTCTCGCGATTATGTTGGCGGTTCCGCTGGAATAGTACCATTCACCGTCCGGTTTCGTGGCGAGTGGTTTTGCCCAGGCGTATTCAGCCATGCTTTTGCTGCCATATAGCATATCGGTAACGTCCTGCAGTGGTCCGTATATTTCGCCGAATTTCAGCCCGCTGGACATCCGGAGCAGCTGGTCAAGCGTTATTTGGTTTCGAAGGTCGCCGGGTTTTTTCCAAGCGGCCACGGGTGCAGGTTTCACGATATTAAGTTTTTTCTGTTTAACAAGTATGCCACAAAGGGCATTGGTAACGCTTTTAGTCATGGACCAACCCAATATGGGGGTCGCCGGAGAAAAGCCTTCGGCATATTTTTCCGCGATTATACTGCCCTTGTAAACGACAACTACTCCCTGGGTATTGCGCTTGCTCTTTGGTAATGGCTCCTTGAAGGCGTCCGCCACTGCTTTGTTCAGCCTTGCCTTGTCGACTTCCGGAGGCAGAGCTCCGATGTCCACCTTTTCACCACGGGGCCAGGCTAGAGAAAGATCATATTTTTTCCGGGGGAGCGCACCTTGGGCCTGTTTGAGTAATTCATCTCTCGTGCTATCGATGGCAAGAGTACAGCCGAATCCGTCACGGTATACAGCGGTGATCGGTTTTCGGAAACCGAACCCTTTAGCGGTCACCGTTTTATCTTTATAATCAACAGAATGGCTGACAAGGGAAAAAAGCGGATTTGTGGGTTTGACTTCATGCTCAAAGACATACCCGTCGTCCCTGCCTGCCAGGAAAGCTTGCGAGCAAATGTATTTTGCCGTATAACCGTTCCCGATAGGCAATGCGGAATCAATAAAATAGATACCATAACCAAGCGCTACAATCAGTATTATGGCAATGCCATATATAATCTTTTTCATTAGAATCACTCCTAAGCAGCCATTATTTTTCTCAATTCGCGTTTCAACACTTTGCCCACGCCACTGGTGGGAAGCTCGTCCATAAACAATATCACGCGAGGCATCTTGTAAGCGGCCACATGTTCCTTTAGAAATGCGAGGATCTTTTCCTTTTCTTCATTGCTCTTTGCCACGCCTTCGCGAAGCACAATGGCGCACCCCACGCGCTCCGATCCGGGACGTTCGGGATCAGGCATGCCAATGGTTGCCGCCATCAGCACATCGGGGTGCTTGGCCAGAACTTCATCCACCTCTCTGGTGAAGACCTTGAATCCGGAAACAATCACCATGTCCTTCAATCGGTCAACCAGATATAAATAGCCGTCCTCGTCCATCCTTGCTACATCGCCGGTGAACATCCATCCGTCACGGACTGCATTGGCAGTTTCGGCGGGTTGGTTGTAATATCCGCGCATGATCTGCGGCCCCCGGATGACAATCTCGCCAGGTTCACCAGACTTCGGTGGTTTTCCGGTCTCCGGATCAATGAGCTTTACATCGGTGTCAGAAAGCGGCATTCCTATGGATCCGGGTTTCTTCTTCCCTTTCAGGGGATTGCAGGTCATCACCGGAGACATCTCGGTCATCCCGTAGAGCTCAATGAAATTACCCTCGCCAATGACTGCCTCAAGTTCCTTGATGTTTTCTGCCGGAAAAGGAGCCGCGGCGCTGAGGCACCATTTTAGATGGCCTTTAAGATCAAGCGCCCGGAATTCCGGCTTTTTCATCATTTCAAAAAAGACTGTGGGGACGTTAACAAAAAAAGTTGGGCGATATTTTTTCAGTACCTCGATAAGGAAGTGGGAATCGCGGGGGTTGGGGACACAAATCTGTGTGACTCCCTTCGTGAGAGTGAATCCCCCGAGAGCGAGCCCTGCTATATGAAAGAGTGGAAATGCCGAAAGGGCAATATCATCCGTCTGAATATCAAGCCAGGTAAGCGTCTGGTGTCGGTTGCTCATGTAGCTTCGCTGGGTGAGCAATGCGCCTTTGGCCGGCCCCGTGGTGCCCCCCGTGTACATCATGAATATGTTATCGTCAAAAACACGCTTCACCGCCACTGAATCTTTGGGCATTTTTTTTGTGATGTCCGTGAAGCGCAGCACCGTTTTTCCGGGAATTGGTTTTACCTCTGCTGTGGGGATTTTTTTCAGAAGCTTTCCCAGTACCCGTTTAATGCCGGGAAGAAAGTCGGCGATCTCCGACACGACAACGGTGGAGAAGGGCGCTTTACCGGCCACCTCTGCTATCTTGGAATAGAGGACATCGACAGTGAGGACAATTTTAGTTCCCGAATCCTTGAGCTGGTGCGCCATCTCTGGCGCCGTCAATAGCGGGGATAGCCCCGTCGTAACGCACCCGGCCTTCTGGGCGCCCAATACGCCAATGTAGTGTGCCGGGATATTGGGCAGATGCAGCCCCACGACATCGTCAGGCTTTAATCCGCTTTTTATGAAAAAATGTGCCAGTTGGTTGGAGATGATATCTACATCCCGGAAGGTGAGCTCGCTGCCCAGATAGATGAGGGCGGTCTTGTCGGGATACTTGGCGACAATATCCGCGAAGAAATCGGCAAAACACTTCTCTTCGTATTTAAGCCCTGGTGATACATGCTTATCGTAATTTTTTAACCACGGTCTGTCCACATGTACATCGTTCATAGAAACCTCCCCCTTTATATTTTTATTAAATCATTTCTTGTGCATAATCAAACTATAAGAAAATCAGTCTTGTATGTCAAGGGAATCTATGCCGCAAATTGTAGTGAGATGTGCTGTCGATAGTTACAAATAATCTGGTTTACTTGTGAAGCTAAATACGGTATTTAAAACATAGGTTAATATGAATTTATCAAAAATTAACAGGAATACAAAAAGTTGTAAAACAGCTTTGCCTTATTTTTTTAAAGGCGGTTCGACCGCTATTCTTGCCGTTCATGGTTATAATGGATATTCGAAAGATCTGCTTTATGTCGGTGAAATGATGAACAAGCAGGGGTTTACTGTCTTGATACCGCGTCTTCCCGGTCATGGCACCAACGCTGCCGATTTTCATCAAACGGACTGTCAGGACTGGCTCAGGCATGTAGCGGACTGCTATTTTAATTTAAAGGCGGAATATGATACCGTGTATCTACTCGGTTTTTCCATGGGCGGATTATTAACATTGCTGCTTGCTTCCCGGTTTAACGTAGAACGAATGGCGCTCATTTCCCCGGCAATTATCAATCTGAAATGGACAATTAAACTCACGCCTTTTTTGAAATACTTTGTTAAAAAACAGAAACGGGATTGGCATGATACATCAACTGATCCGGACAGAATATTTTTAGCTCAGGAATACTGGAGCTGGTTTTATATTCAAATGGGCGCGGAACTTTTAAAATTACAGAATCTCACAAAAAAGAGCATGCCGCTCGTTTCCTGTGACACAATGATCATTGTATCGAAAAAAGATGAAGCAATTCCTGTTCGGGTGGCGGATTATATATTCAGTAAAATATCATCGGCAGTGAAAAAGACAGTAGTATTAGAAAACAGTCCGCATTGTTCGACCGACGGCCCTGAAAAAGAATTAATAGCCGATTATCTCGCGAAATGGTTTAAAAAAGAGGTATAAGTCATAATTGATTTACTCTTTTTAATATGCCGGAAACATCATCTGTAATTATAATATCCGAGACACCGGCGATCAGGTCAAACTGTTTGTCTGTATTTATTGTCCAGAAAACGATCTTCCTGTTAAATAATTTTAAAAGCCGCAGCATGAAATAAACTACATTTTTTTTAATATGATCAAAAATATTCACAGGAAGATTTAAGTATTCAGGTTTAATTCTTATTATTCCCTTGATGATATTAATGATTCCAACGCCGAGGTGTTTTTCCCCGAGAAGCATGCCTATTGTTACCTGACGCTCTTTAAAATACGGAAGCAGGTCATGCTCGAAAGATGAAACTATCAGGTTTTTTCTGTCCAGGTACTTAAGCAGCATATCACATATTGCAGGACAGTCGGCAGTCGTAAGTGTTTCCTCTTTTAATTCAATATTGATAAACTTATCTGCCGGCAGAAATTTGAGGAATTCTTCAAGCTCAGGGATTTTCTGGCTGCCGCCTACATCAACCTTTTTCAGATCAGTAAGCGACATCTGCGCGACTCTGCCGCTTTGTTTGGAAACGGTGTCGATCTTATCATCATGAATTATAATGTAAGAGCCGTCCCGGCACTTCTGCACATCGCATTCTATCCCGTCGGCACCGGCTTCAAAGGCCTTGCCAAAGGCAAGCAGAGTGTTTTCCGGATATTTAGCGCGGTAACCCCGATGCCCCAGGACTTTGATGTTCCTACTCATGAACCTCGCCTCTTTTAACAAACATCATTAAAATAAGCGCCAGCAGAAAGAAAAACGCTGAGAAAAACAGGAGCGACACGTAGCCCTCCGGCTTTGCACCGCCGGCAGTGAAAATATCAATCCCGAAACCGGCTAAAGGCGGCGCTACAATATTCGCGGCCTGCGAGGAAAAATAATAAAGTCCAGTGTATCCACCAAGTTTTGCCGGTGTTGACATATCAACTACCATCGGCAGAGAATTGACATTAATGAAAGCCCACGCGCATCCTGCAAGTGAAAACAAAATCGCCAGCGAAAGAAATGCCTTGAAAAAAGTTGCTACTATAAGAATAAACATGAGGAGAAAGATGCCGATACGAATCGTTTTATTCCGGCTGTATTTTGTGCCAATAAGTCCCGCGGGTATCGCCGCGATTATGAAAAATAGTGAATAGAACCCTAGGATCATCGCGCCTGTGCTTTCCTTCATGCCCAGATAGAATTTCGCGTAGCTTGTAAAAAACGTTTCGATTGCGTTAAATCCGACAAACCAGCAGAATATCGCGGCCAGAACTGCAAGTAAACTTTTCTCCCCCTTTACTACATCCTTCATATTATCTATCAGTTCGTAAAATGATTTTTTCAAGGAGATGGATTCGACCTTGCCGGTTTCATTTGGCTTGTAGGCGTCATCTTTGATAAAAATAACAACAAGCATGCAGGCGATAAACATGAATATGCCGGCGGCAATAAACGGATAGGATATGTCTTTATCGTAGAGTGGTTTTCCCGCAAAATAAACTAGAAGAGCTCCCGCCCCTCCCATAAAGTTTATAATTCCATTAGCGTGACTCCGATATTTTGAGGGTGTTATGTCCGGCATGAGCGCGATCACCGGCGTCCTGTAAAGAGCCATGGCAAGGTTCATGAATATGACTGTAAGCATCATAAGTCCGAGCATCTGAGTTTTGTTGGCAAAGGGAACCAAGATAAAGAATATCATGGCTAGTGGCGCGCCTACCAGTATATATGGCCTTCTTTTGCCGAGCTTCGTATTTGTGCTGTCGCTTAACGCTCCGAGGAAAGGAAGCAGAAGTATGGCAAAGATGTTATCAATGGTCATTATTGCACCGACAACCGAAAAAGGAAGCTGGAAAGTCTCCCTCAGGAAGACCGGCAGATAGGCATTATACATTGCCCAGATCATTGATACTCCCAGGAACCCGAACCCGAGAAGAAATGTCTTGCGCTGACTGAATTCAAGCTTTTTATCCATGATTTATCTCCTTTTTTTCTGTATTAAAATGTGCCAACGATTTCAGTATTTTGTTATTCCTGAAATAAACAATATCTTATCAAAATTAAAAAAACCAGCAATATTTGTGACATTGTTTACGATACCTTCACTTCTTCCAGACGAACCAGTCCTTCCTTGTTCAGCACTATGCGGATGCGGTCGAAATGAATCATCTTGGCTCCCTTTGCATCGGCGTAGGAATATTTTATAACCATATTCATGTGGTAAACACGCGAGCAGACGGAGGTACGGATCTGTCCTGTCGCCGGATCAGCGAATGGGTATTCCACGCAGGAATCATCAGCCTGAGTGACAAAATCCTTAATATTGAAGCGCATGATATCTTTAAGATCTTTGCGGCGGTCATGAGAGCCGAGGATCTTTTCAGGGTAGAGGGCTATTTCTTTTTTATACTTAAAAACGCGTTCAGGCTTCCCGTCCTCATCGATGGAGGTAATGTTGTCTATCTTGCGTATGCGCGAGATATCCGGAGGTACGGCACTTGTCGGAATAAAAGTGAAGGCCTCTTTAAGCAATCCGATCTTTTTAGAGTTGCATGGGTCCAGAATCTTTATCTCCCGGTCTGATAACCAGCGCGTCAGGTTCCTGGAAAACAGTAGTTTGAGCCAGTCCTTGATGCGGTCCTTAAAAATATAGCTAATGACGATCACCAGCACAAAAGGCACGCTGTTCATGGTGTAGCGGTTCTGGGCGTAAATAGTGGCCAACACCGCGAACAGCATGGCGAGACCGGCGGCCAGGCCGAAGAACACCTGGGTGAGTGTATGCGACTCCTCCAGTTCTGGTTTAAGGTAAAGAACACTGGAAATGAATTTTTTGAGCACGCCTCGTCTGTAGATGATGACCTCGTTACTCTCGCCCTCCTTGAGGACGGACGGGTAGTTCATTGCGGCACGGTAGCGGGTTTGCTCCACGACAAGAGTGGTCAGTTCCTTTTCCACACTTTCAAAAACTGCCAGTGCCGCCTTATTACGGCGCAGCACCACAAGTAAAGAAGTAAGGTATTCCTCCATTATCAGGCTCAGATACTCGTCGAAGAACTTGAAAGCTTCCCTCAACTTTACCGGCACGACCGGCTCCATAACTTCCGACTTGAGCGCGTTTATCTCATTTCCCAGATATTTTAGGTCCACCAGAAAGTTTTCAAGTCCCTCGACGGCGAATAGCCTCTTGCCCTGCTCCTGCTGTGGGATATATTTTTCCAGTTCCGCCATAAAGATCATCACATGGTCACGGATCTCGGCCCGGATAACGCAGCCGAGCAGTTTAAACTCGTCATAAGCCAGTTCCACCAGAGACTGGTCCTTGGAGCCTTCGAGGATTGTGGACAGGGTCTCCTTCACCCGGTTGAGCGGCGAAGTACGTAGTTTAGGATCGCAAAGTTTGGAAAGGCTGATCTTAGGCGTTTTGAAGCGGATATAGCGCTGATTGTTGTTATAAAAATCTTCCTTAGTGTAGGTGTTTGGGCCGATGTTGAGCGAGCGGGGCACGAAGAAATAGCTTTCCAGTTCATACACAGTATGGGAGGAACGGGGCAGATCCATATCCAGCTTGATCTCGAAGCGATGCCGGTCGTGCAGCCTTATTTTGGAATCAAAAATATCGTTATGTTCGTCAATCATAGTAAACAGCTCACTTCAGACCAAAAAATCATTTGATTATTTATTGATTGTTTATGCTCGAACTATAAGAAACTCGATCTTGTATGTCAAGATAATCTTGGCCTCCGGCACGCACGTTGTGCAGGCATTATCCTATTGACATACCTAAGAGCCTTTTTTATACTTCCCCGTAGGATTGCGGTGATTATCAACTGCGGTTTGTGTAAGGCGAGGCAAGGAGAGGCAAAATGCAAAATTTCGTATTTCAAAATCCGACTAAAATTATTTTCGGTAAAGGCTGTGTAAATAAAATTGCCGGCGAAATTCCCAAAGAAGCCAAAGTGCTGATGACCTATGGCGGTGGCAGCGCCAAGCGCAATGGAGCCCTAGATGAAGTTAAAGTAGCTCTTTCCGGTTATGACGTAACCGATTTTGGCGGCATTGAACCGAACCCGGAATATGAGACCATAATAAAGGCAGTGGCGCTGGCGCGGAAAAAGAAAATTAATTATCTTTTGGCGATTGGCGGCGGTTCGGTAATTGACGGGACGAAGTTTATGGCTGCTGCCATTCCCTTCAAAGATGATCCGGCACTTTTGCTGGAAAATACAGGTAGCGCTATCATCCAGGCGTTGCCCGTTGGTGTGGTTTTGACTCTACCGGCGAGCGGCTCGGAGATGAACAACCGTGCGATCATTTCTCGCAAAGCGGTCGCGCACAAACGTGCCATTATGAATCAATTTTTGTTTCCCCGTTTTGCCGTACTGGATCCAACCAAGACATACACTCTGCCGGCAAGACAAACCGGCAATGGTGTGGTCGATACGTTTGTTCATGTTCTGGAACAGTATATGACCTATCCGGTTGATGCAAAAGTTCAGGATCGTCTGGCCGAAGGTTTGCTGCATGTGCTGATTGAAGAGGGGCCCAAAGCGCTTATTGAACCTGAGAATTATGATGTGCGTGCCAATCTCATGTGGTGCGCAACAATGGCGCTAAATGGTCTGATCGGCGCGGGTGTCCCTCAGGACTGGGCGGCGCATCGGATCGGTTATGAACTTACAGTATTGTATGGATTGGACCACGCCCAGACACTTGCTGTGCTGGTGCCGGCCATGTTCAAAATTCTGGAAAGAGATAAGCGGCAGAAGCTTTTACAGTATGGTGAGCGTGTCTGGGGAATAAACAAAGGTGATGATGGTGCGCGTATAGATGCCGCGATTGATAAAACTCGAGAGTTTTTTGAGAAAATGCAAGTCCCAACGCGTCTTAGCGCCTATGGAATTACGGATAAGTGTATACCGCTGGTGGTGGAACAACTAAAAGCGCATGGCCTGTTAAAACTGGGCGAAAGTCAGAGTGTAACGCCGGAAGTGGTTGAAAAAATATTGCAGCTTTGTTTGTAAACCGCCTTGCTGCGTCGGTCAGCTTGAACCTACTATACTTTTTGGCGTAACACCGCGCCAATCGGGGTGTCCTGATTAAGAGGAAGATAAATCTGATTATCATTATTGGCTTCTGAAAGCTGTTTTTCGTTGACATCAACTATCAGGCGAGTGTCTATTATGATTGTGTCGTCCGGCAGCAAAAGTTCAACTTCATCACCGGCATTCAGATGATTACGCATCCCAACCAGAATCCGTTTTTGCAATGAATCATATTGCAGTACTGTTCCGGCCAGTTCGTGTGTTTGGATATATTTAATCTCCGGGCTGGTTTCATTTATTTTTTCCCCGGCAAAAGCAAATCCGGTTGTATAACCGCGATAGGATATTTTTTTTAGTTCCTCCATCCATTGCGGGTTGCAACAGTAATTCTCCGGATATTGCATCAACGCATCAATTGCCCACCGATAAGTTCTTGCCACAACAGCGACATAATGGGTTGACTTCATCCGTCCTTCAATTTTAAGGCTCCCAACCCCGGCGGCCAATACCTCGGGCAGATGATCAATAAGGCATAAGTCTTTGGAACTAAGTAAATAAGTATAACGGTTGTCCTCTTCTAAAACCATCGGATCTGTGGGACGGGTTGATTCATAAAGTAGATACTCCCAGCGGCAGGACTGAGTGCAATCGCCCTCATTGGCGCTTCTTTGATTCCGGTATGCCGAAAGATAGCAGCGCCCCGAGTAGGCCATGCACATCGCGCCGTGGACAAAAAGTTCCAGTTCCATTTCGGGAACAGCCGCGGCTATTTCTCCCACTTCATTTAAATTCAGCTCCCGCGCTAGAACTATTCTTCGCACTCCCTGATCTTGCCAGAATTTTACTGCCTCGATATTCGTAGTATTGGCCTGTGTGCTTAGATGGATGGAGAGGTGCGGCGTTAAAGATCGAATTAGTCGGATCATTCCCGGATCGCTGACGATCAGGGCATCAACACCAATTTCGGCAAGTTCAGGAATTATCCGCTTGGCCTTTTTCAGGTCGGTGTTCCTGGCAAATGTGTTGACAGCCGCGTAAACTTTAACTCCTTTGGCGTGAGCCTCGCCAACGCCTATTGCCAGATCGGCAATCGACATTTCCGCTGATGGCGAACGCAGGCTTAATCCGGCAATACCGACATAGATCGCGTCAGCTCCGTAAAGCAAAGCGGTTTGCATTTTTTCTCGATTGCCTGCGGGAATCAGTAATTCCGGTTTTTTCATTAGTGAAACTCCAGTTTCTTCAAAAGAATTCCTGTAAATTATCCTAGCAGAAAAATTAATGAGACTCAAGTTTCAGCAGCGTAGTGAACTGAAACTTGTTAGTCGTAATGAGACTCTCTGAAAACGAGCGTAGCGAAGTCTGAAGAGTAAGTCGAATTATCACAAGCCGAAAGCGTTGGAATTAACGAAACCTTTATTAATTGACATCCGGTGTCGTTTTGTCTATACTCCCGTCTCGGAAAAATAAGTTCCTATAATTTATCGATATTATAGCTCTAAGGGGGAAAAGTTATAAAAACAAGATATCCCGTTCTAATCTTACTGTGCGCCTTGGTTTTGTTTGCTTCTTCGTGTTCCTCTTTATCGACAGCGACGCAGAAAACAGATTCCTTGCCCGAGATTCAACCGGCTCTGGACGCTAAACCGCAAGAACCACAAGTTAAGCAAAATAAGCAAGATAGCGTTACAACCATTTTTAGTGGGTCCATTTTCAGTGGACCAATTGTCGGTGGCGCCCGCATAGATAAGTCTGGCAACCACACCCGGAAAGCGTACTTCCTGGAAGGGGCGGAAGACTTAAATTTAGAGAACTACTACTACGATTTCCCCGTCGTTTACAATGATTCTGTCAAAAAGTGGATTCATTATTTTTCAAACAGGGGCCGGGATTATTTTGAGATATACAGCGCGCGTGGTGGCCGTTATGCCCCTATGCTGGGCAATGTGCTCGAAGATAACGGTCTGCCCCGTGACCTCATCTATCTGTCCATGGCCGAATCCGGATTTCAGACGAAAGCAAAATCATACGCCCGGGCTGTAGGTTTGTGGCAATTTATTCCATCGACAGGCCGCAATTACGGATTGAAAATCGACTGGTATATTGACGAGCGGCGCGACCCTATTAAATCGACGGTTGCCGCGAGCAAATACTTAAAGAAACTTTACGAAGACTATGGCGATTGGGAGATAGCCGCGTCGGCTTATAATGCGGGCGAGGGTAAGGTGAACAGGGCTATTGCGCGCTATAAAACGGACAACTTCTGGGATTTAAGGAAAAAACGTTACCTCAAGTCCGAAACTCGAAATTATGTTCCGAAGATTATGGCTCTGGCAATTTTGGGCAAAAATCTAAACTCCTTCGGTTTCAAAGATATCGAGTTTCACGGGCAGATCGATTTCTGCGAGATAGAAGTGCCTGCAAAAACCGACCTTGTGGCCCTGTCGCAGGAAATGAGGATTGATGTGGAGGATATTTACTCACTCAATCCCGAACTGTTGCGCTGGTACATTCCTCATTATGTTGAAAAATACCGCTTAAAAGTTCCTGTCGGGACAGATGTTGTTTTCGAACAGTGCTGCGCCGATAAAAATTTTACAGCGACTGCTTTTCAGAAATACAAACCGACTTCAGTAACGACTCTTGCCCAGGTGGCCAAAAAATTCAGAATACAACCATCCGTGCTCGAAGATCTCAATCGTGTCCCGGCAAGCACGCGCGTCACTAAAGGTCATGAAGTTATTTTGCCTTTTAGAGAAGGGCAAAACGTGAAAGAGGCCATGTATGCGGATTTGTATGAGCGGCCGCGCAGACGTGTTCGCGCTTACCAAACCTACAAAGGGCAAATAAAACTGGCCAAAGCGAGCGGTCAAAAAATTAATAATCCTAAAGAGTACTACACCGTTCAAAAGGGCGATACTCTCTGGACAGTATCAAAGAAGACCGGAACGCCAATCAACGCTTTAATCAATTCCAACATTAACGTTGTCGATGGCCGGATGATTCGACAAGGCGATAAAATCGCCGTTCGGTAACACCCCACTGCAGAAAGCCCCCATCCCTGCCATGAAAAGTCAACCTCAAGTAAAAAAACAACTTATAGTGTAGGGACAAAACGGTTTTAAAGGAGATTGATACATGAAAAGATTCATCCGCATTCCCATCATTATAGCGATGTTATTTCTGTGGAGCAGCGGCGCCATTGGCCAGGATACCCTCCAGTTTGCATACATTGGTGATTATCCTCTGGAAAATGGTCATGTCATCCGGAACTGCCAGATTGCATATCGAATACTCGGAAAACTTAACTCGCAAAAGTCAAATACAATTTTGATTCCAACTTGGCTGGCGGGAACGACGCAGGAACTCGTCGATCTCGGAATCATCGGAAATGGAAAGGTGATCGACAGTTCAAGATATTACATTATAGCCGTGGATTCATTTGGTAACGGTGTATCCTCATCTCCTTCCAATAGTGCCATGCAACCGGAAAGGGCTTTTCCTCAGTTCACCATAAGGGATATCGTCAGGGCTCAGCATATACTTCTGACCAGGCATCTTAATATACAACGCATTCACGCGGTAATCGGCATATCGATGGGCGGTATGCAGGCTTTCCAGTGGATGGTTTTGTATCCTGATTTTATGGAAAAGGTTATTCCGATCGCTGGGTCGCCCTGGATGACCTCCAATGACTTGCTTCTCTGGACTGCCGAATTGGGTATCATCGAGAATGTCCAAAGCTGTAAAGACGGAGATTCAGCGATGAAAGCTCTGGCTCCCCTGCATACTCTGCTGTTATGGACCCCTCGTTTCCGCGTGGCGACAACCAAGCCCGGCTCCGTTCCGGAGTTTCTAAGCGGCTTGGAAAAGAGCTTCCTTAAATATAACTCCACGGACTGGGCCTGGCAGGTGAAAGCTATAATGACTCATGATATTCTCAAGGAGTTTGATGAATCCCCGGAAAAGGCTGCTAAAGCAGTACATGCCAAAACAATGGTAATCTCGACCACACAGGACCAGATCATTTACCCGGAGCCCACCAAGACCTTTGCCCGGCTCCTTAAAGCCGAAACGGCCGAACTGACCGGTGACTGCGGCCACCTGGCATTCCTATGTGAGTCGGACAGGCTGAGAACGCTCGTGGATGGATTCTTAAAAAGGGACTTGCGGATATCTGGCAAAGAATAAAGTGCTGATGCAGCTATTTGTGTATAAGTAGACGTAAGCATTATATGCAGAGCTTCCTTACCTGTTCCAATACCTTCAGTGATTTAACTTCCCGTCCCAGTACATGAGAGATGAAGCCAGTGAGAAGGCTTCGTGATTCTTTGGCCAGGGAATCGGAAAGCGCGATCAATTTGATTTTGTCCATATCCATTTCTCTGCCCAAAAGCAATGTTCTGACCGTCCCTGCGGAAATCGGCTGCTCATATTTTTCTGGCCTGGCGCAAGAGCCGCATTTAATTCCGCCTTCACCTGCGTAAAAAAAGTAGGAGCTGCCGTTGGCAACAGGCGTTTTACAAGTGATGCAATGTTTAAGTTCCGGCTCAAAGCCGGCTAATTTCAGCAGACGAATTTCAAAAAATCGTACTGCGGCTTCCGATGTTTTTTCCACTCCCAGCATTTGCAGAAAATCCTGCAAAAGTTGGAACACTTTTTCGTTCTTTTTCCCTTCAGGGCTAAAATGATCGGCAAGATCAATAAAGTAGGAGGCGATGAGAGTTTTTTCCAGATCATTGCGTATGGCAGAATAATGGTTGATGATATCGCAGGATTCAATGAATGCCAGCATATCACGGCTTTTGCGGGTAAAGATGATATTAGTCAGCGAAAAAGGTTCAAAGACATTGGCAAATCGCTTCTTGCTATTTTTGGCGCCTTTGGCAATTCCCTGAAGTTTACCGAATTCATGAGAGTAAAACGTAACGATTAAATCAGATTCTCCGTAATGAAGTGAGCGCAGAACAAATCCGGTGGCCTTATAGTTTTCTCTAGTCATAACTTTAAAGAGGGCAGGGCAAATTTAATATCACCGCCGACGATTGTCAGCACTGCCCGCCCCTGCATTTGACGTCCATGAAAAGGAGAGTTTTTACCGCGGGAGCAAAATGCTTTCACATCAACTGTCCATTTAAGCTGGGGATCAATTACAGTAATATCTCCGTCCGACCCAGCTTTTAGAGTTCCTTTGGACAGATTAAGAATACGTGCCGGATTTGTACTCATTTTGGCAATCAATTCCGGTAAGGCTAGCACGCCATCGTGGATTAGTTGCAGGCTTAAACTAAGCGATGTTTCCAAACCGCTGATGCCGCAGGCGGCATATTCAAACTCCACCTCTTTGTCCGTCCGTCCATGCGGGGCGTGGTCACAGGCGATGGCATCAAGCGTTCCATCGGCCAGCCCTTCTTTAATCGCGGCAAGATCATCAGGGCTTCTCAAAGGAGGATTGACCTTAAAATTAGTATCGTAGCTCTGCATAGATTCATCGGTTAAAGTAAAGTAGTGAGGCGCTGTTTCCGCGGTTATCGGGAGATCTCTTTTTTTTGCTTCACGAATCAGGCGTACTGATCCGGCAGTGCTGACATGCGCAATGTGGACAGAAGTCTTGGTGAACTCAGCGATTAAAATATCGCGCGCGACCATTGCCTCTTCCGCTATAGAGGGAATCCCGCGCAGCCCCAGAATTGTGGAATAAAAGCCTTCGTTTATCAGGCCGCCGCCGGAAAGATTGATATCTTCACAATGCGAGATGACCGGCAAGCCCAGCGAAAAGGCATATTCCAAAGCCCTGCGCATCAAGGCGGCATCCATTACCGGTTTGCCGTCATCGGACAGAGCGACAATTCCTGCTTCTTTGAGATCCCAAAATTCTGTAAGTTGAGAACCGGCGGAGTCTTTGCTGATTGCGCCAATGGGGTAAACATTAGCCAGAGCCGCCTCGGCTGCTTTTCTTTTGATAAATTCAGTAATGGAGCGGTTATCGTTAATTGGAGAACTGTTCGGCATGCAGGCGACCGATGTGAAACCGCCGGCAACGGCGGCAGCGGAACCGGATGCGATCGTTTCTTTGTATTCTAAGCCCGGTTCGCGCAGATGAGTGTGCATATCGATCAAGCCGGGAACGACGATCATTGAGGCAAGATCAATAGTTTTTATTTTTCCCGATGATTTGGAATCGAGAGTTTTTGCAAGGTCCGGAGCTATTTGAGTGATCTTGCCATTTTCCAATAGCACATCAGCAACTGCATCCATTTTTTGGGAAGGGTCGATGACCCTCGAGCCGGTTAATAATAATTTCATTCATTACCTCCGGTAAGCAAATACAGTAGCGCCATTCTCACGGCCACGCCATTATTTACCTGATCGAGAATTACGGAACAGGAAGGGTCGTCGGCGATGTCGGGTGATATTTCCACCCCCCTGTTAATGGGACCAGGATGCATGACGATCACATCTTTTTTGGCAAGTTTGATATTGGTGCGGTTCAGACAGTAATGCTGAGAATACTCGCGCAGCGACGGAAAGATGCTTTGATTCTGCCTTTCTAACTGAATACGCAGCATCATCACGACATCGGCGTCAACTATAGCATCTTCCAGTTTTGAGTGAACCTTAACCCCCATTTGTTCGATATTCCGCGGAAGCATTGTAGCAGGCCCTGCAAGAACAATCTTGGCTCCCATTTTAGATAAGCCGTAAATATTGGAACGGGCTACCCGGCTGTGCATGATGTCTCCGACAATCGCTACTTTCAATCCAGCAACTCTGCCTTTCTTTTCTTTAATGGTCATCATATCCAGCAGTGCCTGTGTGGGATGCTCATGCGCGCCGTCTCCGGCATTGATGATTGACTGCCGCAGCAGTTTTGCCAGCATGTGCGGAGCGCCGGCTGCGCTGTGCCGAATAACAATAACATCCGGGTTCATGGCTTCCAGATTGCGGGCTGTGTCGATTAATGTTTCTCCCTTAACTACGGAACTGGTGGAGGCGGAAATATTGATAGTATCGGCGCTTAGTCTTTTGCCGGCGATTTCAAAGGATGTACGCGTTCGAGTGCTGGCCTCATAAAATAAGTTAATGACGCTCTTGCCGCGCAGTGTCGGTACTTTTTTGATTTCGCGGGTGGAAATCTCCAGAAAAGATTCGGCCGTTTCCAGAATCAGATTAATTTCATCAACCGAAAGGTCTTTCATGCCGAGAATATCTTTTTTTTCAAATTTCATAATAAGGCCTTAAATATTTTTTAAGTTATACTAAGTAGCTATCAACTATTAAAATGTTGATTTACCTGGCATAATACCAAGTAAGCTTTCAAAAATTCAAATCTTAATGTTTGAAAGCAACTTGGTATTATGTTTCCTCTTCAATAATCACTTCGTCCTTGCCGTTTTTCTCCATGAGGTTGACACTTACTGCTTCCCAGAAAGAAGACGGCAGATTTTTCCCGACAAAATCGGCGCGAATGGGTAGTTCGCGATGTCCACGATCAATTAAAACGGCAAGCTGAATCATTTTGGGCCTGCCAAAGTCAATTAACGCGTCCATTGCCGCGCGAATGGTCCGGCCGGTGAAGAGAACATCATCAACCAGGACTACTTTTTTGTCATCAAGATCGAACGGAATTTTTGTTTTACCCAGAGCCGGTTTTTTGCTGGAGGTGGAAATATCGTCGCGATAAAGGGTGATATCTAATATCCCCAAGGGTATGTCCTTGTTTTCAATCGCAGATATTTTTTTCTGCAGCCTTTGGGCCAGATAAACGCCGCCGGTTCGGATGCCAACAAGGACAAGATTTTCCATGCCTTTGTTTTTTTCCAGAATTTCGTAAGCAATCCGTGTAAGACAACGGTCGATACCATCCTTGTCCATTACTATTTTAACATTCTTGTTTTCCGCCATAAATGCTTACCTCGATTATGGAATATCTAATGACAACTTGCATTTCGCACTGAAGAAAGGCAAACCGGCATAAAAAAAGCCCTTCCCCTTGCGGGAAAAGGCACTATAAGCTTTAAGATAATTTCTTTCATTTCTGATCCCTTTTTCAATCTCACCGGATTAAATTAAAAGGCTTTAATTTGGGTATTTAATACAACAACCGACTTTATCTGTCAAGGTTAAAAAATAGTTTATAAAATATTCAAAAAGACTTTTTTTTAAAAAAAATAAATGATAGTAACACTAAATATAGGGGGAAAGTATGGAGATAAATCGTGAACCTCAGATTTTTTTATTTTTAAGCCAGATTCTGGGGAAAAATATTGTTGGCGCTTCAGGTGATACGCTTGGAAGAGTTTATGATCTTACGGCGGAATTTGTCGAGCCTTATCCTATAGTAACCGGGATAATATTCAGTTCTGCCAGGAAAAAAAATCCTATGTTCCTTTCCTGGCAAGATGTGATCGATATAGATGAAGATAAGGATATATCCGTTTCCATAGAATCAACGGATGAAATATCAACACTGAATTTGCGTTCAGGTGAAATTTTGCTCAAAGATGCACTTTTAGATAAGCAGGTTGTTGATACCGATGGCGCCAAGATTCGAAGGGTAAATGATCTCCAGTTTTTAAAGACGCGCCATGGATTGCATCTGGTGCATGTTGATGTTGGTTTCCGCGGTTTGATTCGGCGCATAGGCGTGACTAAAGCTTTTGATGCGATAATGAATGGCCTTTTTGATTACAAATTGCCTGATCAGCTTATTCCCTGGAAATTCACCCAGCCGCTGCATTCAGCCGATCTGTTGCGTTTGAATATTGCCCAAAACAGGATTGGTCAAATCCATCCGGCGGATCTTGCCGACATTCTGGAAGATCTGGATATTAAACAGCGATCGGTACTATTTCAGTCACTGGATGTGGAAACTGCGGCGGAAGCTCTTGAAGAAACTGACCCTAAGGTTCAAGTGAGTCTTATTAATGATCTTAATTCAGCCAAGGCATCAGATATTATCGAGGAAATGTCTCTTTCTGAAGCGACCGACCTTATCGGCGATTTGCCCAAAGACAAGGCAGATGTGATTTTGCAGGAGATGGAAAAAGATATTGCCGATGATGTTAAAGAGCTCCTGACGCATCCGGAGAGGGAAGCAGGCGGTATGATGACCACATCCTACCTGAGTTTCCGTCCATTAACTTTAGTTCGGGAGGCAATGGAAAGATTTCGTCAGGAGGCGGCGGATGTTGATCTGGTTTACTATGTATATGTGACGGATGAGGATGAACGATTGCTTGGTGTTATCAGTCTGCGTGATTTAATTTTAGCCGAAGATGATAAAAAACTCGAAGAACTGATGGATGAGCGGGTTATTTCAGTAAAACTGGATGACAAAGATGATACTATTGCCGATCATTTTGCCAAATACGCGGTGACGGCGATACCTGTTGTTGATGAAAATGAACGCATGCAGGGAACTATTATCTTTAAAAATTTATTAGAAGTTGTTGCTCCTCACCTGGGACAATAAATTTATTGTGAAACTCCAATTCCGAAAGCGTAGCGTAGCGGAATTGGTAAGTTGAACAATCCCGCGCAGCGGAGGGTATAATACCACGCAGCTTGCTTTGGGGTTTATACCCGTGAATCTTTTGTGGCAGAAATTATGACTCAAAAATTAGGACAGCTTTGGAAGAAATTGCTCCAGACCGGCTTGTGGAAACTGGGGCTCTTTTTCGCGTTTATCGGTCCCGGAATCATTACTTCTAATGTGGATAATGATGCCGGCGGCATAACCACATATTCTCTGGCTGGCTCTCAATATGGGCTTCGCCTCCTTTGGATACTAATCCCGGTAACGGTCGCTTTAATTATTATTCAGGAGATGTGCGCCCGTATGGGTGTTGTTTCCGGCAAGGGTCTTTCCGATTTAATCCGTGAAAGATTCGGGGCAAAAATAACTTTTTATCTCATGATAATTCTGTTTGTGGCCAATATGGGCAATACCGTTTCGGAGTTTGCCGGTATTGCCGCCAGCATGGAATTGTTCGGAATCAGTAAATATATTTCTGTGCCCGTTGGCGCTTTTTTTGTGTGGTGGCTGATAGTAAAGGGAAGTTATAAATCGGTAGAAAAGGCGTTTCTGTTTGCCTGTGTCTTTTATCTTTCCTATATCATTTCCGGATTTCTAGTCAGCCCTAATTGGTCGGAAATCAGCACTGCCACATTTACGCCAACGCTGAAGTTTGATACAGGTATGCTGACCATGGCTATAGGTATTATCGGAACAACGATTGCGCCCTGGATGCAGTTTTATTTGCAGTCTTCCATTGTGGATAAGGGTTTAAAGGCTGAAAGTTACAAGTATGCCCGGATGGATGTAATCTTCGGCTCTATAACCGTTAATGTGGTAGCATTTTTTATAATAATGCTTTGCGCAGTCACTTTGTTTCAGAATGGTATCAAGATTGAAACGGCTAAAGATGCAGCGCAGGCTCTGGCTCCTCTTGCCGGGATATACTGTTCCTGGTTATTTGCTTTCGGATTACTTAACGCGTCCCTGTTTGCCGCGTCCATTTTACCGCTATCCACAGCTTATACAATTTGTGAGGCGTTCGGTTGGGAATCAAGTTTAAATACTAAATTTGTCGAAGCTCCGCAGTTTTACGGCCTGTATTCTTTGATGATTTTCCTGGGCGCGGGCATTATTCTGCTGCCCAATGTGCCTCTGATTGCGATAATGTATTATTCTCAGGTTGTTAATGGAATCCTGCTGCCGTTTATTTTAATTTTTATGCTTCTTTTGATTAACGATAAGCGCATCATGGGAAATTATGTCAACAGCAGATTGATGAACATTGTTTCCTGGGGGACGGTTATTATTCTGATTGGCTTGTCGCTGGCGATGGTAATATCGGCCTTTTTCTAGAGGCAATGGGGCTATTGAAAAACGATCACCTGCTTCGTTGCGCTGCATCCTCTGTCGTTGCGGTGTATGAAAAAATACGCCTCACTCCATAGGTTTTGCGAGCCTTGCATCTGAACATTTTTGAACAGCCCTTAATTTATCAATGCAGCAAGTTCCCCAGCCGTTCCCAACGGATTTTTCGTTCGTCGCGATCCCATGACCAGTAAATAATAAAGGCTTTACCCTGAACATCTTTCAAATCAACAAATCCCCAGAAACGGCTATCCATACTTTCATCGCGGTTATCGCCCATGACAAAAAGAGAACCCTTCGGGACGGTTACGGGACCGAAATTGTCGCGTGGTTGCGCCAAGCCAGAATAAATCATTTTGTCAGAATAAATTCCTATTTTATCTGTAAATAACTTACCATTGATAAATATATTTTTATCTTGAATTTCAATTGTATCTCCGCTTATACCGATCACGCGCTTGATAAAATCAAGGGAGCGATCCTGCGGATAAATGAAAACGATGATATTACCTCTTTGTGGATCAGTAATCGGGAGAATTTTATTTCGAAAATAAGGTATCTTTATTCCGTAAATGAATTTATTGACGACAAGCTGGTCGCCGACAAGTAGTGTTGGCACCATGGAACGGGAAGGAATTTTATACATCTTGACAACAAAGGTAGTGATCACGAGCGCAATCAGGACAGCGGCAAGAATCCCTTCGATAAATTCTCTTATTTTTGATTTTATTTTGGCATCAGCCATGATTTTAGATGATTTCAATGCAGGATATTTCCCAGTCGCTGCCAGCGGAGATTCTTTTCTTCGTAATTCAATGAAAAGTAAATAATAAAAGCCTTTCCTTCCACATCTTTCAAGTCCACAAATCCCCAGAAGCGGCTGTCTAAGCTTTCGTCGCGGTTATCGCCCATGACAAAAAGAGAACCTTTCGGGACTGTAACCGGGCCAAAATTATCACGTGGCTGCATGGAAGCAGGATAGGTTATATTATCGCTATAAATGCCGTAAGCGTCAGAATATTGCTTGCCGTTGATAAATATGATTTTGTTTTTAATTTCTATCTTATCGCCACTGACACCGATAACACGTTTGATAAAATCTTTGGAGCGATCGTTAGGATAGATGAAAACCACAATGTCGCCCCTTTGGGGATTAGTAACGGGAATAATTGTATTTCTTAGAAAAGGTACTTTTACCCCATAAATAAATTTATTAACCAGAAGATGGTCGCCGACAAGCAGTGTTGGCAACATGGAGCGGGAAGGTATTTTATATGCCTGAGCGATAAATGTGCGAACGACGATAGCAATCAAGATAGCAATAATAATTGCTTCAGCGTATTCATAAACTTTTGATTTTAATTTTTTCGTATTCTTGACTTTTTCTTTTGTCTTATCTTCAATCATAACTAATACTAAAACCTTTACGAATAAATATTGGATAAAGAAAGGGCTACCATGAATAGTGCGATAAACCCTTTAACTAACTTTCTGCCGACCATAGTGAAAATGGCACGAGGGGTAGCCCGGAAAGGAGTTCTTAATTTTGATTGGCGAAGGAATTCAACTATCAGAATTCCGGTGAAGCCTCCTAAAAAAAAACCAACCCATGCGCCTGGCCCCAAAAATAATGGCGTTAGAAGAACTGCTCCCGTAATTGCGCCTATTGCTGATGCCCGGAAGGATTTCTTTGCATCCATTGGCTTTAAACTTTCAGACATACCCATCAGAAAATCAATTGTTTCGGCAATTATAGCGGAAATAAGCAGAAACAAAATAATCTGCCATCCGATTCGATCAAAACCGGTTAAAAGAGCATAAAACAAAACATCAAAAAAAATGATGATTGTTCCGGGCAAGCCAAACAAATTTATAAAAATGCCCGCAAACAATACCAAAATGAAAATAGCAAATCCCGCCGTGGCGAAAAAAGACAATTTATTTCTTCCTCTTCATCTTAGAAAGCTGCAAGTTTTCAAAAAACAGCACAATAGGACAGGAAATGAATACGGAAGAATAAGTGCCGAACACGACGCCGACCAGCAGTGAAAATGCTAAATCGTGGAGTACCGGTCCACCCCAGATATAGAGGGCGATAACAGTAAGAAAAACCGTAAAGGAAGTCAATATGGTTCTGCTTAATGTTTGATTAATACTCATGTTGATAGTTTCGGCCAGTTTTTGTCGCGGATTCAATTTTACATTTTCCCTTATTCTATCGAGTACAACGATCGTATCATTGATGGAATAACCAATAATAAAGAATATTGCCGCCAGAATGGAAATGGTAAATTCCATTTTCAGTATGGAAACTGTGCCGATGATAATAATAACATCATGAACAAGAGCAATTATACCACCCAGTCCATAGCGGAATTCAAAGCGCCAGGCGATATAAATGAGCATGGCCAACCAAGAAAGAATGACGGCAAAGATTGCTTTTCTCTGGAAATCCATACCTACCTTTGAACCGACTATTTCCACGCGTCGAATTTCGTAATCTTTACCAAAAGCTGTGGAAAGTGGTTTGTTCACGTTTTCATCTAAAAGTTTCTGATCATGAAAAGACTCCTGTGTGCGAATGAGAAACTCGTTGGCACCGAACTGCTGGATGATGCTTTTTTCCAGACGGGTTGATTTCAGGGCATCTCGAATCTTATCGGCAGTCATATCTTTCTGAAATTTTACTTGAATTATTGAACCACCGGCGAAATCAATTCCTAAGTTCAAACCACCATGGAAAATAACAGACGCAATACTGATGATTGTCAATATTATCGAGAAAATTATCGCGTATTTCATTTTTCCCACGAAATCTATGTGAATCCCTGATTTGATTAACTCCATGCTATATCTCCTGCCTGCTTATGTATTTGTTTAAATGCTTAATTTCTTGATATTAAAGTTCCAGGTGAAATAATCAAAAATTACCCGCGTGACGAAAACGGCGGTGAAGAGGCTGGCCAGAAGACCGATGATCAGCGTTACCGCAAATCCTTTAATCGGACCGGTACCAAAAATAACCAGAAAAACTGCTGAAACTATTCCGGTAACATGCGTATCAATAATAGTGATGAATGCCCTCTTGTAACCTGTATCTAGCGCTAAACGAATATTTTTCCCCGTGCGCAGTTCTTCCCGAATCCGTTCAAAGATAAGCACGTTGGCATCAACCGCCATACCGACAGTGAGAAGCAGCCCTGCAATTCCTGGTAACGTTAGCGTGGCTTTGAATAGTGCCAGAACTCCCAAAACAAGAATTATGTTAATGATAAGGGCTAAGTCGGCAACAGCTCCGGAAAGCCGGTAATAAATAATCATGAAGAAAATGACCAATAGTGAGCCGATGAATGTAGCCATAATACCCTGCCGAATAGAGTCGCTGCCAAGTGATGGACCAACCGTTCTTTCTTCGAGAATATTAACCGGTGCTGGTAGCGCGCCGGCGCGCAAAACTATTGCTAAGTCGCGCGCTTCATCCATTGTGAAGTTACCGGTAATTTGAGCCTGACCGCCGGAAATTCTTTCCTGAATCACAGGTGCCGAATGTACAACGCCATCCAAAACAATAGCCAGCCGTTTGCGGACATTATCATTGGTGATCCGGTCAAAGTCTGTTGCTCCCTGGGAGTTGAATTTTATGGAAACATTCGGCTCGCCGAAGCGATCAGAAATTTGAACTTTGGCGGTCTCCAGTGAAGAGCCAGTAAGAAGCGTTTTATTCTTTATCAGGTAAGGCATCGAACCTCTCTGTCCGGTTGATTTATCCGTCCGTAAACCGTAAGCAATTATGTCGCCTTCCGGAATATTGCCGCGAACAGCTTCATCCAGAGAATTTTCATCATCAACTATCTTGAATTCCAAAAGGGCTGTTTTGCCGATCAGATTTTTTGCCCTTTCCGGGTCTTGAATTCCCGGTAATTGAATCATAATGCGGTTATCGCCTTCAGGTATAATTTCCGGTTCCGCGATTCCAAACTGATCCACTCTGTTTCGAATTGTCTCGAGACTGTGTTCAACTGTCAATTTTTTGAGATCGACAGCTCTTTTATCATTGATTTTTAGAAGAACGGTTTGTCCACCATCACGCGGCGTTGACGAGGCCACCTCCAGATCGAGATAGTTATCACGCAGGATTTTATCGAGTGTTGCTCTGCCTGCAGCTTCGGTCAACTCCAAAGAAATCGTGGCGCCGGTTGCTCTTTCCACTTTCCGGAAACGCACCTTGTTTTCCATTAATGATTCCTTCAGATCATTAGCCGATCTTTCCATCATGGATTCCAGAGCTTTTTCAGTATCAACCTCCAAAACAAGATGCATTCCTCCCTGGAGATCCAATCCCAGATGAATTTTTTCTTTGGGGAAATATTCATTCCAGGGGGATGGAATCTGAGGAATCAGAGTCGGTATTAAAAAATAGAGAGCGACAAGACAGACAGTTGCTGTAATTGCCATTCTGAGTTTTATAGATTTAAACATGAATTGCCCCTTTCTATATTATTCCTTTGTTGCCGGCGCCCCTGCTTTTTGGAGAACTATTCCGATTCCTCCGCGGGAGACTTTAATTCGTACTTTGTCGGCAATTTCTAAAGTGATGACTGACTCGGAAAGACCGGTTACCCTGCCGTGAATTCCGCCTGTGGTCACTACTGTGTCACCATAAGCAAGGCTATCTAACATGGCCTTGAGTTCTTTTTGTTTCTTTTGCTGGGGACGAATCATCAGAAAATAGAAAATTACAAAAATTACTCCCATCATGATCATGAAACCCCAATCACCGAAACCACCCGGTGAACCAGCGGCACCTTGGTTACCACCCATTGCGTATGCTAATGATGTCAATTTAATTTCCTCCTTGGATTTGTTCTTTATCAGAATTTTTTATAATTTCATCTTATTTTTTAAAAAATCATTCTTAAACTCTAAAAACCGGTCTTCTTTTAATGCCGCCCGAATTTGCTCCAGAAGGCGCATATAGTAGCGGACATTGTGAATAGTGTTTAATACCATAGACAGTATCTCACCGGCAACATACAGATGACGTAAATATGCCCGAGAATAATGTTTACAGGTGTAGCAATCACATGTTTCGTCAAGCGGATCATTACATTCCCGCCAGCGGGAATTTTTTATAACAATCTTTTCTGAATTTGTAAACAATAATCCGTGACGGGCGCATCTGGTAGGTATAACGCAGTCAAACATGTCAATTCCGCAGGATACTCCAAAAACAATGTCTTGGGGTGTACCAACGCCCATAAGGTAACGCGGTTTATCCGCGGGTAATAAAGGAGTGATCAAGTCAGTAATCTCATACATTATTTCTTTGGGTTCGCCTACACTAACTCCACCTAACGCATAACCATCAAAACCAAGGACAGCGGTTTGTTCCACCGCTTGTTTGCGTAAATCCAGATAAGTACCCCCCTGAATAATACCAAAAAGCGCCTGATTAAAATTTGTTTTAGCAGTTCTGCACAAATCCGCCCATTTTACTGTCAAGGCTAGTGATTCTTGAGTTTGAGATAGTGTAGCAGGGTAGGGTGTGCAGTCGTCGAGGCACATCATAATATCCGAACCCAGAGCTTCCTGGATTTCAATAGCTTTCTGTGGAGTCAGAAAGTGTTTTGAGCCGTCAATGTGGGAACGAAACATAACACCATCGGGCGTGATTTTGCGCAGGGCGCTTAAACTGTAAACCTGAAAACCGCCGCTGTCAGTCAGGATCGGATCAGGCCAATTCATGAATCGGTGAAGGCCGCCCATCTTTTGAATAGTTTCATGACCGGGACGCAAATATAGATGATAAGTATTGCCTAAAATAATTTCAGCGCCACAATTTTTAATTTCTTCAGGCAGCATTGATTTGACCGTGCCCTGCGTACCCACAGGCATAAACGCTGGTGTATGAACCATTCCGTGGGGAGTAAGCATTTTTCCCAACCGGGCGGAAGTTTTAGAGTCTTGCTTTATTAAGTCAAATTGAAAAGGCATCCGTTTTATCCTATTCCCGCCATGCGGTATAAGTGCGTTAACGAAATTGCTTTCCACCGGAAAGCAATTTCTAACTTACTAAATAATCAACATGCAGTCACCGTAACTGTAAAAAAGATAACGGTTTTCTACGGCATGCAGATAAGCTTTTTTGATTAAGTCTGTACCGGCAAAAGCGCAAACAAGTAAAAACAACGATGATTGCGGTAAGTGAAAATTGGTCAAAAGGCCGCTGACTCTTTTAAATTTATAACCCGGATAAATAAAAAAATTGGTAAAGCCTGACTTCGCCTCGATATATCCGTCATTATTGGCAACACTCTCTAATGTGCGAGTAGAGGTAGTTCCCACCGCGATTATGCGCCGGGCATTATTAATGATTTGGCTGCTTTTTTCGCTTATTTCATAATACTCGGACTCCATAACATGTTTTTCTACTTCATTTACTTCGATAGGCAGAAAAGTTCCATAACCGACGTGCAAAGTTATCGGGGCGATTTGGATGCCTTTGGCTTGCAACGCTTGTAGAACATCAGCCGAAAAATGCAGTCCGGCAGTTGGGGCCGCAATAGAACCCAGATTTTTCGCGTAAATAGTCTGGTAACGTTCCCGATCAGCAACATCCGGTTGAGCGGTTTTCTTACGCTTAATGTAAGGGGGAAGGGGGGCGCGGCCAAACTTGTTCAAATAAGCATCAAAACCGTCCGGAGCAAAAAAATCCAACAGCCATTTTTTATCAGATATGCGGGCCAAAACTTTTGCCTCACAGTTATTGCCTAAGGAGATAACATCTTCTTCACGCAGCCTCTTCGCCGGTCTTAACAGCACTTCCCATGTCTGCGACTCTTTTTTGCTTTCTTTCTTAGTTAGCAGCAATATTTCCAGAATACCTCCGGTCGGCTTTTTGCCAAAGAGTCGCGCAGGAATAACACGGGAATCGTTGATGACCAGGACATCGCCGCTTTGTAAAAAATAAGGCAGTTGCAAAAAAGACCAATCTGCCATTTTTTCTTCTTTTTTATCCAGAAAAAGCAGTCGCGAACAATCCCGCTTTTGACAAGGCTGCTGGGCAATAAGTTCATCGGGTAAAAAATATGAAAAGTCTTTTAAGTCCATATATCTCTTTGTGCTTTGTTAAGTGGTATTAGGTTCTTCCAAAATATAACAGAATCAAACCGACAATCATTACTGATATTCCTAAAAAACGTAAGGTGGAATCTGGCATAGTTGTCATCTTGGCGAGATAAATTTTTAATTTTTCCGGGAAAATAAAGTAAGGGAGTCCTTCAATAATGAAAACCATGCCCAATACACAAAGAAAGTATTTCATCTTAAATCCTTTATTTTTGCTTCATTCCAGAGCGCGTCCATCTGGGCTAGGGTTGCTTCCTTAATATGTATGCCATTGGCGGAAAGCTGTGCTGATACATAGGCAAAGCGTCTTAAAAACTTCCCGGTTGTTTTCGATAAGGCGGTTTCAGCGTCAACAGAAAGGAAGCGGCTTAAGTTGACCAGAGTAAAAAAGATATCGCCTAATTCTTCTTCAATTTTGTTGTCGATCCCGCTTTTTACGGCGGCATCAAATTCCTGTAATTCTTCTTTGAGCTTTTCTCGGATGTCCGCAGTCTTGGGCCAATCAAAGCCATAAGTGGCAGCTACGGCGGTAATTTTTTGAGCTCGTTTTAATGCCGGGAGGCAGAGTGGAACGCTGTCAAATAAACTATCTTTATTGCTTTTATGGCCGCGTTCTTTTTTTTTGATCTCCTGCCAATTCTCCTTGATTTCCTGCACGGAATTTACCGTGACATCACCAAAGACATGGGGATGGCGCCGGATCATTTTTTCTTTAATGCCGGCCATGACATCTGCCAGAGAAAATTGATTTAGATCGGCTTCCATCTCAGCCAGAAACAGGATTTGAAAAAGCAGGTCGCCCAGTTCTTCTTTTAGTGCCTGCGGGTCTTTAGTTTCCAGCGCGTCCGCGACTTCATAAGCTTCATCCAAAACATACTTGCCGATGTCGTGGGGCTTTTGTTTTTTGTCCCAGGGGCAGCCATCCGGGGCGCGCAGTTTTTTAATCAGCGCGATCAGATCTTGCAGCTCTTTTTGAGCTTCGGTTGCTTCACTCATAATTTTTAATAATACCTTTTGTCCAGCAAATTGAGCAGCTAACTAGCACATAAACGTTAAGCTGACAATATTTAAGCATCATGGTGACCGGAGCTTCTCTGAATTATGTGGCAGCCAGTATCTTATTGACAGCAACAGGAGATTTGCTTATATTTAAGCATTATTAAAGGAATCTTTATATGTATAGAGGCATTATTTTTTTGTTGCTGGCGGAGTTATGTTTTACCGGCTCAACCATTTTTTCTAAATTACTGACCAACTCATCGGGCATTTCCGCAATTGAGGTTACTTTTGCCCGGTTTTTTCTGGGGCTTATCGTCGTTGCCGTAATTATTTACAAAAGCAACATGTCGCTTATTCCCAATAAACTCTCTCTGCTGATCTGGCGCGGAGTGCTCAATACCATCGCCGTCATGTTATTTTTTCTGGCTTCACAATACACCAGCATTACGAACACGCACATGCTGAATATGACCTATCCGTTTTTTATCTTTCTTTTTGCGCCTCTTTTCTTTCGTCAGGAGCGAATGGCAGTTGTTCTTTATTTGTTCTTAGTCACAGGCATGATGGGCATCTGGCTGGTGATCAATCCGAACTTCGGGGAAATTAACAGGGGAGATATCTTCGGGATTTTATCAGCCGTTGTTGCCGCCTTTTCGGTGATTACTTTGACGATGGCCCGCAAAAATGATTCCACGATGATAATTCTTTTTTATCTGATGTCCATAGGAACGGTTTTGAATGGATTGGTGATGATTCCAATTTTTATTCTTCCCGCAGGTCGGGAGTGGTTGTTAATTTCAGCTTCCGGTTTGATTGGTGTTTTAGGGCAGATATTCATCACCTATGGCTACAAGTATATTTCCGCGCGAGCCGGATCACTGATTTCAACATCGCGGATACTCTATGCGGTGATTTTGGGCGTCCTTGTTTTCAGCGAGGAGATAACGCTGCGGATAGCGGCAGGCGGCCTGTTGATTATGCTTTCCATTATCGCGGTCAGTTTCTTCAATAAGCCGGAACCCGATCTGTAGGGGCGTAGTCTTATTTGAGAGGCCATTCGTTGCGTGCCTGAAGAACTTCCTTGAAAGAGGTAAGCGCCTCATTGACCGCCGGCATACCGGCGTAGGTTGCCGTCTGAAAAAAAATTTCGACAAGCTTATGAGGATCGCAACCGACATTTAATGCCGCATTGGCATGTAATTTAAGCTCGTCTTTTGCGCGCAAGGCGGCAAGCATTGCACAGGCAGCCATTTGTCTTTCCTGTATGGTCAAAACTGTTCTTGAATACAAATTGCCGGTGATGAAACGGGAAAAATCGTTGGCTAGGTCTTGATCAAATTCCCGCCATAAAGAGTAAGGGCGATCCAGTTTCGCGCCACCCGCAAAAAGTCTTTCCGCTGTTTTCTGAGTTCTTTCTTTCAATTCCTGATCAGCCATTTTGTGTTCTCACCCTTATAATTATTTAACAATAAATATATCTTTTTCCCGGTCCTGAAAATATACATGATGATAAAGTGAGCTGCCGATCTGTTCAAAGAAAGATTCGCCGTCTTTACGGCATTGCGGACAGCAGCGGTTCGGCAGAATGACGGCAAATATTTTTTTACCGGTATCTGCAGCCGAATTAATCATCACCAATCCCCCGCAATCATTGCAGACGCGGACAGACTCCGTTTGTCTCTCCGTGATATTGTCCGTGTCATAGTAGATATTTTTTTCGCGCCGGAAATAAGAGTTTGTGCAGACAGTCTGCGCCTTTAATTTTTCTTTGCGTTTCCAAAGGCTTAATATGTTCTGCGCTTCTTTTTCAATGATACGCGTGATATCCGCTGATTGCCGGAGTTGTTCGGCATTATAATCCGGTTCGCGTACATGGCTGTAATCCAGTCCGGCCATCGCCAGAATTATTCCAACATTGACGTAAGGAAGAGCTTTCTCGATGGAATAGCCGCCTTCTAGGACAGCGATATGGGGCGCTAGTTTTTCATTGAGCAGGGCGTACCCCTGAGCGCTGAAGCGCATATCGGTGATCGGATCGCTGTAATGATTGTCCTGCCCGGCGGAATTGATAATTATTTCCGGCTTAAATTCATCCAGGATAGGCAGAATGACTCGATCCAGAACATATAAAAATCCTTCATCGGATGTGTGAGGCGGCAGAGGGATATTGATTGTTGCTCCCAGAGCGTTGGGTCCGCCGAAATCCTCACTAAAACCCGTTCCCGGATAAAGAGTCCGGCCATCCTGATGAATAGATATGCACAAAACATCAGGGTCATTCCAATAAATGTCTTGAGTGCCGTCGCCGTGATGGCAATCGGTATCAACGATGGCAATTTTTTTTATTCCGTAAGTATGGCGGATGTACTCAACCATCACTGCTTCTATGTTGATATTACAGAAGCCTCGTGCTCCGTGAGCGACAAGCATGGCGTGATGTCCCGGTGGACGCACCAGGGCAAAGGCGTTGTCCACCTTGCCGGTAAGAACTTTTTGGGCTGCGGTGATCGCGCCTCCGGCGGAGATAAGATGGGAAGGAGTTGTCAGATTCTGCGCGTCAGGAACACAGATGTGAGCGCGGTTGACATCGGCGTATGTGGCAATGCCCGGCTTGAATTCCTTAATGTTGTCAAAATCTAAAAGACCTTCTTCCAAAACCTGATCCTGGGTATAAAGAAGACGTTCTTCTCTTTCCGGATGCGTTTCCGATATTGCCCAGTCAAAAGCGGGAAAGAAAATCAAACCTGTTTTTTTCTCTTTAGGGGACATATCTTTTTTACCTCGAATCCCTTGCCGTTATCAATCCCGGTTTTATCTGAATTTTTACGCGGATATTTTTGCCTGTTTTGCAAAAGTCTTTGATCATGCTGAATTCCTGAGCTTCTGTTACCTCCATAACCATATCCGCCTGGTCTGCTCCCAGCTTTCCCGCTTTTTCCCGTAGAGCTTTTTTACCGGCACTGATTGTGTCTTCCAGAGTAAAATCGCGGGGAATTTTCGTCACAGTTCCTTCTTCGCTGATAATCAATTCTCTTTTTTCCGTATCGGCAAGAAGAGTAACTTCCGCCGTTGTTCTGGCAAGTGCTGCTCCCAGTGCGTTGGCGACTTCAGAGTGTTCGGGAATTATGTACGGGTAACCAAGAAGTTTGGCAATATCGGGCGCAAGGGCTGAAGGGCCGCCCACTACATAAAGTTTTTTTGGATTGATCGTTTTGCCTTCCAGAAGCTCATGGATGGTGTAAACCGGTTTGTTGTTGACTTCATCCATTACCTGCTTAACATTGTCGGCAATGATCGCCACCGTCTTGTCCAGAATCGCGCGGGCTGCAGAGACGATGTCGCTATTGAGATTTCTGGCCAGTGGAGCAATTGCATCCATCGCCTTTTGCTTAGAGCCGAGATCCGTCATATCCAGGATGATCATCGCGTCCGTCGGTGTAGGTATTTCTCCGCCTAAGGCCGCAGCCGGTCCGCTTCTTTCCGGGCCGATACATATATTCCCATTTTCGATACGGACGGAACTATCGCCACCAACGCCTATTGATTTGGTGTAGAGACCGCGAATCAATGTTTTTCTTTCATTTATGGTTATTCCATTGGGTTCCAGCAGAGGGTCGCCTGCGGCAAAGACAGAAATATCTGTGGTTGTACCTCCAATGTCGAGCGCTACGGCATCTTCCTTAATTTGCGCGGTGGCCAGAAGCCCCATGATGCTCGCAGCAGGACCGGAGTGTATTGTCTGCACCGGGCAGGACAGGGATTGATCAATCAGGATTGTGCCACCGTCAGCTTTTAAAATATAAACGGGAATTTCGCCGCCTACGCGGCTAACAAATTTTTTCACTTCATTAACAAAATTTCCATAGATCTGGTTAATGGCCGCATTAAGGTAAGTCGTGGCGATACGACGAGGGAAATTCAGCCGTCCTGATAAACGGTGCCCCAGTGAAAATTGCCTTTGATCGTTTTCTAAAATTTTAGCTATATCAAGTTCTTGCTGCGGATTGCGAGAGGAGAATTTACCGACGATGCCTATTTGACGAATATTTCCCCGTTGCAGAGTTTGACTTATCTGTCCGATTTCATCCTTGTTAACAGACTGAACCTCAACACCACGGTGATTGATGTAGCCGCTGATAAAAAAAGTGTCTTTGCCCAAATTTAAAGTTGATGGAGCCAAGCCTGGGCCACCAAGCAAAACCATAGCAACCCGATCAATTTTATTCTGGATAATGGCGTTGGTCGAAACAGTTGTGCTTAAGACAATCCTCTTGATATTACTTATATTTTCATCGGCAATAATTTTTTGGGCAGCAGAAAGAAGCGAAGAAAGAATATTGGTGTTATCGGTTATAACTTTCACTTTTTTCTTTAGTACGGAATTCTCAACAAGCACTGCATCCGTATGGGTTCCGCCGACGTCAATACCAAGAATCATTAAGATCGCCTTTTGTTTTTTTGTTTATACCAAGTAAGTTTTCAAAAATTCATATTTTATTTTTGAAAGCAACTTAGCATTATATATATTTTAAAATTTATCTTGACAAGGTAAAAAAAAAGCGTAAGCTCTACGATCAAAAGTTGGGTAGATAACCCAAAGACTGTAAAAATTTTTGAAAGGAGGATATGCAATAATGAGAAAGGTATTAGCCATTTTTGTTAGTATGATTTTCATCGCTTCTTTATCGATCGCAGTATTCGGCTGCAAAGAAGCACCGAAACAGGACGCAGCTCCGAAAGTTGAAGCTCCTGCTGCACCCGCAGCACCTGCCGCAGCTCCTGCAGCACCCGCAGCTCCTGTAAAGAAGTAATTCTGTAGTATATTCGCAGGAAAAACAAAACGGGCATCCATTCTGTGTTACAATGGATGCCCGTTTTTTTATATCAATCATGTTTTATTTAATAAAAATATGTTATATTTCCAAATCATAACAGCGTGATTAACATTTAAATGTTTATGGAGGCATCTTATGTCAGAAAAAAATGGAGATTTATTAAAGGGTCTGCTCATTGGCGGATTAATTGGAATTGTCGCCGGGATTTTATACGCGCCCAAAAGCGGGAAGGAAACAAGAGAAAATATTGGCCGTATAGCTGATGATCTTTTATACAGGGCCAAGGATGAATATGAAGAAGCGGTTGAAAAAAGCAAAGAGGCTTATGAAGCAGCTGTTCAACGCCTGAAAGATTTAGAATTGTTGGCAAAAGATAAATTTTATGAAGTAGAGGGTAAAGTAAGCGAATTTGCTCATAACAGCGCCGAGAAGATTGCCGACAATAAAAGCAGATTGAAAAACGCGATTGATGCGGGAACAGAGGCTTACCGGAAAGAAAAAAATAAAAAGTCATAGGAGGCGTGATCATATACGCCCTCCCTTTGAGTAGTTATTAATACCAATTCGCTATCAAACATTAAAAAAAGGTTGATTTACCGGGCATAATACCAAGTAAGCTTTCAAAAATTCATATTTTATTTTTTGAAAGCAACTTGCTATAAGGAGAAAATCCATGTATCTGGAAATAGTTTTAACAATATTGGGCATCGCCTTTCTTCTTCTGGTGATTTTTTGCATCCCGATTCTTATGCAAATATGGAGAACTGCCAAAGATGTTACAATAACTTTAGAAACTTTGAACAAAAGTTTGCCTCTGTTATTGAAAAATCTGGAAGATATTACCACAAACATCAATAATGTTACCACCACTGTGGATCGGGAAATACAGGGGGTTTCCAGGACGGCAGATCGGATCCGCTTAATCGTAAGCGACATAGTCGATGATGTCCAGAGTATCACACCTTCCGCTATTAAATCACCTTTGTTCCTTAAACTGAAAAATGCGGTTGCTATTGTGAAAGGTGTACGAGTTTTCGTTGACGCTTTTATAAAAAAATAAGAAGCTTGTGTACAGAGAGAAAGCGATGGCCAAAGTAACATTTTCCAACAAATGGGGTAAGGTGCAGGTTCAGAAAGCCGCGGTTGTGCCAACGGGTGAAGCCAGTAAGTCTGCCGAAGAAGCTGTCCGAGAAATGAAAAAGTCGCAGAAATCACAAGCAGATGAAGACTATCGGGAAAAGTCTCTGGCGATTACTGGTCTTGTCTGTGCCCGCTGTGGCCGGGAATTTGCCGAATCCAAAAGACAACTTTTAACTGTGCATCACAAAGACGGTAACCACCACAATAATCCGGCAGATGGCAGTAATTGGGAAAACCTTTGCGTATATTGTCATGAAGATGCGCACAGCAGGGGAGTACTGGCGGAATATTTGGGGAATAATAATTCCGGACGGGATGTTAGTCTTGTATATGATGATCCGCAATCAGGCACCGGATCCGGATTGCTGGCTGAGAAATTAAAAAAGGCACTGCAAAAGAATAAATAGATATTAGCGTAAGATCAGACTCGAGTTTTCCTTCTCTTTAACCAGTTTGTCGCCGACGGAAGTTCCACAATAGATACAGCTATAATCAAATTTTTCTCCTTCCTTCAGAATCAGCAACAATTTTTTTCTCACGGCAACCGCTCTATTGCACTTTGGACAAAATAATTCTGTGGCGTCAAAGTCTTTATACGTCTGTTTCGTGTTCAATCGTCATTCTCCGGGATTTGTTCCCAATTTTTTAACCAGACATCCGGTTCACTGTCGCTGGGTGCGCGATAATCACCGCGTGGTGAAAGTGATCCGCCGGAGCCGACTTTCGGGCTGTTAGGAACGCAGGATCGCTTATACTGTGATGTTTTAAAAAATCTATATAAATAAATGTAGAGCCATTTTTTTATCTCTTTTAAAGTATACTCATTTCTTTTCTTGACCGGAACATCCGGCCAGAGCCCTTTTGTTTTATCATGCCAGGCGCAGTAGGAAAGAAAGGCGACTTTGGATGGTAAATAGCCGAAACGTGTGATGTAAAAGTTGTTGAAATCCTGCAGTTCATAGGGACCGATGACATTTTCGGTTTTTTGCGATGGTTCTTTATCGGTTTTGCCGGGAATAAGTTCAGGTGATATTTCTGTCTCCAGAACATTAATAAGGATTTTGGATACGTTTTCTGAAAATTGTTTGCTCTCTGCGACCCAGCGGATCAAATGCTGGATAAGCGTTTTGGGGACGCTGGCATTGACGTTATAATGCGACATGTGATCGCCGATGCCGTATGTGCTCCAGCCTAAAGCCAGTTCGCTCAAATCTCCGGTGCCCACAACGAGAGCGTTTTGCATGTTGGCTAAACGGAAAAGCTGGGCAGTGCGTTGCCCGGCCTGGACATTTTCAAAGGTGATATCGTAAACTTTCTTACCGTGGGAAAAGGGATGATTAATATCTTTGAGCATTTGCATGCAGGCTGGTTTGATATCAATTTCGTTTGCTTCTACTCCCAGAGATTTCATCAGCTTTAAAGCATTGATATATGTTTTTGCCGTCGTGCCAAAACCGGGCAGAGTATAAGCTTTTACATTGCAGCGCGGGCGACCTAAAAGGTCCATTGTTTTGGCCGCGATAATCAGAGCATGTGTGGAATCAAGCCCACCGGAAACGCCGATAACTAAATTAGGAATGCCGGAAGATTTCAAGCGTTTCGCCAAACCCTGAACCTGAATGTTATAGGCTTCATAACAACGCAAGTCGCGCTTGGATGGATCGGTTGGAATATAAGGGAAACGCGGGTATTTCCGCTCCGGCATCAGGCGTCCCGGCCATACATCAACAGCAAATTCAACCGGACGGAAGGCCGCAACTTTTTCTTTGTGCGTTAAAGAATTCTGGCTGAAGGAGTTTAGTCTCATCCTGTCCTGCGCCAGACGATCAAGATCAATATCGCTGTAAATAATTTGTGCCTGCTGCGAAAAGCGGGCTGATTCAGCAAGCAAATTGCCGTTTTCATAAACCATAGCGTGACCATCCCAGGCCAGATCTGTGGTGGATTCACCGGTACCCGCAGCGGCGTAAAGATAAGCCGCAACTAGCCGTGCCGATTGATTTGCCGCAAGTTGATGGCGGTATTCGGATTTACCGATGGTGATATTGGAGGCCGACAGATTGCCAATAACAGTAGCTCCGGCCATAGCGGCAAAGCTGGAAGGGGGAACAGGAACCCATAAGTCTTCACAAATTTCGAGGAAGAAATTGAAATTTTTAATATTGGCAACTTTAAAAATAATATCAGCGCCGAAAGGGATATCTTTTTGTCCGGCTAATTCTATTTGAGAAGAAAATGCGGTGGCGGCGGGCGTAAACTGCCGTCCCTCATAAAATTCACGATAATTGGGCAGATAAGATTTTACGGCAACACCAAGGATGCGGCCTCTGTAGATAACAACAGCACAGTTAAAAAGACGGCAATCCACCTGCAGGGGCGCGCCGGTTACAATAATTGTACTGATCTTTTCAGAAGCTTTTTTGATTGTGGCGATGGCTTCACGGACGCTTTGCAGAAGCGCATCCTGATGGAACAAGTCTTCATTGGAATAAGCAGATAAACCCAGTTCCGGAAAAAGAGAAAGAACTGCTTTTTGAGAAGCCGCTTTCCTGGCAAGTTCGATGGTTCTGGAAGTGTTGAAAAAAATATCGGCAACCTTAAGTTCCGGTACGCAAACAGCGGTACGGATGAAACCATGGTTGTATAAATTAAAAAAATGCACCTTTTTTTTAGAAGGCATGAGCTTATCCTTTCTCGACGTAGGCATAGGCGCTGTGGTTATGGATGCTTTCAAAATTTTCCGCTTCAATGCAGTACCAGATGAAATTATCATCTTTGTTCAGTTTTACCGCCACAGAGCGGACAACGTCCTCCACAAATTTAGGATTCTCATAAGCTTTTTCCGTGACATATTTTTCATCCACACGCTTTAAAAGAGAGTATACCTCACCACTGGCGGAATCTTCCACTATTTTTATCAAATCTTCAATCCAGAAAAACTTTTGAAAGCGCACTTTGGCTGTTACCAGACTACGCTGGTTATGAGCGCCAAACTGGCTTATTTCTTTGGAGCAGGGGCAGCATGTTGTTACTGGCACAACAACTCCTACCATAAAGTCGGTCTGCTCCGCGTGATTTTCTCCGGAAAAAAGGCAGCGGTATTCCATCAGGCTTTTAGCTTTGGATACCGGCGCGGTCTTTTCCAAAAAATAGGGGAATTCTATTTCCATGTGGGCGGAATGGGCGTGCAACTTCTGCCGCATTTTTTCCAGGATGGTTTGGAAAGTTTTAATATTGATCTGACCTTTGAAGTCATTGAGCACTTCCACAAAACGGCTCATGTGGGTGCCCTTGAAATGATGTGGTAGATTGACATACATGTTGATCGTGGCGTTCACCGGCTGAGTGCCGCGGGCACGATCAAGGACGATAATCGGATATTTGATGTTTTTCACACCGACTTTTTTAATGTCGATATTCCGGAAATCTTTTTGATTTTGAATATCAATCATAACTTAATTGCCATCCGGTATATAAATAACTGCCGCGTTTTCGGATTCCCATACTTTTATCCGCGCAATTCGGACTTGCGACTCTGTTGCTTTCATTTCCATTGAAGTGTAAATGTATTTAGCTATATTTTCCGCCGATGGGTTTATTCCGGCAAAGCATGGAAGTTCATTTAAGTGTTTATGATCCATTTGGTCAAGGATGGCGCTGAGCCATTTTTTTACTACACGAAAGTCGATCAATAATCCGGATTCGTTTAAATTCGGCGCAGCTAAAGTCACTTCCACTTTAAAATTATGGCCGTGCAGTTCTTCACATTTTCCGCCGATTTGGGCCAGCAAGTGCGCTGCGGAAAATGATTTTATAATTGTAACTTCGTACATTTCCAAATTCCCCGATTTTTAATTAATAATTACTACCATATTTTAGAATGATGGGAAATAATTAAATCTCAGGAGTCAGTTCCCCCGATCCTGATGCCGGGCGATTAATTCTGGTCGGAGTAAAATGACCTTTTATTGGTGAAAATCACCATTTTGGGTCTTTCTTAAACAGTTATTTTTATTGTTTCTAAACTAATAAAAAAATATTTGTTATTGTATTTACAGGCTAATTTAATGTTTATCGAATTATAGCAACGCATATATTCCATTTGGCATATCAGTTGCATTAGATTTGAAACAAAGAAAAATAAATTTTAAACAAAAAAAGAAGGAGGAGTATCATGTTGAAAATTTTTAGAGCAAAAGGACAAAAAGGTTTTACGTTGATTGAGTTGATGATCGTTATCGCGATTATCGGCATATTGGCAGCAATCGCCATCCCGCAGTTTACGGCTTATAAGAAGAGGGGTTACGTAGCAACGCTTGTCTCCGAGGCAAAGAATGCACAGCTAGCTTGCGCTGCAGGGTGTAGCACAACACCGTTGCCAGCAGCAGTTAATCTTGCCCTCGCAACGTCTTCAGGTTTTACTCAAACTACTGGACCTACGACCGTTATCGCTGGCACCTGTGATGCCTATACAGTTACGGTTACAGGTGTTGCGGCTTGGGGTCTTACTGGCAACACTGCCGTTGTTAACCAGGATGGTGTAATGACTACGACTCCTGCATTATAATCAGAATACCGGTATAGCAGAACAGAATGATCAGTTTCTGTCAGTTCAAAAAGGGGTAAGGGACGTGTTCCTTACCCCTTTTTTTGTAGTTTACATCAGTAATTACCTTATTACTCAATAATTTATTTTCTATTAAAATTATAAGAAAAATAATATATAAACAAAGAATAAAACAAGATCGGAGGTATTGAGGTTGAAGACTTCTTTTTCCGGTATTATTTTTGGCTTTATCAGTGTGGGCATAGGCTTTTTCTTTCTGGCTGGCACTTGGGGCGCTTATTTAGACTATAATCGTGTACAGGAGTATAGTGGGCGAGCCAGTGGGCAGGTAACGAAAAAGCATTCTCAAACGACCGCCGATGGCAGTGGCAATTACTATCTGAACTACTGGTTTGCGCCTTACGCTGGCAGTAAAATTAACACCAGCAGCAGCATATCCAAGCAGCAGTGGGATACCTTGCAGGTTAATGATAATTTAGAAATAAGATACGACCCGTCCAATCCCCATCGCAGCATTCCAATGTACGGGAGTAATCCATCGCTTGTTTTTTCTTTTTTTACGCTGGTTCTGGGGGCTGTGTTTATAGCCTTTGGATGTTCACGTTTTCTAACGAGTTTTAAGAAGAAAAAATCTTCCGCGTAATCCTCAAAAAAATATCTTATTTCGCCTTGACTTTAGAAAGTATTTGGTTTAGTCACAACTTGACCTTTGGTCAATGACTGACTAGAGGTCAAATAGTAGGGGTAGGAATAGGCATTGAGGAGAGGTGAAAAGCCTGTCCTTGAAATATAAGAAGAAGCGGATATTGTTTATTTTAATTGCGGCTATGGTATTGTATCTTAGCCCAAAAAACTTTATGAATCATCAAACCAAATTATGGTTCATAGGAAAGGCGAAGGAGGAGAATAATGTCATTAGAGATCAGAAAAGCAGCTGTTTTAGGAGCAGGAGTTATGGGTGCAACAATAGCGGCCCATTTAACCAATGCCGGTATTGAGTGTTATCTGCTCGATATCATTCCGTTCGAACTGACGGAGGCCGACAAGAAAAAAGGCCTCACGGAAAAGAGCCCGGCATGGAGGAACCGCTTTGCGGCAAATGGGTTGGCTGGTATTACAAAATCGAAGCCGGCCAGCTTCTTTACCAAGAAGAACGCATCCATGGTTACAATCGGCAACTTTGAGGACAATTTGGGAGTGCTTGCGGATGTGGACTGGATTTGTGAGGTAGTTATTGAAAACCTCAAAATCAAGCAGGAACTGTTTGCTAAAGTGGAAAAGATTATCAAACCGACCTGTATCGTTACAACGAATACTTCCGGTATTCCCATCAAGGACATCAGCGCGAAATTCAGCGCTAATCTGAAAAAACATTTTCTGGGAACACACTTCTTCAATCCTCCCCGTTACATGAAGCTGATGGAAATTATTCCCGGCGCTGAAACTGATAAAGATATTGTCAAATTCATGGCTGAATTCAGCGAACAGAGACTGGGCAAGGGTGTCGTTATTTGTAAAGACAGACCGAATTTTGTCGGCAATCGTATCGGCGTGTTTGATCTGTCCGATGTAATCAAACTGATGGTAGAAAAGAAGTTAAAAATTGATGAAGTTGATGCTATTGTCGGCAAAGCCCTCGGGCATCCCGGCACGGCCGTTTTCGGTACGATGGATCTCGTTGGTCTCGATACAGGATACCATGTAGCGAAAAACCTTTATGACGCTGTTCCGGAAGACGAATCAAGGGATGTGTTCACGGCTGAACCTTTCCTGGAGAAAATGATCGCCAACAAATGGTTTGGTAATAAAACCAAGCAAGGATATTACAAGAAAACAAAAGATGCCAGCGGCAAAAGAGTTAAGTTGATGCTGGATATTGACACGATGGAATACGTTCCGGCCGGCAAACCGAAATTTGATTCTATCTCCGCCGCGAAAAAGATGGAAAACGTTGCCGATTCCATGAAACATGTATTCAATGCAGATGACAAGGCCGGCGATTTCACGCGCGCGTATTTATGCAAAACTTTCATCTATTCGGCTAACCGGATTGGTGAAATCTGCGATAACATCATGGCCATCGATAACGCCATGAAGTGGGGCTACAATAATAAGTTAGGTCCTTTTGAGTCCTGGGATGCCGTTGGTGTTAAAGAAGCCATCGAAGTCATGAAAAAACTAAAACTCAAAGTTCCGAAGAAAATCGATGAAATGTTGAAGAAGGGATGCGAATCCTTCTACACGAGTAAACCCGACGGAAAATATTATTATGATTTTGATAAAAAGGGTTATGTAAAGATTGAAGAAAATCCACGCATCATCTTGTTGCCTGCTCTCAAAGATCGCAAAAAGATTGTCAAAGAAAACGCCAGTGCCACTCTGGTTGATATTGGTGAGGGTGTAGCCTGTCTGGAATTCCATACCAAGATGAATTCAATTGATGAAGGCCTGACCAATATGATTTCCGATTCCTGCGATATCGTCGAAAAAGATTTTAAAGGTCTGGTGATTGCAAATCATGATGAGCGAGCTTTCTCCGCTGGCGCCAACGTCTTTTTGGTGTTGACTGCCGCACAGAAGGGTGATTGGGACATTATTGAAACCATGACCGAGACTCTGCAAAATACTCTTATGAAAATGAAATATCTAACCAAACCTGTTGTGACTGCGCCTGCCGGATTGGCTCTGGGCGGCGGTTGCGAAATATCAATGCACGGCGCGCGTTGTCTGCCCAACGGCGAGACTTATATGGGTCTGGTCGAAGTTGGTGTCGGCGTACTTCCCGCTGGTGGCGGCTGTAAGGAAATGCTGATACGCATGACTGAAGGTATTCCGGATGGCGTTGTGGCAGCCGGTCTCAATATGCAGTATCATTTGGCTAAAGCTTTTGAAAATATCGCAATGGCTAAAGTCGCTACAAGCGCTGCGGAAGCTATGGACCTTGGTTATATCCGCAAGACCGAGACCATTAACATGAGCCGTGATCAGCAAATATATGAAGCCCAACAGCTTGTTCTGGCTCTGGCCATGACAAACTACAGGCCGCCCAGACCGGCTCAGATCCCTGTGATGGGTGAGAATTTCCGCGGTTTAGCAGATGCCATCCTAATGAACATGAGATACGGAAATTTCATTTCCGATTACGATCTTGTTGTATCAAGGAAGGTGGCCATGGTTCTCTCCGGAGGTGATTGTGCTGAAGGAACATTGGTTTCCGAACAGGAAATTCTGGATCTGGAAAGAGAAGCTTTCCTCAGTCTGATGGGCGAGAAGAAAACGCAGGAACGCATTATGCACATGCTGACTACAGGCAAGCCGCTGCGTAACTAAAATATATTAACGAGCGCGGCGGTTTGAATAAACCGATAGGGAAAAAGGCCCCGCGCCTTCTAGAAATGAAGGAGGAAAATCATGAGTGATGCTGTAATTGTTGAAGCCGTAAGAAGTCCAGGCGGCCGTTATAAAAGAGGCGGCCTTGCCGCAACAAGATCGGATGCCTATGGTATCCAGGTAGTAAAGGGTTTAATGGCAAGAGTGCCGCAACTCAATCCTGCAGATGTAGATGACCTTATTGTCGGTGTTGCCTTTCCGGAGGCCGAGCAGGGCATGATTCTGGGAAGAACTTTAGCTGTAGGAGCGGGTCTGCCTATTTCCGTTTCCGGTATGACGGTTAATCGTTTTTGTTCATCAGGCGTTCAAGCTATTGCCGATGCCACAGCGAAAATTCGTGCCGGCTGGTCGGAAGTAATCATTGCTGGTGGTTGTGAAACCATGAGCCATATTCCAATGGGTGGAGCCGCGATGCGTCCGAATCCTGACTGGAAGTTTGATGGCAGCATGCCTAATGTGTGGATAAACATGGGTAATACTGCGGAAAATGTTGCGGCGAATCATAATGTTTCGCGTGAGGATCAGGATAAGATGGGTGTGGAAAGCAATCGACGTGCTTTCGAAGCCATTAAGGCCGGAAAATTCAAAGATGAAATTATTCCGATCACCGCTTTTAAGTATAAAATTAAAAATGGCAAACGTATTAGAGAAACTGTTGTTTTTAACGAAGATGATGGTGTGCGTTGGCCTACTACAGTGGAAGATCTGGGCAAGTTGAAATCACCGTTCAAAGCAGGCGGTGTTTGTACTGCCGGTAATTCTTCCCAGATGACAGATGGCGCGGCTTTCGCTCTTTTGATGACCGCGGAAAAAGCAAAAGAACTGAAACTTAAACCCCTTGCCAGAATGACTCATTATGCGGTTGCCGGTTGTATGGCGGAAGAAATGGGTGTGGGACCTGCTTACGCGATTCCGAAGGTTCTAAAAATGGCCGGTTTGACGCCAAAGGATATTGATGTATTTGAAATCAACGAAGCCTTTGCTTCACAGGCGATCTACTCCTGCCGTGTTGTTGGTATCGAAGATCGTTACTGGGCGGGCGATATCAATCCAAATGGTGGAGCAATCGCTCTGGGTCATCCCCTGGGATGCACCGGTGCCAAGCTGACTTCTCAGTTGCTGTACGAGCTGAAACGTCGCGGTAAAAAACGCGGTATCGTCTCCATGTGTATCGGTGGCGGTATGGGCGCGGCCGGTCTCTATGAGATGTTGTAATTAAAACCCCTCCAGCACTAAGCTGAAAAGCAGTACCGAATCCTTCCGTCATCATTTTAAAGTGATGGCGGGAGGATTTGCTTTTTATCGCCTTCAAAGCTCTCTTGACATATAAATCAATATCAGGCTAATCTGAAATCATCAAAAATATAAAGAGAGCCTATGAAAGCAGGATTCATTCAGTTTTCGCCTCAATTCGGTAATATTGACGCAAATATTAATAAAGCCCTGTCAATGATTGATAATGCTGATGCCGAGTTGCTAGTTTTGCCCGAGCTGTTTAATACCGGATACCATTTTACTTCCGTTCAGGAGACTCGGAATCTAGCAGAAGAAATTCCTGCGGGAAAAACGACAAAGGCTTTATGTTCAATTGCCCAAAATAAAAAAATTCATATTGTGGCCGGTATTGCTGAAATCGCTGATGGCAGTTTATACAACTCCGCTGTTTTAGTCTCGCCTGCGGGTTATGTTGCCACTTATCGGAAAGTTCATCTCTTTAATGAAGAAAAGCTCTGGTTTCAACCGGGTAACAAAGGCTTTGATGTTTATGATATTGGCCAATGTAAAATTGGTATGATGGTTTGCTTTGACTGGTTTTTTCCTGAATCGGCCAGAATTTTAGCACTTAAAGGCGCTGATGTTATTTGTCATCCTGCAAATCTTGTTCTTCCCTATTGCCAGGATTCCATGGTGACTCGGTGTCTGGAAAATAAAATCTACGCGATAACGGCAAATCGAACAGGATATGAAAACCGCAATGGGAAACGCTTTAGCTATACAGGTAAAAGCCAGATAACTTCACCGGATGGTAGTATTTTATATCGCGCAGCCCCTGATAGTGACGAGATCGGTGTTGTAGAAATAGATATCTCGCTGGCAAGGGACAAAAAAACAAACCTTTACAATGATTTGTTTGCTGATCGTAAAGTAGAGTATTATCAGGATTTAGTTAAGGATATATCCTGAATACTGAATCCAATAAGCTCGCTAATTCTTGTATGGAGTTAATAAAAAAGGTGTTTGCTGCTGTTCGGGTGAATTAAGTGTTTTTACTTGAAATAGTAAGTGCTTTAGGCTATAGCAAACGGCAATCGGGCGGTTAACTCAGCGGGAGAGTGCTACCTTCACACGGTAGAAGTCGCTGGTTCAATCCCAGCACCGCCTACCATTTAATTTTGTATATCATTGAATCATTCAAACTTCTTCATTGTTGCTATGTATTTTCTGCAAATCTCACGATAAGCATCGATGCCGTCTTTAGCCATGTATTTTTGTTTTTCGGTTACATTATTGGTAATTTCAGCCGGATTGCCGGCAACAATTTTGCCGGCGGGTATATGCATACCTTTTGGAACAACAGAGCCAACTGACACGAAAACATCTTCTTCGCAAATAACGTCAAAAAGGACAATAGCGCCTATGCCAATAAAACAGTGGGATTTGATATGTACATCATGCAGAATCACGCCGTGAGCTATAGTAACATCATTTTCAATGATTACTTGAGAGTTTTCATTAGCATGGATAACAGAGTTATCCTGAACATTAGAACGATCGCCGATTATTATCGGGCTAAAATCTGCCCGGATAGAGACACCCGGCGCGATCATACATTCATGCCCGATTTTTACATTGCCTATTAAAACGGCGTTGGGGTGGACAAAAGAGTCCGCGGGCACCTGAGGTCTTTTACCTTCAAATTCGTAGAGCGCCATAATTAATACTCCTTCACGCTCACTAGGTTATAGAAATATTTACCGATCCGCCACGGCCTAAAATATCGTGCATATGGAGATAACCTTTAATTTCTTTTTTCGCATTTACCACGGCCAGGGCAGTAATCTCGTCTTTTTGCATGCGCTCCACAGTTTGTGCCAGTGACGCATTTTCGTCAATTGTTTTAGGATTACGCGTCATCACATCGTCGATGTTTTTACCTGAAAAAGAAATATTTTTGCTGATCATACGGCGCACATCACCATCGGTTAAAATTCCCAGAAGTTGATTTTTTTTATCAGTAATCAGAACAAATCCGACATTTCTGCGGTCAATTTCCTGTATCGCCCTTTGAGCAGTTACACCGGTAAGCACTCGCGGAATTTGTTTTCCCACGATCATAAAATCACCAACTGTCGCTCTTAATCTTACTCCCAGACTTCCTCCCGGATGAAACTTGAAAAAATCTTTTTCCCGGAATTTCCTTTTATCAATAAGAGCGATAGCCAGCGCGTCTCCCATTGCCAAAGCGGCGGTGGTACTCGACGTTGGGGCAAGACCAAAAGGGCAGGCTTCTTTTTCCACGGAAACATCAATGATAATATCGCTTACGCGGGCGAGCGTTGAGGTAAGATTGCCGGTAAAGGCAATAACAGGAGTTCCGATATGACGCACGGAACTAATGATTGGGATTAATTCGTTTGTTTCACCGCTGTTAGAAATTGCCAGAAGGATATCTTCCTTAGTGACTATGCCCAAATCGCCATGGATGCCCTCCACAGGATGAAGAAAAATTGCTTGCGTTCCTGTGCTGGTCAGAGTGGCAACAATTTTCCTTCCGATTAGTCCTGATTTTCCAATGCCGGTAATTATGACCCGTCCTTTGGATTTATATATCGCATCCACAGCTTTAGAGAAGTTGCCGTCAATCTTATCAATCAGGCGCAGAATGCTTTGCGCTTCTATTTTTAATACTTCTTTTGCCCGTCGGATTGTTTCTGTATTTTTTTTCATTTTTTCATCCTTACTAATATAAGCAAATTTCATATTCCCCGTTTCGGATAATATATTTAATAACTAGCAAAAAATACAAAACAAGACAAGAATAAATCCATAAATGAGTGTATTGACCTGAGTGGTGATTATCTGTTAAGTAGCATAATACCAATGCACTTTCTTTGGCTAAATTTGTTGGCATCGTCGTCGGCTTCCTCAGCTTATGTACAATACGCCGCATTATCCTTTGAAAGCGAATGGTATGAAAATTGAGAGTCAAGAGATGAAAACATGAAAGCTATTTTTATTTCCGATGCACACTTAAAGCGAGCCACCGACAAAAGATATACCCAGTTAATGAATTTCTTGAGCGACATCAAAGACGGGAAGGCCAGATTCCTGGTAAATTCTGACGAGCTGAGTAGAGACGCAGCTCCTATTGATGATCTTTATATCGTCGGTGATCTGTTTGATTTTTGGTTTTGTCAAAAGGATAAAATTTATCCGGAATTCAAGTTGATTATTAACAAATTAATCGAATTGCAAAAAGCAGGCATTAGAATTCATTTATTTGAGGGGAATCACGATTTTTTCATTAAAGAATATTTTCATAATGTCTTGGGAATGGAAGTATTTGAAGAACAGGCGGACATAAAATTGGATAATTTACAGGCTTTAATCGCGCACGGCGATATGGCAGATAAAACCAACATCAAATATATTTTGCTTAGGAAACTATCGCGCAGCCGGTTTTTTTATCACTTTCAGCGCTTTATTCCATCATCGATTCGGTGGGTATTGGCGAGCTTCAGCTCTGCGGCAAGTAGAAAAATGAATATCGAGGAAAATAGTGTGCTGCTGGAGAAAATGCTTTCATTTGTCCGAGACAAGTTTAAAGAAGATTATGATGCTATTGTCCTTGGTCATTGTCACGAGCCTGTTTTGCGTCGTTATATTGTGGAAGGAAAGAAGAAGACTTTTGTTGCTTTAGGTGATTGGATCAATCACTGTTCATTCTTGTACTATGAAAACAGCAAATTCTTTCTGGGTTATTACAGCCCGAGGTAATTGGAACTACCGGCTAAAAATTATTAATGCAGAAGTGAAAAATTCTGGACATGTTATCTTCTATGTGCTAGAAATTCCAATGTTTTTTGAAAAAAGCAAGCAGAGAGGGTTACTATGAATTTTGGGGGAATATATCCGGAGTGTTCACTTCGCGACGCTAAGTTTGTTGTCGTTCCAGTTCCTTACGATTTGACATCAACGTATCAACCAGGCAGCCGCAGGGGCCCGCTAGCAATTATTGAAGCTTCCACCAACATGGAACTTTATGATGAAGAATTAAGAAAAGAAACCTATCTGGCAGGGATTCATACAACCTTGGTTGTTGACATTGATGCTCGCGGTCCGAAAAATATGGTTAATATTGTACGCAAGAAAATTTCCCGTATTGTTGGGCTAAATAAAATTCCGGTAATGCTTGGAGGTGAGCACAGCATTACGCTGGGCGCGGTGCAGGCCGTAATCGAAAAATATCCCAAATTAACCGTTCTCCAATTTGATGCTCATGCCGATCTGCGCGATAGCTATCAGGGAAGCCCTTATAATCATGCCTGTGTAGCCAGAAGAATTTCAGAAATATGTCCGCTTACGCAGGTTGGCATTCGGAGCATGAGCAAAGAAGAGGGTGAATTTTTACCTCAGAGTAAAGTAAAATCATATTCCGCGGATTTTGTGTTGGATAAGAAAAACTGGGCTGAAAACGTTTGTAAGGATCTGAGGGGAGATGTTTTTATTACAATAGATCTCGATGTATTTGATCCTTCGATAATGCCGGCAACTGGAACACCCGAACCGGGAGGGATTTACTGGAAGGATATTATGCATTTACTGAAATTGGTTTCCGCCTCCTGTAATATACGTGGATTCGATGTCGTGGAGTTAGCACCGCTGCCCGGAGTCGTGGCTCCTGATTTTATGGCAGCAAAGCTTATCTACCGCACGATGGGCTATATAACCGGATAGGTATTCTGTATTGAATTGGTTTATTGTGAAACTCCAATTCCGAAAGCGCAGTGACCTAATAACCTAAAGGTCACACGAGGTCATCTGCGACACAGCGGAATTGGTAAGTTGAACAATCCCGCAAAGCGGAGGGTATAATACTCCAAAGCTTGCTTTGGGGTTCATACCCGTGATAATAAAAAATATTTAAAGGAGAAATAAATTGAATCAAAGTCTCCCTCGAAAAATGTTTCTTACCAAAGGTGTCGGTTCCCATAAGGAAGAGCTGCATTCTTTTGAATTATCCCTGCGTGATGCCGGAATAGAGAAGTGTAATCTCGTGCAGGTATCCAGTATCTTTCCGCCGGGTTGCAAAGTAATATCCAAGACACAAGGCTTGAAAGAGTTGCAGACCGGCGCCATAACATTCTGTGTGATGAGCCGCTGTTGCAGTAATGAGCCCCGCCGACTTCTCGCCTCATCTGTTGGTTTAGCTGTTCCTGCCGATAAAAAAGCTTACGGATATATCAGCGAACATCATGCTTTCGGCAACACGGAAAAAGAGGCAGGCGATCATGCGGAAGATATAGCAGCTGCTATGCTGGCATCAACACTGGGTATAGATTTCGATATTGATGAGAGTTGGGATGAGAAAAAAGAAATATTCAAGATCAGCGGGAAGATTGTCAGCACCCGTAATATAACGCAATCAACGATTGTAAAAAATAATTGGTATACTACTGTTGTGGCGGCGGCTGTTTTTATCTTTTAATATATCCTCCGAAATACGCTTTGCGCCAAGACTTCATCAAAATAACTCCTTGACAAATATGGGAGATAGTGGTCTAAAGTCACCGCTTTCAAATATTGCCATATCGCGGGGTGGAGCAGCTTGGTAGCTCGTTGGGCTCATAACCCAAAGGTCATAGGTTCAAATCCTATCCCCGCTACCAATAAATATTTATGGGTTAGAATCCTATTCTAACCCATTTTTTTATGTCATGGTAAAAGTATTGTTAAAAATGTTTATTTCATTAATTATATAATTATGTAATAAAAGTTTTATATTAAGTATAATTTTTCAATAATAAAAAGGATCGCCTCACCGAAAAGAGATTTTAAAAATGAATAATAGCGATGTTTACCGGAAATTAGAAGAAGCATTTGCGGCTACTTTCATCAAAGAACTCATTCCGGGTATTTTGCACAATTTTGCCAATCCTTTAAACGGTATTATGGGGCGAACGAAACTGATCCAGCGCCGCATAGAAGAAAACGTTAAGAAAATGGAAGAAATATATCCTGCTGCCGCGCCAGAAATGATGGAGGGAATACAGCGGATAAGGACAGACATTCGTACTGTAATCCAGGAATCCGAATCGTTTCTTGAAGTTTTTAAAGATGTAGCTGCTAAATTTTATGCGCTGGCGTCAAACGGAGAAGACAATATAAATATATCTCAGTTAATGTATTCAGAAATGCGCTTTGTTGATTTTAATCTGGACTTTAAATCTGACATCAAAAAAAATATTCGGCTGGATAATGATGTCCCCGATTTTAAGGGCAACATAGCTGAATTATCAATGGCCTTTTGGGCATTGATCCGATTTGCCATGACCAGGGCGCGGGCAAGCCAGATGAAAGAATTCAGCATTACTACCGAGCATGATAATAAATATGTCAGTATTTTCATAAAAAATTCCGGTGATGCCCTGCCTACGGAAGCTATTGATGCGATTATGGAAAGCGTTAGTACTGGTTCACAGGAAATGCCGGAAAGTGTTATTGATCGGGGAGTTTTAGATGCGTTCCTGATATTAAATAAATATGACGCACGAATAAATATGTTCAGCGAAGAGAGTTTTAGCACTATTTCAATCGGTTTGCCTTATAGCAACAGAAGACCGAAAAGAAAGGAAATTTAAGAAATTCTATTCTTTTGATGATTTAGATATGATTGAGCTTTACTGCTTCGTATAAAATATGAGATAATTCATAAAAGCGATGGCTAAATGGCAATTACACCTTTGGGAATCAGCGGCAACGATATTCCATTTTCTTGCCCGCATTTTAGCAGTTGCGGATTCGTTTGATGCCATGACTGACGACAGTCCCTATCGCCTGGCCATGTCTATAGATGAAGCCGTCGAAGAATTGGTCAAAAATAAAAATACTCAGTTTGATGCTGATATAGTCGAAACATTGATTAAAATCATTTAATCTGACTATCAATAGTTTATACTCGCTTGAAAAAGTAAGATCTCTTTTATATAGTACTCGAGCATATAAAGGGAAACTCTATCTTTTGTAATTGTACGTAAATTTTATATCAGGTGAAATTCTTATGCATATTTTCGATAGGGACATTTTGCTGGAACAAAAAGACGAATTTAATTTTGAAGGAATTGTCTCCCCCAACTGGTCTATCAACGGCAATCCCAACGGCGGCTATCTGATGGCCTTTCTTGCTTCGGCCATGCAAAAGAAAAGTGACAAGAAATGGCCAGTCATTGTCACCGCCAACTTCCTTACAAAGTGTGAGACGGGGAAAAAATCCAGAGTAACTCTGGAAGCTATTTCTAATGGAAAACGACTGAACCGCTATCAGGCAAGTCTTATTCAGGATGGAACGGAAAGAACGCGTTGCTGGGCGACTTTTATGGATGAAGGCAACTGTGACCAGGGTGCAGATAGGTATGAAAAAGAAGCCCCGGAATTGCCTATGCGTGAAGAATGTGTTCATTCTCCGGTAATGCCAAAATACACACTGTTCGATAATATAGATATGCTCTTAGCGCCATCATGCGCTGGATGGCTTCAAAGTGGGGGCGATTTATCGCCCATATCCGAGCAAAAAGGTTGGATAAAATTTAAGGACGACCGGCCTTGCGATGCTCTTTCACTTCTTCTAATGGCTGATTCATTTCCGCCGCCGGTGCTGGCAAGCCATGGTGCGTTAGCCTGGGTTCCTACGATTGAATATTCAGTCAGCGTCAGGGCTTTATCAGATACACCTTGGATCAAAGCAATCTTCCGATCCCATTACCTGACCTGTGATATTGTCGAAGAAGACGGTGAACTCTGGGATGAAAACGGAAGGCTGCTGGCGATATCGCGACAGATTGCGCAGTTTAGGAAAATTTAAAATTTGATTAACTTAAATTCTGGCTGTTAATCCAACCGCTTAAATTATGCAAAGCCTGCTTCACATACAAAAGATGCTTTTCTTTTTTCTTCATCCTTTTTACAGGAAGGTGCTGGAGAATTCCAAAATTAATGTTCATCGGCTGAAAGTTGGCCGCTGATTCGGGAGATGTAATGTAATGCAAAAGTGAGCCGATGGCTGTTGCGGGTGGAGGTGGTTGGAGTTGCTTGCCTTCAAGAATTGCTGCGGCGTTTAATCCCGCTAAAAGCCCCATGGCTGTTGATTCCATATAACCTTCCACGCCGGTAATCTGACCGGCAAAGAAAATATTGGGATTAGTTTTTAACTGCAAAGAGGGTTGCAGCAGGGCAGGGGA
>Ga0208495_1000075_pt1 | contig 59995 bp, 59 predicted proteins | sample CryBogmetaGMA14M_FD_184551 | JGI IMG/M metagenome (GOLD analysis project Ga0208495, IMG submission 184551) | Freshwater microbial communities from Crystal Bog, Wisconsin, USA - MA14M (SPAdes) | ecosystem: Environmental > Aquatic > Freshwater > Lake | place: Crystal Bog, Wisconsin, USA...
CGCAATTACCGCTGAAAGAATCAGAACGGAATTCAAGAAGGAAACTTTCTCTCTATTGCCTGGTCAAGACGTCCATTTGACGATGAGCATCGGGCTTGGGCAGTATAATCCACAGGAAGACATAAAGACCTTTGTTCACCGTGTTGACCAGCTCATGTACCAGGCAAAGAAGAACGGAAAAGACAGGGTTTGTTCGGAGACACAGTTTTAAATACAGTTCAAGTGGCAATCCTCACTTCAATTCCACGGTAAAAGTTACTGATTTGTAGATGTAGGCAGTGGATTTGATGGTTGGGCGATCTTGAAAATAAGTTTTACTGAAATCAGATACAACAACCAATTCCGAATGAATCCGCATTACCTCACCAGCCAATCTTTTCCGGCATTGACTGCTTTTCCAGCCTTATCGCGTGATTATTTCTACAATCACATTTTGTGGTTTTCCAGCAAGGACTGATTCATTTGTTTTCCTTGAAATATCATACAAACAGTTTGACTTTTCAAGGCAGATCAGTTAAGCTGCTGCCATGAAAATTATTGAAAGACAGCATGATTGCAAGGCTTTGTCCAAATTGATGGCGATGTTTCCCGTTGTGGCGATTCTTGGCCCCAGGCAGTGCGGGAAAACAACACTGGCGCGGACATTGGGCGCTAATCACTATTTCGATCTGGAAAATCCGCAGGATGCCGCCCGCTTGGATCACCCGCAGCTTGCGCTGGAAGATCTGAGTGGATTGATTGTAATAGATGAAATCCAGCGCATGCCCGATCTTTTCCCTTTGTTGCGTTATCTTGTTGATCAGCAAAAAAAACGTAAGTTTGTGATTCTGGGCAGCGCGTCAAGAGATTTAATCCGTCAGAGTTCAGAATCGCTTGCTGGACGAATTGCCTATCATTATCTGGGAGGCTTCCGTTTGGACGATATTGACTCGGGAAAGATGAAAACGCTGTGGCTACGCGGCGGATTGCCTCTATCTTTTCTTGCCCGGTCGGATGAAGAAAGTCTTGTATGGCGTAATCAATATGTGACCACTTTCCTGGAACGTGACATTCCGCAGTTGGGTATCAACATTCCGGCCCGGACGCTGCGGCGCTTCTGGACTATGCTCAGTCATTATCACGGCCAGATTTTAAATTATGCCGACTTAGGACGCTCTTTTGGCGTATCCGATATGACAGTTCGTAAATACTGTGAAATTCTGGAAGGCACATTCATGATCCGCATTCTCCAACCATGGTTTGCCAACGTTGGTAAAAGGGTTGTGAAGCGTCCAAAATTTTACCTGAGCGATTCTGGACTTTTTCATAGTCTTTCTTCAATTGAAACAAAGCAACAGTTGTTCGCATCGCCAAAGCTGGGCGCTTCCTGGGAAGGATTTGCCCTTGATTGTGTCTGCCGAACCCTGGGGAAGGAAGATGCTGCCCTGTATTTCTGGAGTACCCACGCCGGTGCGGAACTTGATCTCTTCTGGCAGCAGGGCGGCAAAAACTGGGGTGTTGAATTCAAATATGAAGATGCTCCCCGCTTGACCCGATCCATGAAAACTGCCATTGAAGATTTGCAGTTGGCCGGACTATGGGTTGTCTATCCGGGAAAAGCATCTTACCCCCTTGCGCAAAACATTCAAACGCTTTCTCTTTCTGAAGTTGGCAGTGGATGGGACTATGCGTACTTGTCCAATCAAAAAAAATCGAACGAAAGCAGTCCGCTATAAGTATCAAAAAACATTAAAGAGGAATTATGCAAAAAACGAAGATAGTCTGCACTATAGGGCCGGCCTCTGAAAAAAAGGAAGTTCTGGAGGCGATGATTAAAAATGGAATGAATGTGGCCCGGCTGAATTTTTCACACGGTTCACACAAAGATCATCTGGGGAAGATTATCTTACTTCGAAAATTATCAGCAAGGTTGGGCAAACCGGTAGCCATCCTTCTTGATCTGGCCGGTCCGAAAATAAGAATTGGTACAATTCCCGATCCAGGAATTTTGCTGGAACCCAGTCACAAATTTATTCTGACCAATCGTGACATAGAGGGAAGTGTAGATGCAGTCTCGCTTACCTACAAAAATTTGCCCGATGAAGTCAAACCCGGAGACAGGCTGCTTCTGGCCGATGGTTTGATGGAACTTCTTGTTGAGGAAACAGGGAAGTCCGACATTATCTGCAAGGTTGTGACGGGTGGAATCCTTACATCGCACAAAGGAATTAATTTGCCGACCGGTACGATTATGACATCATCGCTTACCGAGAAAGACCGTGTTGATCTTTTGTTCGGCCTGGAAAATGATGTTGATTTTATCGCTCTATCATTTGTCAAAACGGCAGACGATATCAAAATGGTTAAAGAAATTATTGCCGCAAAAGGCAAAGACACACCGGTCATTGCCAAAATTGAAAAACACGAAGCCCTTGATCATATTGATGCCATCATGGAAATATCGGATGGCATTATGGTTGCGCGTGGCGATCTGGGCGTGGAAATACCGCTGGAAGATGTGCCGCTGATTCAGAAACGCCTTATCCATAAAGCTAATATGTGCGGCAAACCGGTAATTACGGCAACGCAGATGCTGCGCTCGATGGTAAGCTCTCCCCGACCGACCCGCGCGGAAGCGACTGATGTTGCCAATGCCGTCCTCGATGGAACAGACGCAGTAATGCTTTCCGAAGAAACGGCATCCGGTAATTATCCGGCAGACGCAGTGATGTACATGAGCCGTCTGGCTACGGTTGCCGAGTCCGGCTTTCCTTTTGAAAAGTTTCTGGCAATGATTCCGGAAAAAGATATTTCCGAATCGGTCGCTCACGCGTCATGTGTTCTGGCCAGCCACCTTGATGCCAAAGCAATTGTTGCCCATACACAGTCCGGCAGGACTGCACGTTATATATCGCGCTTTCGTCCCCGACAGACGATTGTCGCGCTGTCGCCCAATGAAAAAACGGTGCGGCGCCTGGCGCTTAGCTGGGGTTGCCTTCCCCGTCTGATCAAAGATCCCCGTGATACTGATGATATGATCGAAAAGGCTGCTCAGTCCGCTCGTGATGCAGGCGAGGTATCAGTTGGAGACTTGATAGTGATTACTGTAGGCCACCCTTTGTGGGTATCAGGGACGACTAATATGTTGAGGGTGAAAAGAGTAAAATAGATTATATAGGTCTGTTGAAAAAAGCCCCCAAAAACAAGATAATTTTCAACACTTACTGTTTTGTTTCCCTTAATTTATTTAATTCTTCTTTATATTTTTCCGCCTGTGCCTTTACCGCTTCTATTTCCTCATGGGCTTTTTCGAGTTTTTCTTCATTCTTTAATCTTTCTTCGCGGATTTTGTCCTGGATTTCATCAATTCCGACATAAACTGCAAGCGCACCACCCAAAAGCAAACTGATCGGAAATGCTCCTTTGATGATAGTCATGAAATCAGCCCACCAAAAGATTAAGCTGACCAATCCTAAAACAGCGGCGATGACCCCTCCAATTAGCAATGACATAATCGAACCTCCGGCAAAGATGCAAAGTTTGGTAAAAAATATTTATACCAAGTTGCTTTCAAAAAATAAAATATGATTTTTTGAAAGCAACTTGGTATTATGCCCGGTAAATCAACCTTTTAATATTTGAAAGCTTACTTGGTACCACTTATCTTAAAATAATTTTTATCATGAAAGAAAAGCTTAGGCAAGTTGGAAATAGACGATTATGCAAGATAAAAATATTGCTTGATTTAAAGTAACTCATCGTTTAAATACAACAATTCATTTAAAATATAAGAATTTAATTGTGTGGTGAAGGTTCAGATGATTACACCGGATTTTGCCAAAGGTGATGGATTGGTTCCTGCCATCGTTCAAGATGCCGAAACTAAAGAAGTATTGATGATGGCTTATATGAACAGCCAATCGTGGGAGGTAACAATCAAGACAGGTAAGGCAACTTACTGGAGCAGATCGCGGCAGGCTTTGTGGATGAAGGGTGAAAGTTCGGGAAATGTTCAGTTGGTAAAGAACATTTTTATTGATTGTGATAACGATACGATTTTATTGCAAGTTGAGCAATTGGGTGGTGCAGCCTGCCACACGGGCATAAATCCTGTTTTTACAGGAAGCTTGATGGCGGAGATTTTATCATTGTGGGAGAAAAAATTTTTAATCCAGAGGAAGTATATAAATGAGTATATTGAAATTAGGGATCCCTAAGGGGAGCCTGGAAAATAATACGGTTGATTTATTTAAAAAAGCCGGTTGGCGTATATCTTATGATAGTAGAAGCTATTTTCCGGATATTGATGATCCGGAAATTACCTGTACGTTGGTGCGGGCACAGGAGATGTCCCGCTATGTTGAAGACGGGCACCTTGATTTGGGGTTGACCGGTATCGATTGGATTCTGGAAAATGGATCTGATGTAATTGCCGTACAGGATTTAGTTTACTCAAAGGTTTCGACCAGGCAGGCACGCTGGGTACTGGTTGTTCGCGAAGATTCGCCTTATAAATCAATTGAGGATATGGAAGGGAAACGCATATCGACCGAGCTGGTGAATTTTACAAAAAAATATTTTGCCGAGCGCAAGATCAATGTTCATGTTGAATTTTCCTGGGGGGCAACCGAAGCCAAAGTGGTGGAAGGTTTGGTGGATGCTATTGTGGAAGTTACTGAAACCGGCTCCACAATTAAGGCCAATAAATTACGCGTAATTCATGATTTGATGAAAACAAACACGCAGTTGATTGCTAATCGTCAGGCATGGAGCGACCCATGGAAGCGAAAAAAGATTGAGCAAATAAAAACCTTGCTTATAGGTTCACTGCGCGCAATGAATAAAGTGGGGCTGAAACTTAATGTTTCCAAAGAAAATCTGGGGAAGGTAATGTCGCTGCTTCCTTCGCTCAAAGCTCCGACAGTTTCCGGATTGTATTCAGAAGAATGGTTTGCGGTAGAGTCGGTTATCGATATTGGCGTAGTGCGCGATTTGATTCCGGTGCTTTTAGAAGCCGGTGCCGAAGGTATAATTGAGTATCCTTTAAACAAAGTAATTTAACTTTTAAGAAAGGATGGGTATGGCCAGAAAAGCAAAGATTGTTCGTAAAACAACAGAAACGGACATTGCGCTGGAAATTGATTTGGATAAATCTGCCGGCAGTAAAATATCCACAACGATCGCCTTTTTTGACCACATGCTGGAACTCTTTGCCAGACATGGTTTTTTCAAGCTTGTCGTCAAGAGCAAGGGTGACACTCAAATTGACGATCATCATCTGGTCGAAGATTTAGGCATTTGTCTGGGGCAGGCCGTAGGCCAGGCCCTAGGGAAAAAAATTGGAATCAACCGTTATGGTTCGGCTTCTTTGCCAATGGATGAATGCTTATGCCGCGTGGATTTAGATATTTCGGGACGTCCCTATCTGATTTATAAAGTTAAATACGAACGCAGAAAAATCGGCGGGTTTGATCCGGCCCTAGTTAAAGAATTTTTTAAGGCTTTTACCGATCACAGCGGCATAACGATGCATATTAATCTTTCGTATGGTAATAACAGTCATCACATTATTGAGGCGGTGTTTAAAGCTTTTGCCCGCGCCTTGCGAGATGCAGTGAACTTAAATGATAAAATTAGTGGAGTCCTCTCGACAAAGGGAAGTCTCTAAAGAAAGGTATGGTGCAAAATTTGATTACTCTTTTGGGGAAAAAGACTGGTTGTCTTGCGGGATTTATATTGGTTTTACTTCTTGTGCTGCCGGTTTCAGTGCAATCCGCGGAAAATGATGGACAGGTTGTTAAACGTATTGCCGTTGTAGATTTTCAGCCGCTACTGTCTGAAAGAGGGTCAACTCTAGTTGTTTGCCCGCTTTGCAGGGGAGGCTATTCCAGCGGGAAAATTGAAAAGGGAGCGGAAAAGACCATCCAGGAAAGTTTTATTGATAAGTTGCGCGATTTTAAAGAAGCGCAAGTTCTTCCGCAGGAAAAAGTGACGGCTGTTTATAATCGTGTTTCCGCGGAAGCTTTGAAAAAACCTTTATTGGATGTTTTGAAAAAGGCAGGCGCTGAGTTGCAGGCGGATATTATAGTTGTCGGTTATGTGTATCGTTATACGGAGAGGGTGGGCTATGACTTCTCTGCAGAGCGTCCTGCTTCAGTCACTTTCGATATTCACATGGTGAACGTTAAGGACGGCAGCACAATTTGGCATGGTGTCTTTGATAAAACACAAAAATCATTAATGGAGGATGTCTTTCAAGCATCTTCGTTTTTTAAAGGCGGCGCTAAATGGCTTACCGCAAGCCAATTGGCGAAGCTGGGGATTGATGAGATTTTCAAGACATTTCCCGGTTTTGAAAAATAATATTTCTTTTACTGCTAAAGCAATGTGTTTTTCTTTTGTTCGGAATCTTTCTTAATGCGTAATTCCGAACTTTCTTCTATCAGGGAGTGCTGATTTGGTTATTATTCCGGCAATTGATATTAAGAATGGTCAATGTGTGCGGCTGGCTCAGGGTGATTTTGATCGTGTTACAATATATGCTGATAATCCGATTGATATGGCTTTGGCCTGGGCTCAAAAGGGCGCCGAGCTTATTCATGTAGTTGATCTGGATGGTTCTGTCGCGGGATTGCCCCGCAATGCCGCAATCATTCTGGATATTGTCAAAAAAGTAAAAGTTCCTGTCCAAGTTGGCGGCGGGATCAGAAATATGGAGACGATTGATTATTATCTGGAGAATGGTGTTGCCGGTGTTATTCTGGGTACGGCGGCGCTCCAAGATGAAGAACTTGTCCGCGCTGCCGGGAAAAAATACGCTGGGAAAATAATCTTGGGCATTGATGCTTTGGATGGCGCAGTGGCCATACAAGGCTGGACGCAAAAAACGCGACAAAACGCAGTGGAACTTGCCGGGCGTTATGAGAATTGCGGGATAAAAGCAATTGTCTATACCGATATCAAGCGCGATGGCATGGAAACGGGCGTCAATATTAAAGCAACAAAAGCATTGGCAATGGCTGTGCGCATTCCTGTTATTGCGTCAGGCGGTGTGGCTACAATCACCGATGTGGAAAAACTTCTGGCCGTAAAAGGTTGCGATATTAGCGGAGTCATTATCGGCCGTGCTCTTTATACGGGCGCTATTTCTCTTCCAGAAGCGATTAACAGATGTAAGAAAGCTTCATGATGGAAAAGAAAAGGGATGGCAATTATGGCGGATTGTGTTTTTTGCAAAATAGTTCAAGGGGAAATTCCCTGCGGCAAAGTTTATGAGGATGATAAAATTTTGGCGTTTGATGATATTCAGCCAATGGCGCCGGTGCATGTAATTCTCATTCCTAAAAAGCACATCGCCACACTTATGGATCTTGACGACAAGAGTATTAATGTTACCGGCGATTTAATGTCAGCCGCGCAAAAAGTGGCCCGGATCAAAAATATCAGTGATCGGGGTTTCCGCACAGTAATTAACTGTAATGCCGAAGGTGGCCAGGTGGTATTCCATCTGCACATGCATCTTCTCGGTGGTAGAAAACTGCAAGACCCGTTGGGTTAAACAAAAGAGGTGAATATAAATGGATATAAATGACAGATTAAATGATGAAATGGTGATTGCGGCAAAAGCCAAGGATAAAGTCCGACTCTCGGCTATTCGCATGTTGAAAACCGCATTGCACAACAAGGAAATTGATCTGATGCGCCCGTTAAACGAAACTGAAACACTGCAGATTATTTCCGCGATGGTCAAGCAAAGAAAAGATTCCATTGAGCAGTTTGCCAAAGGTGGAAGGAATGACCTGGTGGAAAAAGAAGAGGCGGAACTGAAAGTTGTGCAGGAATTTATGCCGGCGCAAATGTCAGATGATGAGGTTGAAGGTGTAATTAAAAAGGCCATTGCGGAAGCCGGGGCTGTTTCGATAAAAGATATGGGCAAGGTAATGAAAGTGTTGATGCCGCAACTAACCGGCAAGGCTGATGGCAAAATGGTGGGTGAAAAAGTTAAAGCGCTCTTGTCACAATAAATGTTTTTAACCGCCGGTGGTTCCAGCGAAAAAGAAATTCAAATTTAAAAAACAGGCAAGAATATTCAGTGAGTTTTGATGACAGCAAGATTGAAGAAATTAAAAGCAGGATAGATATAGTTGAGCTTGCTTCCGAATACCTGACTTTAAAAAAGGCGGGACGGAATTATACCGGGCTTTGCCCTTTTCATCAGGAAAAAACACCTTCGTTCACCGTCAACCGCGAAAAGCAAATGTTTTATTGTTTTGGCTGCGGCGAAGGTGGTAATGCCATTACCTTGCTGATGAAGATTGCCAATATGACTTTTCCCGAAGCGATTAAGTCTCTGGCGGAAAAGACAGGGGTTATTTTACCGTTAAGGTCGGTTAATAAAGATGGCAGTCAAAAAGATTCTCTGCGTGAGGAAATTACCGGTTTGAATTTGAAAGCGGCGCAGCAATTCAGCCGCAATCTAAATTCTTCCGTGGGTAAAGTTGTCCGCGAATACTTGCAAAGCAGAGGTATCTCGGAGGAAGCCATCAAACAATTCCGGCTGGGTTTCGCGCCAGATACCTGGCGCTCTTTGGCAGATTATATTGAAGGTAGTGGTTCATCCTTGAAATTAGCCGAGCAGGCCGGCCTGATAGTTTCCGGCAAAGAGGGAAGCTTTTACGACCGGTTCCGTGGCCGCCTTATATTTCCTATAGAAAATATCTTTGGTGAAATAGTGGCATTTGGCGGCAGGGTTATGGAAAAAGGCGAGCCGAAATATTTAAACTCGCCGGAATCGCCTGTTTATATCAAGGGGAAAAATTTATATGGTTTGAATAAGGCGAAAGAGGAAATACGCAAGCAGGGTTTCGCGCTTATTGTCGAAGGTTATTTAGATTTGATTTCTCTGTGGAACGCGGGCATCCGCAATGTAGTTGCAACTTTAGGCACCGCGCTGACTCGAGAGCACTTGGAACTTTTACGCCGTTACACTCTTAATGTCGTTGCTCTTTTTGATCCGGATGAAGCAGGAAAAAGAGCACTCGATCGCAGCCTGGAACTGTTTTTAAGTATGAATATGCACGCGAAGGCGTTAATCCTGCCTGATGGCTGTGATCCTGATGATTATGTGAAAAAATACGGTAAAGAAAAACTCGATAGACTAATTGAGCTGGCTCCGGCGATCAGCGACTACTATATTGAAAATGTTTTGGGCAATGGTAAGACATTTGAGGAAAACCGCGATGTGCTTAAGACCGCGACGGAGTTCATCGGCAAAATTAGCGATGAAATTGAAAAGAATCTTTTTATAAAACGTGTAGCGGAAAAACTGGGTATCTCTCAGGAACTGTTGAAGAAGGAGATCCATAAAAAAGATGTCCATCTTAAACCTAAGGGTGGCAGTCAAAAGAAAACGATTGATACTCACATTGATCCTGTAGAAGTTCACTTAATCAGGCTGCTTTTGGAGTATCCGCAGAAAACAATTTATGTGGAAAGTGAAAAGGTGTTGGATTTTTTTCTGCACCCGGAGTTGAAGCATCTGGGAGAAAAGATTGTTGAAGCCTATAAACTGTTGGGTTTTATAGATATCAACGTTATCTTATCCGCGGATGATGATAAACCATTGCGTGAAAAAATATACAAGTTAAGTATGGAGGCGCCACCGACAGATGATGCAGTGGTGGAAAAAAACTTTACTGATAATATAAGAAGAATTAAAGAAAAATGGTATAAGGATCAGCATCGTCAACTAAAATTAAAACTGGCACGTGCTCAGGAGAGTGGCAACGAAGAGATTTTAAGCAGCCTTCTTCATGAGAAAAAAGAGCTAATAACAAAAGAACGAAAATTACACTAGATAAGCGGCTGGTCGGGATTCACAAATAAAATATTCAGGGAGATGCCCAATGGCGAAACAAATACAATCCGATGAATTTAAGAAATTAATTTTATTGGGCGAAGAGAAAGGGTTTTTAACTTACGATGACGTCAACGATATGTTGCCGCCGGACGTAACTTCTTCCGAGCAGATCGATGATATTATTATGTTATTTGGAGAAAAGAATATTGATATCATTGATATTGAACAAGGTGAAAAACTTGTAGTGAAGAAAGCAGCAGAAGACATAGTCCCCTCAAAATTTCCGGTGACGCTGTCGCTGCTACCCGGTGTGGGGAAAACCGGAGATCCGGTGAAAATGTATTTGCGGGAGATGGGTTCGGTCTCACTTTTAAGTCGTGAAGGTGAAGTGGAAATAGCTAAAAAAATTGAAGAGGGTGCGCGCGCAACTATGTGGGCTATCTTTCGCTTATCTGTTTCGATTAAAGAAGTGTTCAATATAGGCGAAAAACTGCTCACTGGGGAAATTCGGATCAAGAGTGTAGTGGACAATATTGAAGATCAAGAAGGATTCATGGAGGAAGATGAACATAAAGAAAGAGTTTTAAAACTTATTGATAGAATTAGACTCTTTGACAACCGCAATGAAGTATTGCGCAAAAAACTTAAATCCAAAACTATGCGTCCCAAACAGCGCGATCTGTTGACTGCCGAGTTAGAAAAAAACACTAAGAACATCATCACTCTTTGCCGGAAAGTACGTTTCAGCAAAAAACAGATGCATCGTTTCGTCGCTCGCCTGCGATTTTACACGGATGAAATTGAAAGAGCCGAAAGAATTATTAATCAATATAAAAAGGAAACAGGGTTAACTCTTGCGCAATTGGAGAAATCCTGGGTAAAAATGAAGAAATCAAAACAAGACGAAAAGCGTGCGGCCAAGGAAGCGCACGTTTCTGTAGATTTTCTGCAGAAGAGTCAAGTTGCTATTGCTGAAGCGCAAAAAAAGATAAAACATATCGCAAAGGAAGTACAAATACCCGCGGCAACTTTAAAAACGGTTGTTGAGTCTATTGAAGAAGGTGAAGTTAAAGCGGAAATAGCAAAAAGGAAGCTGGTAGAAGCAAATCTGCGGTTGGTTGTTAGTATTGCCAAAAAATACACTAATCGTGGTTTGCAGTTTCTCGATTTGATTCAAGAAGGCAATATCGGTTTGATGAAGGCTGTTGATAAATTTGAGTATCAGCGGGGTTATAAATTTTCTACTTATGCCACTTGGTGGATCCGGCAGGCTATCACAAGGGCTATAGCCGATCAGGCACGGACTATTCGAATCCCCGTTCACATGATTGAGACAATCAATAAACTGATTCGCACTTCGCGTTACCTTGTGCAGGAATTAGGGCGAGAGCCAACTCCTGAAGAAATTGCCAATAAAATGGAATATCCGTTGGAGAAAGTCAGAAAAGTTTTAAAAATTGCTAAGGAGCCGATCTCCCTAGAAACGCCTATTGGTGAAGAAGAGGATAGCCATCTAGGCGACTTTATCGAAGATAAGAAGATTATGTCTCCTTCGGAGGCAACAATCAGCATGGATTTGGCTGATCAAACGCGGAAAATTTTGTCGACACTTACCCCGCGCGAAGAAAAAGTATTACGGATGCGTTTTGGTATTAGTGATCGGCCGGGGACTCTTGGAGACGAAGAAAGCGCTCCGTTGGATTTAATTGAAACATTTATTAATGAACCGGAAATAATTGAAGCTCCGGTGCCAAAAAAGATGAAAAGGCTTTCCAAAAAACGTGCAGCAAAATAGTATTGACAAGCAGCATGATTGGGTATAACAAAGCGAAACTTGATGGCTATTTGACGATATTTTTTAGAAGATTTAGAAGCTGTTGCTCTACATTAATTAGAGCCAGGTGTATAAAAAAATGGCGGGCCCATAGCTCAATTGGTAGAGCCACCGGCTCATAACCGGTAGGTCCCTGGTTCGACTCCAGGTGGGCCCACCAAATTATGAAAGTATAGCAACAATGAATAAAATGATTTTTTTTATACGAGGGAGCAGATATACTGCATCCATTGTTTTGACTGCCGGTAAAGGAATTAGAATTTTATCATCCAACGGCACAGAGAATAAGACCATAAATCAGTCTATATAAAAAAGCACCCCTGAAAGGTGCTTTTTTTTTATCTAAAAAAAGGAGAAAATTATTGAAAAAGAATTTATTGTTATTAATCGAACTTCAGGAATGTGATTCGCAGTTAGTTAGTTTTTCAACCAAGAAGATAAAACTGCCGGAAAAGCTGGCAAAACTCGATGAGGAGTTTCACATATTCAAAAATGGAATAGAGCAAAATAAACGTAAATATGAGGAACTCAAAGCGCGTCATATTGAAAGTGAAAACAAGATCAAAAAAATTAATGAGGGCATGGTAAAAACCAAGGACAGACTTCTGGAAGTCAAGAACAATAAGGAATATCAGGCAATTCTCAAAGAAAATGATACTGCTGAGGTGTCGCGCGGCAATATAGAGACCGAAATAATTTCTATATTGGAGGAGTTGGATAAGCTTTCTGTCCTGGTAAAAAAGGATGAGGAAATACTTGATCAGCACAAAAAAGAATATGAAGCTGAAAAAAAGATAATCGAAACTGATCTGAACACAATTGATGCCGACGCGGTTAGCTGGGCGCAGAAGCGCGCTGATTTAAAAAAAGATATTTCTGCCGAAATTATGGCTCGTTACGAAAAGGTTAAAAACAGAAATAATGGCGTTGGTGTCATTTCAGTTTGGAAACAGGTATGCAATGGCTGCCACATGAGTATCCCGCCGCATCTTTATAATGAATTGCAGAAAACGACCGAATTGCTCAGTTGTCCCAATTGTAACCGGATAATGTATTTTCAAAATATGGAAAAGCAAGGCTAAAAATTATGGGGGAGGAATTAAGCAGACTTTATAGTGATGGGGCCTGCCGTGGCAATCCCGGCGTTGGCGGCGCTGGAGCTGTTATTACTGATGAGGAAGGAAGTGTCCTTTGGGAAGGTAAAGAATATCTGGGGCATTGCACCAATAATATTGCTGAATATAAAGCACTGATTTTAGGATTGAAGGGAGCGCTTACTGAAGGTTATAAGAATCTTGAAATTTATCTGGATTCAGAGCTTTTGACCAATCAGATTAATGGTTCCTATAGTGTTAAGAACGAAAACTTAAAAGTATTGATGAATGAGATACGAGGTCTGCTTACTTCTTTTGACACTATTCAAGTTAAACACGTTCTGCGTTCCTCCAATAGCCATGCGGACAGATTGGCCAATCTCGCCATTGATACTCATATATAATATAAACAAATTAATACCAAGTAGCTATCAAATATTAGCCCTACTTAGCTTCGCACGTGGGATAATTCGACTTACGCTTCGAACTTCACTTCGTTCGTTTTCAGCGAGTCTCATTAAAGGGTTGATTTACTGGGTATAATACCAAGTAAGCTTTCAAGAATTCACATTTTATTTTTTTGAAAGCAACTTGTTATAAACTTCTTGTCCCGGGTTTAAAGATGTAATTAACTTTACATGCTTATTGCCTTATGCTAATAAAAAAACAGATTTTTTAAAATATTTACAGGAGAAAGATCATGTCCGGTCATTCTAAATGGAGTACTATAAAGAGAAAAAAAGGAGCCATTGACGCCAAGCGTGGCAAAGCATTTACAAAGATAATCAAGGAAATAACTTTGGCAGCACGGCTTGGTGGAGGCGATGTTGAAGGCAATTCACGGCTAAGGCAAGCCGTTATGGCGGCCAAAGAGGAAAATATGCCCAAGGACAATATCGAAAGGGCAATTAAAAAAGGGCTGGGGGGCGGTGAAGGGGCTGCCAATTATGAAGAAGTGACATATGAAGGTTATGGCCCGGGTGGTGTAGCTGTTCTTATCGAAATCATGACAGATAACAAAAACAGAACTGTCGCGGAAATTAGACACATACTTTCCAAGCACGGAGGGAACCTTGGTGAAAATGGTTGCGTAGCATGGATTTTTAATAAAAAAGGCAGTATTGTTATTGATAAGAAAAATATTGATGAAGACGCCCTTATGGAACTGGCTCTGGAAGCCGGAGCTGAAGATGTTACGACTGAGGGAAACGAATTTGAAGTAATTACTGATCCGGCATCATTTGAAAAAGTGAAAAAAGCGATTGACGCAAAAGGGATAAAACATTTGGAAGCACGTATCGGGATGATACCGTCCAATACTGTAAAATTGGAGATGAACAAAGCGGAACAAATGTTGAAAATGATGGAAAAGCTCGAAGACAATGATGATGTGCAAAACGTGTATGCCAATTTTGATATAGATGATGATGTGATGGAAAAATTAAGTTAATACCAAGTTGCTTTCAAAAACAAAATATAACTTTTTGAAAGCAACTTGGTATAAGAATCTCAACTAATTATTACGGGAAGAAAATTGCTAATTTTAGGAATTGATCCTGGCAGCCACATTACCGGCTATGGAGTAATTGATAAAAAAGGTAATTATTTGCGGCATATCATCCATGGCGAAGTCAAGCCAAGAAAAGATTCACTTTTATCCACGGTGTTAATTTCTATCTATCAGCGTCTGTCCGAGGTGATTGTGGAAAATAGTCCGCAGGCGATTGCACTGGAAAATATTTTTTACGGGAAAAATGTTCGCAGCCTGATTAAACAGGCTCATGTTCGGGGCGTTATTATTTTTGCAGGTGCAGGCAGTGGCATACCTGTTTTTGAATATTCTCCTCTGGAAGTAAAAAAAGCTGTAGTTGGCTATGGACGGGCGGAAAAAAGACAGGTGCAGACCATGGTTAAAGCCATCTTAAAATTGCCGGTTCTGCCGCCAGCGGATGCCGCTGATGCACTGGCTGTCGCAATTTGCCACGCTAATTTTTTAAAGGAGCAATCTGTTTGATGATAGCCTTAATCAAAGGTAAGATCGCTTACAAAGGTATTTCTCAAGTTGTTGTAGATACGCAAGGTGTCGGGTATCGCATCTTCATTCCGCTGACGACCTTTTATGAGCTTCCAGAGTCAGGGCAGACGATAACATTGCACATCCATACAAATGTTAAACAGGATGCCATAAATTTATTTGGTTTTTACACGCTTCAGGAAAAGGATCTTTTTCAGTTGATGATTTCGGTAAGTGGTATCGGACCGAAAATCGCCATGAACATTCTATCAGGTATTTCGGCAAACGATCTACTTCAGGCAATATCCAGCGGGAATTTGGGGAAGCTGGTCAGTATTCCTGGTGTCGGCAAAAAAATGGCCGAACGTTTAATCCTCGAACTCAAGGAAAAAGTCGTTAAAAAAATGATAGCGGAGAATATTCCGGCGACGGATACAGAGCATAAAGCCGCTGAAATCGTCAAAGAAGATGCACTTTCGGCGCTGGTTAATCTAGGTTATAAAAGTAACGTCGCCAAGGATGCTTTAGACAAGGTGTTGCAGGCAACTGAACAAGAACTGGCGGTAGAGCAGCTCTTGAAGAAGACATTGAAAATTCTTGCCGGTTAATACCAAGTTGCTTTCAAAGCCCCGTCGCAGATACCCTTCAGGGTGCTGTGCGGGATAGTTCAACTTGCCAATTCCGCTGCGCTGCGCTTTCGTAATTGGAGTTTCACAATAAAAATATGAATTTTTGAAAGCAACTTGGTATTATGCCCGGTAAATCAACCTTTGAATATATGACAGCTACTTGGTATAAATCGGGTCAATAAGGAATCAATATATGGAAACACAAATAAAAAATCCCTTAATCAATCCGGTTTGCGCGGAAGAAGAATTAATCATGGATGGTAGTCTGAGGCCGTCGAAGTTTAGCGATTATGTAGGACAAGATAAGGTCAAAAGCAATTTAGCAATATTTATTGAAGCAGCAAAAAAACGCCGCGGAGTGCTGGACCATGTTCTTCTTTATGGTCCGCCAGGACTGGGAAAAACCACTTTAGCCTACATTATTGCAAAAGAGATGGGGGTAGACATCAAAGTCACTTCCGGCCCGGTTATTGAGAGACCGGGCGATTTGGCGGCAATTCTAACAAATATGCAGGAACATGAGATTCTTTTTATCGACGAAATCCACAGACTTTCTCATGTTGTTGAAGAAATATTATATCCGGCAATGGAGGATTTCCATATTGATATTTTAATCGGTCAGGGGCCGTCGGCGCGTTCCATGAAACTGGATATCCCGAAATTTACTCTGGTTGGCGCAACAACACGAGCCGGTTCGCTTACTTCGCCGCTGCGCGATCGGTTTGGTATGCACTTCCGTCTGGAATTTTATACACCGCAAGAACTGATGGTAATTATCAAGAGATCCGCCGCTATTTTAGGAGTAAAACTGGCCGATGAAGGCGCTGAGGAACTGGCGAGGCGCGCACGCGGTACACCACGTATCGCCAACCGTTTGCTGAAACGTGTCCGCGATTATGCCGAAGTTAAGGCAGATGGAACTATTGACGGGAAAATAGCGCGGGCAGCATTGGATGCGTTTGATGTTGATCAAAAGGGCTTTGATCAAATGGACAGGAAACTGCTTTTAACCCTGATTGATAAATTTAATGGCGGACCAGTCGGTGTGGAGAGTCTGGCCGCAGCCATCGGTGAAGAAAAAATAACTATTGAAGATGTCTATGAACCATATTTGATCCAGGAAGGTTATCTGCAGAGAACTGCCCGTGGTAGAATTGCCTGTGCCAAGGCTTATGAACATTTTGGGCTTAAGGACGCAATCGGTCAAAAAGAACTTTTTTAACATCAAGTTGTTCAAGGCGGCCTTTATTCAATGAAACTACTAATGCATATTTGCTGCGGACCTTGTACTATTTTTCCGCTAAAAGAATTGAGAACTCAAGGTCATGAAGTAGTGGGAGCTTTTTACAATCCCAATATCCATCCTTATCAGGAATACCAGAGGCGCAGGCAAACACTCTCTGATTATGCAGAAAAATCATTTTTGCAGATCATCTGTCCTGATGATTATTTAATGGAAGAGTTTTTGCGTCAAGTCGCTTTTAAAGAAAAGGAAAGATGTGATTATTGTTTGATGGATCGTTTGAAATATACGGCTTGGCTTGCACATACAGAAAAATATGACGGTTTTACAACCACATTGCTCTATAGCAAGCACCAGAAACACGACAAAATTAGGGAAATTGGCGAGAGTTTGAGTAAGCAACTGGGAGTTGCTTTCTATTATCAGGACTTTCGTGTTGGTTGGGATGAAGGTATAAAAATTTCCAAAGAACTGGGCATGTATCGCCAGAATTACTGCGGCTGTATATACAGCGAAAAGGAACGCTTCTGTAAATAGCAAAACGGTATGAGTTTTTTAAGTTTCTATTTTCAGTTAATCGACTGTGGTATTTACAACACATCCAGACAAAAACATTTAGGCGTTATAAAACTAATGTTAGATGAAAGAGTAGTTGTTACAGGTGTTTATGTTTAACAAGAAAAAGCAATAGATATGGTATAGTTATTGCTCGAAAGAATTTTATCTTTCCCATTTAAGGTAATTAATGCATTTACAGCGTACAATAAAAAAAGAAATAATTTGCTCTAGTGTCGGTTTGCATACCGGACGCAAAGTTAATATGAAAATTAAACCAGCGCCTGCGGATGCTGGGATTGTGCTTGTTCGTAAAGATATTCCCAATGCTTTACCCATACCTGCCAATTATAATACAGTATCCGATACAACATTGGCAACTACACTGGGTTTAAATGGTGCAACTGTATCCACGGTTGAGCATATTCTTTCCGCTTTCAGCGGGATGGGCGTGGATAATGCGATCATTGAACTTGATTCTTTTGAAATTCCTATTATGGACGGTAGCGCACTTCCTTTTGTTAATATGTTGAAAGAAGTAGGTACACATCTACAGGGAAAAACTAAAAAACTTTTGGTGATTAAGAAACCAGTTTCTGTAAAGGATGGTGACGGAAGTGCAGTTTTACTGCCTGCAGCGGAATTTAAAATCACATATGAAATAGATTTTAAACATGTTGCTATCGGCAGACAATCATATAGCCTGAATTTTTCAGATGAGAAATATGAGAAAGAAATTTGTGCTGCACGGACATTTGGTTTTTTGAAAGAAGTTGAATATCTGCAGGCAAAAGGTTTGGGACTGGGAGGATCATTGGAAAACGCCATTATATTGGATGATGAAAAAATAATCAATAAAGGCGGGTTACGTACGCCCGATGAATTTGTCAAACATAAAATTCTCGACGCGATTGGTGATTTATTTTTACTTGGAATGCCGATAATTGGCCATTTTGTTGCGTACAAATCCGGTCATCGATTGAATAACATTCTTCTTAAAGAACTTATGAGTAAGCAAGATTGCTGGGAAATCATCAGTTGTAACAATAAAGAAGAAGCGAAACATAAGCTAACGTCTTTAAACATTCCGTCATTTCGGATACTTGACGCTGTTCAAATCTAAAGCATTTTATCTTTTAATAATATTACCCGAAACCCAAATTAACCTTGATTTTTGTCTTCATGTTACCTAGTATACATCATTGAAATATTTCAGTTCCTAAGTATTGGTATAGGATTGAGGGGCATTAAATTGAAAAAGATATTTATCGATGGTGTTTGTATTCCGCTTGTTGTTTTTGCGTTCTTGTTTTTCCCGGCACAAGGTCAAGCATCCCAACCTGAAATTGCAGATATTTTGATTAGTAATAATTCGGGAAATGTACTTTTATACGCGCGATGTGTCGATTGTTTTAAAACCGAGATGGAATCGGCCATTTTAGCCGGAGTTTCTACTGTATTCACACTTCAACTTGATGTTTGTCAGGAAAGGTTGTTGATGTGGAATAAAACAATAATAAGTAAAGAAATTAAACGTACAATTAAATATGACAATCTCAAAAAAACATTTAGCATTTATACCAATGGTGATCTCGATCCCATAATTTTTCCTGATTTTGAAAGTGCTCAGAAGGCAATGGCGGATTTCAATGGGATTGTTGTGTCACCTCTTGCCGCACTGGACAAAGGGAATCAATATTATTTAAAAATGAGAGTTAAAATAGATAAGGTGCGCCTGCCCTTATATATGGAATATGTTTTTTTCTTTGTATCTTTTTGGGATTTTGAAACAGCTTGGTACAAGAAGGAATTTTTCTATTGATAATTGTTATTCCCCAATAGCGAAAATTGAATTAACTAATCTGATCAAAAATGAAAAATAAACAACAAAATGTCTACATTGATGAACGGGAATTAAAAAAACGACACCGTGAACGTATCATTATAATAGTTATAGGCTTAATAGCTATAGCGTTCACTTTAATTGCCAGCCGATTCGCCCAGAAAGATGAAATGTCCTTATCGACAAATATTCTCGTTTATGGTCTCACCAGCATTAATGTTATTCTGATACTCCTCTTGCTTTTCCTGATTGTCCGGAATGTGGTCAAGCTATTTTACGAGCGCCGCCAGGGCATTATCGGTTCCAAGTTAAGGACAAAGCTGGTAGCTGCTTTTGTCGGCTTATCGCTTGTACCGACAATATTACTTTTTTTGTTTGCTATTAATTTTCTTTCTTATAGCATGGAGTTTTGGTTCAACATTAAGATTGGTGATGCCTTAAACCGGTCATTGGAAGTGGCTCAAGTTTATTACCAGCAAATGGCGGAACAAGCTAAATACAATGCCCGTAAAATCAGTGTAGATATTACTAAAAATCGTCTTTATGAGCGTGAAAGAGTTGATTATCTGAAAAATTTTATTAGCCAGCGTCAAAAGAATTATAAAGTTGGCAAGGTCGAGATTTATTTTGATTTTCAAAAAGAGAATATGTTTTTTCCCGATACTGAAAATTCGGACTTTGTTGCGTTAAAGCTTGAACCTAAAATGCTGGAAGATATTTATTTAGGTAAAGAGGTATCCACCGTTCAGCCATCCAATAGCGGGGAGGCAATTTTTGGTATCGTGCCTGTTTTTTCTTATGCTGTGCCTACGGAAGTAATCGGCCGTGTTTCAGTAAGCTACAATATACCGAAAGGTTTTGTAGATAAACTGAGGAGTATTGCCGATTCATCGGAGCAGTATGGTCAGATCAAACTTCTGAAAACCCCTATTAAATTAAATTACATTATTACCTTATCGATCGTGACCTTATTAATTGTTTTTCTGGCAACGTGGTTTGGGCTTGCGCTGGCCAAAGCAATCACGGTTCCTATTCAGGATCTTGCCCTAGCTACTAACAGGATAACCCAGGGTGATTTGGATACTCATATTGATATTGAAGCGGACGATGAAATCGGTCTCTTAGTAAAATCATTTAACCAAATGACCAGTGATTTAAAGAAAAGTAAGACTGGTCTGGAAGAAGCAAATATGAGCTTGGAGCAGCGGCGCAAATATATGGAAACAGTTCTGCGCAATGTCTCCGCAGGTGTCATTTCCGTGGATAGAAGTGGAATGATCACAACAATTAATAGTGCTGCGGAAAAAATGCTTCAAATTAAGGCGAGTAAGATTCTTTATCTAAATTATCGCAATCTGATCATGCCCGAGCATATGGCTCTTTTGGATGAATTTTTACAGGAGATGAAAGAAAATAATGAAAGTTCGTTAGAAAAACAGGTGGAATTGGTGCTTAAGGATAGAGTCCTTACTGTTCTTGTGACGATCACAACGATTCGAAATGAGGAAGGTAATGATTCCGGCGGTGTGGTGGTGTTCGAAGATTTAACTCAGTTACAAAAGGCGGAGCGTGCGGCAGCTTGGCGCGAGGTTGCAAGGCGGATGGCCCATGAAATAAAGAATCCGCTTACGCCGGTTCAGCTTTCCGCGCAAAGATTGCAACGAAAATATGGTGACAAGTTAGGAGAAGAAGGGTCTGTTTTTAATGAGTGCACTCAAACGATAATTGATCAAGTTGAAGTGTTAAAAAACCTGGTCAATGAGTTTTCCCGTTACGCTCGTATGCCTGTGACCACGCCTACGCTCAACGACTTGAATTCAATAGTTGCCGATTCTGTTTTGCTCTTTCAAGGTGCTCATAAGGATATTGTTTTCGAATTTAATTCCGCAGCGGGATTACCAAAGATTAACATTGATGCCGAGCAAATCAATAGAGTTATGATTAATTTGCTCGACAATGCCGTAGCGGCAATTAAAAAAGAAGGACAGATAAAAATTACCGTAAGTCATGATGAAACGCAGCGCATGGCCAGCGTAATTGTGGCGGATAATGGAGAGGGAGTTCCCTCCAGTGATAAAAGGAAAATGTTTGAACCTTATTTTTCAACCAAGAAATCGGGAACAGGTTTGGGTTTGGCCATCGTCAGATCGATCATTTTTGACCATCATGGGCAGGTCAGTGTTGCCGACAACAAACCAACGGGAACAATAGTATCTTTTCAGTTACCGGTTCCCGAAGGTTAAATTATTGTGAAACTCCAATTCCGAAAGCGCAGTAACCCAATAACCTGAATAACCTAAAGGTCACTATAGGGTCACATGAGGTCATCTGCGACGTAGCGGAATTGGTAAGTTGAACAATCCCGCGTAGCGGAGGGTATAAAACACCGCAGCTTGCTGCGGAATCTGTTTCCAAAGCTTGCTTTGTGGTTCATACCCGTGATATGTTAAAAGATAAAATTAACGGATGAATAATAATTATGAATAATACGATTCTTGTAGTTGATGATGAAGTAAGCATTTGCCAATCGTTAAAGGCAATTTTGAGAGATGAAGGTTATCAGGTTCTGGTGGCTGGCAGCGGGGAGGAAGCAATTAAAATCGTTGAAGAAGAAATACCCCAGCTTGTGTTGCTCGATATTTGGCTGCCGGGAATTGATGGCCTGGAAACGCTAAAAGCTATTAAAGCTTCCCACCCCAATGTTTTGGTAATTATGATGTCCGGTCACGGTACAATTGAAACCGCGGTGAGCGCGACAAAATTAGGAGCTTTTGATTTTATAGAGAAGCCTCTTTCTCTGGAAAAAGTTATTATAATTGTTAATAACGCGCTCAAGGTAGTGCGTCTGGAAGAAGAAAACATCTTATTAAAACAAAAGTTTTCTCATGAATACGAACTCACGGGTAACAGTCAGGTAATATCAGAGCTCAAGGAAATAATCAAAATTGTTGCTCCGACGAATGCGTGGATTCTGGTTATGGGTGAAAACGGCACGGGCAAGGAATTAGTGGCGCGTTCTATCCATCATCTGAGCCGAAGGTCACATAAACCGATTGTTGAAGTCAATTGTGCGGCGATACCGGAAGAACTTATTGAAAGCGAATTATTTGGTCATGAAAAAGGATCCTTCACCGGGGCGACAGAGAAGAAGCGTGGCAAATTCGATCTGGCTCATGAAGGAACAATGTTTCTTGATGAAGTAGCCGATATGAGCTTGAAGGCGCAGGCGAAGATTCTGAGGATTTTGCAGGAAAAGAAGTTTGAACGGGTTGGGGGCAATAAGTTGATTGATATGGATGTGAGAGTTTTAGCAGCAACAAATAAAGACCTGGAAAAGGAAATGGAAGCAGGTAATTTCCGGCAGGATCTTTATTATCGTTTGCATGTAATACCATTGCGTGTTCCAACCTTGCGTGAGAGAAAGGAAGATATAAAACTTCTGGCGGAACGATTTTTACTCGATTTCGCGGCCAAAGAAGGGCAAGCGCAAAAAGTTTTAACGAATGATGCCTTGGCTTTGCTGATCCAACATGATTGGCCCGGTAATGTTCGCGAATTAAAAAATATTATTGAAAGGCTTATTATTCTAACTCCATCCAATGAAATTACGGCTAAAAATATTCCGTTGCTCAATGCTAAAGTAGAGAATGGAGCATTCTCCGGGGATTCGGTAGTGTTTGCCGCCGACCTATTGAAAGATGCCAAGATGGATTTTGAACGTCAATTTATCATTAAGAAATTAGAAGAAAACGAAGGCAATATTTCTCGAACCGCAGAAGCAATTGGCCTGGAACGTAGTAATTTGCATAAAAAAATTAAAAGCCTGAAAGTTGTTACTAAGGATGAAACCTAATCTTCTTTTTTATAATTCAATTGGCTTTTCATATCGGAGATTGAAAATTTGTTGAAAGGCAGAAAAATAACTCCGAGCACAAGCACAATGGCCATGGATAAGAAATGGTAAACAACTGCAAAAGAAAGCGCTTCAGCTTTAGCTAAACTAAAAAAACTTAAGCCCAAAACACAGGCAAAATGCCAATTACCAATATAACCAGGTGCTGTGGGAATAGCTATGCCCACAATGAGGATAATCATTACAACGAAAGATGCAATTACCGGCAAGTTAAAGCCGAAAGCCAGAAACAATATATAAATTGCCAGTACATCCAAAAGCCAAACTAAGGCCGAAAGAAAAAATAAATACAATAGAAATTTAATATTAGTAACAACCTGAAAGCCATCGATAAAATGATGGATCAATTCATCTATCTTATGCGCAAATTTCCCGGGGAGTTTACTTAAGATTCTGTTGATTAACTTTAGCGCTGCGTCTCTGCGCAAGATTAAAAAAATAATAAAGCAAAACATTACTAGGGCAAGCAGGAAGAAAATAATGCTCGATTTAATCATCCACGGGGGCAGGTCGGTAAGAAAAAGAACAACTATAGCAATCGCCAATACGCTAAAACTATCCAATACTCTTTCAACAAGAATAGTTCCCAGTGCGGAAGACATTTTTATTGAGCTTCTTTTTGAGATTAAATAAGGCCTGGCCAGTTCACCAATACGCGCTGGAATTGAAGCTATCGCCAGAAAGCCTACGCTGGTAACCGAAAAAAGAGAAAATTGATCTATCTTTTCCATTGGCTGTAAAATAACGCCCCAGCGATAGGAACGCAGCCACTGCATTATAATTACAAGGATGATGAAAAAAATAACATAACTTAATTGTATTTTCTTCAGATCACGGAAAACATCCTGAAGGTTAATTCCTCTTACGGATAAATAAACCAAGCCGATGCTGATCAGGATACCGAGGATAATTTTTTTATTCATTATTTATTTTTGGCCAGATTCTCGGCAATTTTATCATGTAAAAGCTGGGAAGAAAGCTTATTTCCTATTAACCCCACACGAATAGATACAGTAGTTAAATCTTTAGATTTATATTTTATATTGAAATTAACCTTTTCATTATTAATCACAGTACTAATTTTACCCTGAGCAATTTCTTTGGCTGGAGCAACTTCAGTACCGCGCATATCAGCTACCGTTTTTTCGCAAGCGCTCCATACCTTGTCAAAAGAAGCATAATAATTCGTTTCAAATTCGCCGGTGACATAAAAATAAGTTCCCGTGCCGGCACCAACAGCCGCGCCGCCAACAACCAATGCTGCACAACCGGAAAAAAGAAAGACAGTAAATAACGGGATCAGTAACCAGATATTATTTCTTTTCATGTTCCTACCTCCAGCAAATTATCCGTCCGCATTTTTAGAACATATTAGTGGCGGTATTGCAATAGCTATTATCAGTTATAACTTATCTTATAATCAATTAGCCGCATTACTTGATTTTTCAAATTCCCTTAAAAGTTCTTCCTGTTTTTTATTCAGGTCTGTAGGTATCTGGACAAATACTTCAATGATCTGATCACCGCGCCCATAGCCACGAATATGGGGAATGCCCTTTCCTTTAAGACGAAGGGTTTTTCCATTTTGAGTACCTTTGGGGATTTTTATTTTTTCTTTTTCTTCCAGAGTAGCGATCTCAATTGTTCCTCCCAGAGTGGCTTGAACAAAAGTTATAGGGACGCGGCAGATGATGTCGTCACCTGATCTTACAAAAAAATCATGGTCTTCAACATGCAGGAATACATAAAGATCGCCACTCGGCCCTCCCTGATCCCCGGCTTCACCTTCGCTTCGCAGGCGCAGACGGGAACCTGTTTCCACACCGGCAGGAATTTTTAATTGTACAGATTTGGCAATTTTTTCTTTACCCGCGCCCCGACAATGGCTGCAGGGCTTGACGATAACTTTACCGTGTCCTCCGCAATGAGGGCAGGTAGAACTGATAGTGAAAAATCCGCTGGATTGTAATATCTGACCTCTTCCCTGACAGGTACGGCAGGTTTCGGGAGATGATCCGGCTGCTGCGCCACTGCCATGACATTTTGAGCAGGTGTTTAGTTTCTCTAAATCAATAGTTGTGGTCAGGCCGAAAGCGGCGTCAAGGAAAGAAATCTTTAGATCATAACGCAAATCAGCGCCGGCGCGAGCAGCGGAGCGCGATCGCCCTTGTCCCCGCGAATTGCCGAATCCGAAAACATCTTCAAAAATATCACCGAAATTGGAAAAAATATCATCAAAGCCGTTAAATCCTCTGAACCCGGTGTTGCTTAAGCCTTCATGACCGTAATGGTCATAAATTTCTCTTTTTTGTTTGTCGCTCAGCACTTCGTATGCTTCTGCTGCTTCTTTGAATCTTTCCTCCGCTTTTTTGTCTCCCGGATTTTTATCAGGATGACATTGCATAGCTGTTTTGCGATAACTCTTTTTTATTTCTTCATCCGAGGCTGTTTTGGGTATGCCTAGAATCTCGTAATAATCCCTTTTTGTCATGAGCTAATTTTTTGTTCCTCTGCTTTCATAATGTTCTTGAGCGAATTTAACATTTCTTCATTATTTGTTTTTTCCAGGGCGTGCCGGGCAAAGAAATATTTTTTTAATTCCATTGCTTTTTTCCCGATATTTTCCCAGTCTAATGATGATAATTCCAGATTCATTGCTTTAGCCGCGCGTTGAAAGAGCATGACATCTCCACTTTCAAAAGCGATATTTTTTATTTTCTGGATACCTTCATGGTGGTTTGATTTTTGAAAAAAGTCGAGTGCATCGGAATACGCTCCGGCTTCAAAAAATAAGCCCCCATAATTGATTAAATCATCCGGTTTGGTGTCATCAAGATACAAAATTTTCTGCTTTAAACGATAATCCGGTAATTTTCTGTTGCTCAAGAGTGCCTCCTAAAAGTATAATATCTTTCAGATAAAATACGCTGTAATATAGTCATGATTTTGTCTAAGTCAATAACAGGCAGTGAATCATTTTATACCAAGTTGCTTTCAAAATCCCGCTGTGCGGGATAGTTCAACTTGCCAATTCCGCTGCGCTTCGCTTTCGGAATTGGAGTTTCACAATAAAATATGAATTTTGAAAGCTTACTTGGTATTATGCCCGGTAAATTAGCCTTTTAATGTTTGATAGTTACTTGTGGTATTACCAGACGCTTTAAGGCTTCTTCGTATTTTGACTTAGTATTTTCGATAATTTCCGCAGGAAGTTCCGGCGCGGGCGGCTTTTGATTCCATTTAATGGAAAGAAGGTAGTCGCGCAAAAATTGTTTATCGAAACTTTTCTGCGCCCGGCCTTCTTCGTAGTCCAAAGCTGGCCAGAAACGGGAAGAATCGGGAGTAAGCAATTCGTCGATAAGGATTAATTCTTTGCCAATCAGGCCAAACTCCATTTTTGTATCGGCGATGATAATTCCCGCTTTCAGCGCTATTGCCGCCGCCCTTTCATAAACAGCCAGGGAAATTTTTATAATTTTATCAGTTAATTCGATGCCCACGATATCCTCCATTTCACCTCGAGTTATTGCGGAATCATGCTCGCCTTCAGGAGCTTTTGTCGTCGGTGTAAAAATAGTTTGGGGCAGTCTGGATGATTCTTTTAAGCCCGGCGGTAGTTTAATGCCCGAAATAGATTGGCTGTGAGAATAATCTTTCCAGCCGGAACCGGAAAGATAACCGCGCACAATACATTCGACAGGCAGCGGATTAGCTTTTTTAACAAGCATACTTCTGCCTTCTAAACTTGCGGCATAGGGAGAGCATTCAGGAGGAAAAGTGGCTACATCGGTTGATATGATATGATTACCGATGATATCTTCCATCTGCTTAAACCAGAAAGTGGACATGCGGTTTAAAATTATGCCTTTGCCGGGTATCGGATTAGGCATGATCACATCAAATGCTGAAATGCGGTCGGTGGCGACGATCAGCAGATATTCTTTTACGGCATAAAGGTCGCGAACCTTACCGCGATTGATGAAATTTAATTTGGGGAAATTGGTCTGCTGGATATTTTTTGTCATAAGTTAGCTACTCCTTTATCGGACTGATGGGTTGTGTTTTTTTTCATGGCCAATAGTGGAAGTAGGTGTTCGCCCATAATTATGGCCGGGCATAACTTTGGTGTCATCAGGCAGCGTGAAAAGTTTAGACTTGATGGAATTATACATTATCTGCCATGAACCGCCGGGTAAATCGGTTCTGCCTACAGCTTCCACAAAAAGAGTATCGCCGGTGAAGACATAGCCCGGAGTGTGCAGACAAATACCACCGGGAGAGTGGCCGGGTGTGTGAAGAACTTTGAGCTCAATATTGCCTGTGGAAATTATCGCACTGTCTTTAACCAGTATGTCGGCGGGCGGCGATTGTTTAGCGCCGAACATCTTGAGCATCATCGCCGGGGTGGAAGTAAGCATGAAGGCATCATCTTCGTGCGCAATTATTTTAGCCCCGGTCAGCTTCTGCATTTCAGCATTGCCGCCTATATGATCAACATGGCCATGAGTGTTAATTATATAGTTAATTTTCAGTTTATTTTCTTTGGCTACTGCAATAATTTCCTTGGCATTATCTGCGGGATCAATAACTAACGCATCACCGGTGACAGTATCACCGACAAGGTAAGCAAAAACGGCCATGTTGCCGACTTGCAATTGTTTTATGAACATTTATACTTCTCCATATTAGGATCAGATAAATAAATTAGCATTATTTTGTTGAATTCGTCAATTTAAATCCGGCGCTGCTTGGTCTTTGAAAAACTCCATGTTTGGGGGCTGTTCAAAAATGTTCAGATGCAAGGCGTGCAAAAAGCCGAACCGCGAGATGTATATGGATATACGTTGAGCGGTGCGGCTTGCAGCGCAACACAGCAGATGAGCGTTTTTCAACAGCCCTATTGCCTCTGCAAGATTGCTCCAAAAAATCCATCCATATTGTGTTTGTGGGGGTAAGTGCGGAAAAAACCTCTCTTATCAATTAGGGGTTTTTTTATTATTTCCGGGGTAGGGGCTAAAATAAAATGAGGATTGTTCACGAGAAATTGTTTGATGACATCCTCATTTTCCGCAGGCAGGAGAGAACACGTGCAATAAATTAAGCGTCCTCCTTTTTTAACTGCGCCCGCTGCATTTTGTAAAATGGTTTTCTGATTTGCAGCATATCCTTTCAGATCAAGGGCTTGGATGCGCCACTTAATTTCTGGATTGCGCCGCAGTGTTCCGGTGCCGGAGCAGGGAGCGTCCACAAGAACTTGATCGAACTTTGCTGCAAGTTCGACAGGCAGCATGATGCCCAGATCAACCAGCTGTGTTTGAGTATTATTAATCCCCAACCTGTCTATTTCTTTTCTTAATTCAGTAAGCTTTCCTTCGTGGCGATCAATTGCAAGAATGTCTCCGTCGTTCTTCAGAATTGCCGCCAGATGAGTCGTTTTACCACCGGTGCCTGCGCATACATCCAAAATATTTTCGTTGCCTTTGGGATTTAGCAAATAAGAAACAAGTTGCGCTCCTTCATCCTGAATGCGCAAGAGTCCTTCGCGGAATAAATCGGTTTTTTGAACAGGTCCGGCAGAATCGGTCAAAACAATGCCGTCCGGAGAAAATTTTGTTGTCGCGCAACTGAATGCTTCTGCTTTTAGCTTTAGTTCCAGCTCTTCTGGGAATGTCTTTAACGTATTGATCCTGATAGTCATAGGTGGCATTTCGTTATTGGTTTTACAAAGAGCCAGTGTTTCTTCTTTACCGAAAATATCAATCCATGTTTTAACAAGCCAGAGCGGATGAGAATAAAAAGTGGCGATATGTTCAGCCGGTTGTGTCTTCCAGGAAGGAAAAGAGACTTTATTCACCTGGCGCAGATAGTTTCTCAAGATGGCATTAGTAAGTCCGCTTTGAGCAGGAGCAATTATTTTGGCGGATTTAACCGCTTCATCAACAACCGCGAAAGCAGGCAAGCGGTCACTGAATTTAAGCTGATAGAGGCCGACGCGTAAAACATTCTTGATGTCTTCATCCATCCCGGCGAAATTTCCGCGGTAGAGTTTTGCTATTATCCAATCCAGATGACCTTGAAGGCGCAATACTCCATAGACAAGGTGGGTGAGCAGCCGCCCATCCGGCGTTCCGGATAATGTATTTGAGTCCAGACATGCATCAAGCAGCTCTCCGGCAAAAGACTGACTTGTGCTGGTTTGACTCAAAATATCGACGGCTAGATGCCGAATTGATTTTTTCATTTTTTAGGCTGAATAATAGCGGGACCTGTTTTATCGGGATATTTCCCCTTAACTGTCAGGTAAAAATTACGAATTGCCTGCATGTCTTTATCCAGATCGCCGGTTGGGTCTATTAGCGGTCCTGCCCCGCCGGTTTTGCTCGGGTAATCGAGAAACGCAAGTTGAATGGGAATATGGGCACGAACCGCGATATGATAAAAGCCTGATTTCCAGTAATCTGTTTTATGACGAGTACCCTCAGGAGCCAAAGCAAGAACAAATTTTTCGCTCTCATTGAATTTAGATACCATTTGATCCACAAGATGGCTTGATGATGCCCTGTCTATCGGGACGCCTCCCAGCCACTTCATGAGAGGGGAGAAAGGCCAGCGGAACAATTCTTTTTTTGCTATAAAGCGGGGGGTAAGTTTAAACGCGAATGCCAGGATAACTCCATAGAATACGTCCCAGTTGGATGTGTGTGGTACAAAAACAATAACATATTTGGCCTGTTGGGGTAAATGCCCTATTTTCTTCCAGCCGAGTACTTTTAAGAAAAACAGGGATACGCCTCGCAAAAATAATTTTATGACCGGTGTATTGAAAATTGTATAACGCATAATAATATACTCCTCACTATAATTTGATCATTATTGTAATATAGTTTCCGGCAGCAAACAATAGCCGCGCAAAAATTCTTTTATCGGCATCCGTTTTTTACCGGCAAGTTGCACTTCTTTCAAAATTACATAGCCGTCACTTGCCGCGACCGACAGGCCGTAAGATGTATCAGCACCAATTGTGCCCGGTATTTCTTTTGGCTTACCGGGTTTGGGTTCTGCCGCAAATATTTTTAATGCCTGCCCTTCTAAAAAAGTATAAGCGGCGGGTGCTGGGCAAAGCCCGCGAATGAGATTGACAATATCTGTGCAGCTTTGCTGCCAAATGATCCGGCCGGTTTCCCTGGTCAGACGGGGAGCAAAGGTGACTGCTGATAAATCCTGCGGCTGTCTTATTGCTGTACCGGCGCTTACCTGCTGGGTAGCCTGCATGAGCAAATTTGCGCCTTGACTTGCCAGACGGTCATGCAACTGGCCATAGGTTTCAGTGGCGCTAAGGGGTGTTTCTTGTTGCAATAAAATATCTCCGGAATCCATTCCTTCATCCATCAGCATGATTGTAACGCCGGTTTTCGTTTCACCCCGGATGATACTCCAGTTGAGCGGCGCCGCGCCGCGGTATTTCGGCAGCAGCGATGGGTGGATATTGAGGCAGCCAAGTTTTGGAAATTCAATGATGTCTTTGGGCAGAATCTGGCCAAATGCAGCAACGACAACCATTTCAGGATTAAGCTGATAAAAAATATCTAAAAAAGATTTATCTTTAACCTTTTGCGGCTGAAAAACAGGCAAATCTAATTTCTGCGCCATAATCTTTACCGGCGAAGCAACTTCTTTCTGGCCACGGCCGGCAGGACGATCCGGCTGGGTAACAACGCCGAGCATAGGGTAATTATTACTGTGAAGCAAATCCAATGTCGGGAGAGCAAATGCCGGAGTTCCCATAAATAGAATGCGTGGTTTGGCCATGAATGTTCATCTCACTTTCTGTAAAAAGTATAGGGAAATAAAAAAAATGTGTCAAGAATTACCAGCGCCAGAGGCAAAATTTGTTGCTTTTATTTCGTTTCACCAATAAAGTGTATCTATGAATTAATATCGGGATGGGACTAACGCCATTTTTAGAAAAATAATAAATAGAATTAAATGTTTACCGCGTGATTTCCGGCTATTTTTAGCGGCTACGTTTGTTTTCGGGTTTGCGCAGAGCATTGTCGATTCCACTTTTAATAATTTTTTGAACGAAACTTTCTTTATCACCGATTTCCAGCGGGGCTTTTTGGAATTGCCAAGGGAAATGCCCGGTTTTCTGGTTATCTTTATTTCGGCGCTTTTGTTTTTCCTGGGTTCTCGAAGGCAGGCTTTTGTAGCCAATTTGCTTTGCGCTTTTGGCGTATTGCTGATTGGCTTTTGTTCACCCGGTTTTTCCATAATGATTATCTGGCTTTTTATTTTCAGTGTCGGTCAGCATTTGTTACTGCCGCTTAGTCAGAGCATTGGCATGGAACTGGCGTCAGATGGCCAGACCGGTAAAATGCTCGGTCAGTTCAGCGCTGTAGGAAACGTGTCGGCAATTTTGGGCTTTCTGGCCATTTTCATCGGCTTCAAATATTTAAATCTTAATTTCCGGATTTCTTACGCGGTGGCATTTCTGGCTTTTCTGATCGTGGCGATCCTGGTATTTATGATGCAAAAGGATCAGCCTTACGCGGCAAAAACTAAATTCAAGCTGCGCAAGGAGTACAAGCTTTATTATTGGCTGAACATCCTTTATGGAACGCGAAAACAGATATTTTTGACTTTTGCTCCCTGGGTGCTGGTAACGGTATTCAGGCAGAAAACGCAGGTACTCGCGATTCTTCTGGCTATCGGCGGAGTTATTGGTATATTTTTTAAACCAATGTTGGGAAAGGCAATCGATAAGTTGGGGGAAAGATTTATTTTGACCGCTGAGGCGGTAATTCTTGTTTTCGTCTGCATTGGTTATGGTTTCGCCAGAGTTGTATTTACCGAAACGGCAGCTATGTTTATTGCTTTTGCCTGTTATATTATCGATCAGATGCTAATGTCTGTAAGTATGGCACGGGCAACATATTTGCAGAAAATAGCGGTAGCACCGGAAGATGTCGCCCAGACACTGACGATGGGCGTAACCATTGATCATATTTTTTCCATCAGCGTCGCGATATTTGGCGGGTTTGTCTGGATCAAATGGGGTTATCAGTATGTATTTCTTCTGGGCGCGATCATCGCCGTGATTAATTTCTTTTCGGCATTGAAAGTTAAAACCAGATAAAATTTATAGCCATGTAATTCCCACTTGGCGATTGTGTCGCAATTCTCAGTTTTCATTGCAAGTTCACGGTAGTGCATAGCCTGACCGGCGCATGCCGGGTGGCAATCTAAATTTAAGTCTGAAAGCAGTAGCTGAAAAACTGTTGTTGCCTAAAGAATCATTTTCGCAGCTGGAAAGCGTTTTGGATAAATCTAGGGCTTGCTTCAGGCGATGACAAAACTCGCCTGCGGCTCAAACAGTTGTCATCGCTGATCTTACGCTGCACCAAGATTTATTAGACAAAGCGCTTTCAATGGCCGCTCAAATGGATATCTTTGGGCAATAGACCTTTATTAGTTGCAGTTTGCAGAATACCAATAATAATATTTATTTGATTTCAAATGAGATTTTATGTAGAAGTTAAATCATTTCAAGAATAGATTTTGCAACAAAAACCAGTTTTTACGTGTCACATATATTAATTGTTAACAAAAATTATAAGGAAAGTAAATGGAACGAATTCTAAGAAACTTGGCTTTTTGGTCTTTTCAGATAATTAATACAATAACAGCATGTCTAATGACGTTTATCCCCAAGCAGTTTCATGAAAGCTTGTTTAAGAATCCTGAAGCAGTATATGAAAAACTTGGTTTCTCTGGCATTGCTGTTGAAATAGTTCATAATGTTATAAGAGGCCACGGCTCTGTTCTCCTTGCGGTTTCAATTTTCATTTGGATTGAGAGGATGAAGTCGCGATCGGTCTTTTTACTGATCTCAATAGTCTGCGTTCTTTCTGTTTATGCACACATCATGACGTTGCATCAGCATTTGAAAACGATAGAAATTGTAAGCGCAATCGGAAACTTTGGAAGCATGTATATTACTATCATAATTACTGCTGTTGTCGGCATTTTGAATTTTGCTGTATATCTCAAATGGGGAAAGTGGTCGCTCTGTGTTGACAAAAAGCGCTAACAAGATCAATACAGCCGATCGCTACGCTCCGGCTGAGCTTTTCGCTGTTTTCTACCTTCAATCGTTATTATTCCAGTTCTAAATCAAAGATAGCACCATAAACTGATGTTTGGGGCTGTTCAAAAATGTTCAGATTCTAGGCACGCAAAAATCGATCAAGCGTTTCAGAAGTCACATGCCATTTCGATTTTACCGGATAACGAGGCGGCAAGGAGGAGGCGCCACAGGCGTATTATGATACGTCGAAGAAGCCGACGACGCAGTCAACAAAGTTAGCCAGTAAAAGAAAATGGTATGCCATCACATGAAGCTTTCCGGATCAACATCAATGGTGAGTTTTACTGCACTGTCAGTATGTTTCAGTAAAAGTTCCTGCGCGATTTGATGCAGGACATTAATGTCCTGTCCTTTGATCAGCATCTGGAAGCGGAAGCGTCCTCTAATTTTAGCCAAAGGTGATTCTGCCGGGCCGATTATTTCCGCAGTTCCACCCAGACGCGCCGCTAGTTTCTTCGCCTGCTTGCCGATGAGCTTGGCCTGCTCCACAAGGGCTTCTTTTTTGTTGGAAGATAAACGCACGTTAATGATCCGGCCAAACGGCGGGTATTGCAGTGCCTGGCGAAATGCTATTTCTTCAGAATAAAATGATTTGTAGTCGTGATTTTGAGAATGTTTCAGGGCATAGTGTTCCGGATTAAAAGTCTGAATAATGACTCTGCCCAGTGCATCCCCGCGGCCGCCGCGGCCTGCTACTTGCGTCAGCATTTGAAAAGTTCGCTCTGATGCCCGGAAATCAGGAATGTTCAGAGAAGTGTCTGCCGAGATAACGCCAACCAATGTAATAAACGGGAAATCGTGCCCCTTGGTGATCATTTGCGTTCCGATTAAAATATCAATTTCTTTTTTCTCCAGAGCACTAAGAATCTTTTCCTGCGCTCCTTTACGGGCAGTAGTGTCGGAATCCATTCTTTGCAGCCGGGCGGCTGGAAACAGGAGTTCAATTTCCTTTTCCAGCTTTTGTGTGCCGACACCATAAGTCAACACGCGGCTGCCCTTGCAGGAAGGGCACAGCGGTAATGCTTTCTGGGTGTAGTCGCAATAGTGGCATTTGATGAGATTTTCAGCCAGATGGTTTTTCAGGGATACGGCGCAATTAGGGCAGCGGAAATTATGGCCGCAATCCGCGCAGACAAGAAAAGTATCAAAGCCGCGTTTATTCAGAAAAAGCAAAACCTGTTCTTTTCTGCTTAAAGTTTCACCGATTGCGGCAATCAGCGCGTCGGAAAGTATCGGTGCCTTGCCTAGTTTTTCTTTTTGCGCCTTCATGTCAATGATTTCGACTTTGGGCAGAGGTTTGTTATTAACTCTCTCTCTTAGTTCCAAGTAGCGGTACTTCTTTGTCTTCGCGTTAAGAAATGAGCGCAGGCCCGGTGTGGCGGAACCCAGGATGACAGTAGCTTTGTTTTGCTTTGCCTTTAACACAGCCAGATCGCGGGCATGATAGCATAATCTTTCATCCTGTTTATATGACGTATCATGTTCTTCATCGACAATGATTAAGTTCAGGTTGGGTAAGGGAGCAAACAGAGCGGAACGGGCGCCGATAACCAGGTTGATCTTGCCGCGCTTGATCTGTCGCCACTGGTCGTAGCGGATAGCTTCCGCGATGCCGCTGTGGAGAACGGCAATATTTTGCTCATCGAACCTGCCGGCGATGCGGGAGATTAACTGCGGTGTCAGGGCGATTTCCGGTACAAGGTAAATTGCCGATCCGCCAGCAGCAAGCACATTTTCGATGGCGTTTAAATAAACCTCCGTTTTTCCGCTGCCGGTGACGCCATGAAGTAATACCGGTGTAAAAATATTATTTCCCAGATTCTGAGAAATCTCCTGAAGAGATTTATTTTGCTCACTATTGAGAGTGATCTTTTCTTCGACGCGGCTGATTGTTGGTAGAAGAGAAGCTCTACGGATTACTTCGTTTGCGGTAAATTGAAGAATTCCTTTTTGATGAAGATTGTTGACCACTGCGCTGGAGGTATTGGCCTTTTTGATCAAGTTGCCGATAGCCATTGAGCCGTGTTTTTGCAGAAATTCTACCACCAGCTCCTGTTTGCCGGTTAGTTTTGTACAGGCAATTTTGTTGTCCACAAGAGAAACGATTTTTTCACTGCGCACAGCCAGCTGTTTCTTGTTCTTTTCTTCGATCAGCAAAAGTCCCGACAAATGAAGATTTTGCACGATAGCCGAAATGTTTTTCAGGCCGCTTTCTTCGGTAAGATTGCGCAAAGAAATACCCTGCGGATATTGCTGTAATAATGCAAGAAGTTTGTCCTGCGCGGGCGATACGGAAATATCTTCAGGCAAATCCAATGGCGTGATCCAGAGGAAATCCTTTTTTTCGGAACCTGAGGGAATCAGTTCGGCTAAAGTTTTGCCCAGCGGATACATGAAATAAGTGGCAATCCACGAATAAAACTCAAGATCAGCATTGCCGAAAAGCGCCTCGTCATCAAGTATTTCCATAACTGATTTTATGTTGGGCAGGTTACAGGGAACGTCAATGGTGACAATGAACCCGGTGCGCTTTCTGCGTCCAAAGGGGACAAAGACTCGTTTGCCGATTTGAATCTCGTGCCTTAAAGTTTCTGGCACTTCATAAGTGAAGAGTTTATCGGTTGGTATGTTTAAGGCGACATTTACATACATATAATTCAGTCCAATTCTAAATCAAAGCGCTATCTTTGTTGGCAGCGTCGTCGGCTTCCTCAACGTATTAAAATATACGTCTCCGGAGCTTCCTCCTTGCCGCCTCGATATCATCTTTGATTTAGAACTGGTATTATCATCTTTGGTTTGAAAAGGGAATTGGTATCGGGCCAAAAAAAACGCCCCAAAATCAGGGCGTTTTAAATAAAATAATATGTTTTAGTTTATTCACCTTTGAGCTTTTCCATTTTTTCCTGCTTGGTTTTACAATCGATGCAGTCAGTGGTAACCGGCCTGGCCATCAGTCTTTTTTCTGAAATCGGCCCGCCGCAGGTTTCACAAATACCGAATGTTCCATCATCGATTCTTTTAATGGCTTCCTGCATTTTCACGATAAGTCTGCGCTCGCGGTCCCGGATACGTAATTCAAAATTACGGTCTGATTCCAGAGATGCCCGATCATTGGGATCGGGAAAATTCTCTTTGCCGTTGGTCATTTCCGAAACTGTTTTGCCCGCCTCACTCAGCAACTCATTGATTTTCTCGATGAGCAATTTGCGGAATGCCTTCAGTTTATCCGGTTTCAAAGTCGTTTGTTTTTCCAATGCCGCTACTCCTTGAGAATGGAATATTAATTTTGTCGCCCTTATTACCTAATGAGGTAATGTTTGTAAAGGGAAAAATAAATGTATTCCAACATCTACTTTTTAGAGCAATATACTTTTTTAATTTTTTCCACAATGTTTGTTGTGGATTTCCCCTCCACCTCGGGAATTATTGCCACGCGGCCACCCCATTTTTTAACTTCTTCACGGCCAACAACCTTCTCTTCCGGCCAATCGCCACCTTTAATTAGGATATCGGGTTTCAGGTAGTTAATCAGTTCCAGCGGCGTTAACTCGGGGAAAATAGTAATAAAATCAACGAATTCTAGCGCGGCGAGGACTTCCGCTCTTTCTTCTTCGTAAACGAGCGGCCTTTCTTCCCCTTTGATGGTTCTTACGGAAGAATCGCTGTTGAGAGCCAGAACTAAAATATCTCCGGCTTTCTTTGCTTCTCTTAAATAACGGACATGACCGACATGCAGGATATCGAAGCAGCCGTTAGTGAAGGCAATCTTCTTCCCTTCCTTACGCAAAGCTTCCAAGGTGTTTTTTAAAGTGTTCCTGTCTAATATTTTATTCACATTCTAACCCCTTAATTAATATAAACTAATTGCGACCAACATGTTTATGAAATATTGCCTGCTAGAGAACTCTGACTAAAGTCAATACCGCCACTTTGCCTGCTCCGGCTTTGATCAAAGTTTTTGCGCATTGGTTAATAGTGGCGCCGGTAGTATATACATCATCAATGAGAATAATATTTTTGCCTTCAGTTTTAGCATTATCAGTGACGGCAAAAGCGCCCCTTATATTTTTCTCTCTTTCCTTTTTATCCAGACCAGTTTGAGTTAAAGTAAATTTACGCCTTTTTAGCAAGGAAAAATTTACAGGGATACTATACTTTTTCCCTATTGCTTTTGCCAGGATTAGCGCTTGATTAAAGCCGCGTTCCCTGAGCCTTCGAATATGTAAAGGGACCGGTAGGATTAAAGAATAATCGGTAAAATCAAAATCCGGAAAACAAAATTCGGCCATGAATGAGGCCAGCGCAGTACCGGTAGATATGTTGTGGCCATATTTAAACTGATGAATGGCATCCAGAATAAGCGTTTCGTAACTGGCAACAGCGCGGGCCAGGCTAAAGTAAGGTTTATTTTCCAGACAATTTCCGCATAAATGATTCGAGGCGGGGCTGTCGAAAAAAGCCATACCGCAAATCGGGCAGAGACTACCGGTAATAAATCTTATTTTTTCCCTGCAGGCCGGACAAAATATTTGCAAGTAAAGGTTCGGTAAAATTTCAGAGCACCCCAGACACCGGGGAGGGAAAATAACATCAGCAATTTCGCATAGGGCTTCATTTAGACTCACGCCATTCCCTTAGTCAGCCTTTTTACTTCTGTGGTATTTTCAGCAATGTTCATGCGCGGGGCATTCCACAAATCTTCGATAGCATAAAAAGACCTTAGCGATTCCTGGAAGACAGAAATCACCACGTCGTCGTAATCGAGCAAAATCCACTGACCGCTCGCTTCCCCCTCTGCCCCCAGAGGCAGGATGCCTTCTTTTTTTAAGTATTCCTTAATGGCGGCTGATATAGCCTGTACTTGCCTATCGGTTGCTCCGCTGCAAATAAGAAGATAGTCGGTAAAGGATGATATTTCTTTGACATTCAAAACTACCACATCCTTTGCCTTTTTTTGTAATGCGCCGTTGATACATAAAAGCAAACGGCGGGCTGATTCATTTTTTTTAGCTGGCAATTAAACCTCCTGGTATTGGTCTCAATAGCTATTTATAGTTTATCTTCTATGCCATAATTAATGTAACTTGACAATGCCGCGTTTTGATCCTGCAGATCTCGTATTTTGCTTTGTAAGTGGTTATTGAGAAAAATGAATGGCTATGATAGATCAACCATCGTAATCAAATTCTATCAGGATTAAGACATGCAGGATATTGTAAAAAGAGTTCACGCGCATATGCCTTATCATCTTCTGCCCACATATCTGGAGATGATTGTGCAGCAGAAGTTAAATCTGGAAATATATTTCAACCATCACTCAGTACAAAATCTGGATAAAAAGGAGTGTGCCGAAAAAGCTAAAATATTAGCTGATGCCGGATTGAAAGTTACATTTCACTCGCCCTTCATGGATTTGCGCCCCGGGGCGCTTGATGATAAAATTCGACAGACAAGCATTGACCGAATTAAACAGGTATTTGAAATAGTTCCTTATTTTCATCCTTTAAAAGTTGTCTGCCACCCTTCATTTGATGATCGTTATTATACCTCCGGCGATGATCTGTGGTTGGAAAATAGCGTTCAATCATGGACGCAAATAGCCGCGTTGGCCGGTGATACAGGGACAATTCTTGCTCTGGAAAATGTTTATGAAAAGGAGCCAAGTATTTTGCGCCGTCTCTTTGAACTTCTTCCTGCAGATCATGTACGCTTTTGTTTTGATACGGGACACTTTAATGTTTTCTCTTACGCGCCGCTCGATGTTTGGATTGCTGAGATGGGAAAGTATATAGGTCATCTGCACATTCACGATAATTTAGGCAGGATTGATGAGCATCTTCCGGTAGGTTGCGGGACTTTTCCATTTACCCGGTTTTTTGAGACTCTTCGGGATATCAAAGTTAAACCAACAGTGACACTGGAAGCGCATTCACAGGAAGGCCTCTTTCAGTCCATAAACAATATTAAAGATATGGCTCTTTTAAATTTTCTTGATTGAACCGCTTTAAAATTAGCTCAGGAGACAACTTGCCCGGATATATCTTAAAAAGAATTTTATTTATGGTTCCGCTGCTTTTGGGAATTACTCTTGTTTGTTTTTTTGTGATGCATCTCGCGCCGGGATTACCGACCGATTTGCAGACTCAAATGAATCCGAAATCTACTGTAGAAATGAAAGAACGGCTCAAAACTTTGTATGAGCTGGATAAGCCTGTTCATGAACAATATTGGTCCTGGCTAAAAAAACTCAGTCGCGGAGATTTGGGTATCTCCTTTTCCTCTGATCACCGTCCTGTTGCCGCCAAAATTATGGAACGGCTGCCCATAACCATTATTTTAGAATTTTTATCGCTGATCATTATCATTGCCATTGCCGTACCCATAGGTGTGCTTTCCGCTGTCCATCAGGATTCTATTTTTGACAAGATTACCGGTGTGCTGGTTTTTATCGGTTTTGCCGTTCCCACTTTCTGGCTGGCTTTGCTGCTGATGATATTTTTTGGCATTCATCTTGGTTGGCTGCCAATATCGGGTCTGCGGTCTTTAAATTATGAATATCTAACGCCGTGGGCGCAATTCTTAGATCTTATCAAACATCTGGTTTTGCCAGTATTTATTTCAGCCTTTGGCGGCCTTGCCGGACTTTCCCGTTACATGCGGGCCAATATGCTGGAAGTGATCAGACAAGATTATATAATGACGGCTCGAGCAAAAGGCTTGTCAGAAAGAGATGTCATCTATAAACACGCGCTAAGGAATGCTTTGTTGCCGGCTATTACAATTCTGGGGCTTTCCATTCCCGGTCTGATCGGCGGCAGCGTTATTTTTGAAACGATATTTGCTATACCGGGCATGGGGCAGCTTTTTTATATGTCGGTTATGGCGCGGGACTATCCAACAGTGATGGGTATTTTGCTCATCGGCGCGATTTTGACATTGCTGGGCAATTTGATTGCCGATGTGTCTTACGCGCTGGCGGATCCACGAATCCGCATAAGTTAATGCCATTCCGCTTTCTTTGGCTAACTTTGTTGGCAGCGTCGTCGGCTTCCTCAACGTATTAGAAATACGCCTGCGGAGCCTCCTCCTTGCCGCCTCGTTATCCTTTGAAAGTGAAACGGCGTAAAAGGATTTTAAGAGATGAACTTTTGGGAAACATTTTATAAGAACAAATTGGCGCTTACCGGCAGCGGTATAGTTTTGCTGCTTTTTATTGTTTCACTTTTGGCGCCCTTACTTGCTCCTTATGATCCGGGTCAGATTGACTTGAAGAATGTATTGGCGTCTCCTTCCTGGAACAATTTATTCGGCACCGATCAGCTGGGCAGGGATGTGCTCTCCCGGATGATATGGGGGGCGAGAATTTCGCTCAAGGTTGGTTTTGCGGCCACAGGTTTAGCTATTATTATTGGAGTTATTTTAGGCGCGACAGCAGGTTATTATAGTGGTTGGGTCGATGCGGTGATTATGCGTTTCGTGGATATCATGCTTTGTTTCCCCACATTTTTTCTGATTCTTGCTGTAATCGCTTTTTTAGAGCCTTCTATCTGGAATATAATGATCATTATCGGTCTTACCGGCTGGATGGGTGTTACAAGGCTGGTGCGGGCTGATTTTATTTCCTTACGGGAAAGAGATTTTGTGAAGGCGGCAAAAACGATAGGCGCAAGTGATTTACGGATTATCTTTATACATATATTGCCTAATGCCATGGCCTCAATACTAGTAGCGGCGACATTGGGTATAGCCGGTGCGATTCTGACCGAATCCGCCTTGAGTTTTCTGGGTATCGGCGTGCAGCCGCCAACGCCAAGTTGGGGCAATATTTTGACTTCCGGTTACGCCAACATAGATATTGCCTGGTGGCTGTCACTTTATCCGGGGTTGGCTATACTGATTACGGTTGTAGGGTATAATTTGCTGGGGGAAGGGATTCGGGATTCACTTGATCCGCGTCTGAAAAAATGAAAATTAGTACAACTTAAAACTCCCGTGGTTTAAATTTACCACCGCTTTTCTTCCTCTTTTGGCTTTACAAAAAAGGGATGAACATGTTTGTTCTTTCCATATATACGGCATAATCCTCTCCAAACTTAAGCAAGTTCTCTTTTTCTTCAATTCTTGCCGTGGCATACAGAAAGACCGTGGCGACACTAAAAAGGCTTGTCGCCAGAAACGAAGGATTTTTAATTAATGTTACCGCACCCAAAAGTATCAGTGAACTGTAAAGAGGGTGGCGTATGTATTCGTAGATTCCGGATGTTACCAGGTTAGTGGTCGTCTCAATACTCAAAATTATCCTGGAAGTATAAAGAGGGCGGCGAATATATTTGTAGATTTCATCCAATGTGAATTTGGTTGGTATCTCAATATCATCGCTGAGTTGAGGCTTTCCGAACAAAAGCAGATGATAGATGGAGTAACCAGCCAGAACAAAGGAACCGCAAAGAATCATCCATGTTATTATTCGAAAGATTGTAAGTGGATTTCTTAGCCAGTAACCGAGATTGATGAGGATTAAAAGAAATAAAAATTCAAGAGCAAAAAAACGGTAAAATTTGCGGCCGTGAGTTTCGGAAGTAAGAATTTGTGGTAATTTCAATATACGGGAGTACAACGACCGAAGCAATATCATAAGTCTTTTAAAGGTGTAATGATTGTCAATATCCCTGCGTTCGCCCGCAATGACGGACGATGATTGCGACACAGTCTCGATATCGGACCAGGAAAACTTGAGCATTATCAGCGAAAATATAAAAAATATTATAATTTTTAGCATGGTTATTCCTACTTTCAAAAATATGTTCTTCTTTAGCTAAAACAACCCTAAAGTGTCAAGCTCTTTTACATTAAAGGCAGGTTAGCTCTTCGGGCTTGATTATGTTTGAAAAGTATAATAGTACTCTGGCACAGCAATAAAAAGTAAATATGTTTTCCGGTAGGGAAAAACCTCCCGGATTTTATAACATTGCACTTCATTTTCCAATAATAATTGCGCTGAATTTCAGTGAAGGAGGAGTTTTAAAATGCCCAGAAAAGTCAATTCAGAATTGTTAAATATTGACAGAAGAATAATTTCCCGCAGATTATTATCTGGGGAAATTACCGAGAAGGATCTCCATGGTTTATTAAAAAAGCTTCCTGATGTTGCTGATAATATTGAGGAAGAGATTGAGAACCCTGACGGTAAATAAGTTCTTATGCTGATAGATTCCCATGCCCACCTGGAAATGAAGGAATTTAATTCTGATCGTGAGGAGGTCATCGAGCGTGCGCGGCAGGCGGGAGTCAGTTATATTGTTACAGTCGGAACAAATCTGGCGCTGAGCCGCAAGGCATTGTCTCTTGCCCGTCAACATGAAAATATCTACGCGACTGTCGGTGTCCATCCCCATGATGTAGCCAAAGCCGATAATAAAACTTTTGATGAACTGTGCGAGATTAGCCGCGATCCGAAGGTTGTTGCCTATGGTGAAATCGGTCTTGATTTTTTTCGCAATATTTCACCGCGCGAAAAACAAATCGAGATGTTCGGCAGGCAGCTGGAATTGGCTGTGCAGCTGAAATTACCGGTGATCATCCATGATCGTGACGCGCATGAGCAGACATTGAGAATGGTTAGGGCATCAAGTGTGCGGCGTGGCGTGTTTCATTGCTTTTCCGGTGATTATTCTATGGCCATGCAATGTATTGATCTGGGTTTTTATATTTCCATTCCCGGCGTAGTGACGTATAATAAAGCCAATACTATTCAGGATGTCGCGCGGCGCGTCCCGCTCTCATCAATGCTTTTGGAAACAGACGCCCCTTACCTCACACCTGAGCCTCACCGTGGCAAAAGAAATGAGCCTTCCTTCATTATTAATACAGCAAAAAAAGTGGCTCAAATCAAAGGCCTGCTCTGGGAAGAAGTAGCGGATGCCACGGCTAACAATACTATAAAACTTTTCGGTATTAAAGCTTCAAATAATTAATAGAACATATCAAAAAAGAGTTTACGATATGACAGATTGTCAACAAAAAGCTGTTGTCCTCTTGAGTGGCGGAATAGACTCCACCACCACTCTGGCTATTGCCCATAAGATGGGATTTATCAACTACGCGCTTAGTTTTCGCTATGGTCAGCGCCATGAGATCGAACTTAAATCAGCCGCGAATATTGCCCGAAGTTTTCATGTTGCCAAACATTTGATAGTCGATATTGATCTACGCCTTATCGGCGGTTCAGCATTAACCGGAAATATCGATGTGCCCAAAAGCCGCAGCGTTGAGCAGATGGGAGAAGACATTCCGGTAACGTATGTTCCGGCGCGCAATACCATTTTCCTTTCTTACGCTCTGGCCTGGGCGGAAGTAATTGGTTCCTCCGATATTTTTATCGGTGTGAATGCTCTGGACTACAGCGGTTATCCCGATTGCCGTCCTGAATATATAGCTGCCTATGAGAGAATGGCCAATCTGGCGACAAAAGCCGGTGTGGAAGGCAATCAGAAATTAAAAATTCATACGCCGCTAATTGAATTGAGCAAAGCAGATATTATCCGCCAGGGGATAGAGCTGAGGGTTGATTATTCTCTCACGCATAGTTGCTATGACCCTTCGCCTGAAGGACTGGCCTGCGGCGAGTGCGACTCTTGCCTTCTACGCTTGAAAGGTTTTCAGGAAGCAGGTATTGCTGATTCAATCAAATACAAAAAGACAAAAGGTTGACTTTGTTGATACCATTTCGATTTCAAAGTATAACGAGGCAGTAAGGAGGAGGAGACGAGACGTATATATACATACGTTGAGGAAGACGACGACGCAGCCAACAAGGTTAGCCAAAGAAAGCGAATTGGTATGAGCTATTTAGTCAAAGAAATATTTTATTCCATACAGGGCGAGGGCTACTATACCGGACGTCCGGCGGTATTTTGCCGTTTTGCCGGCTGCAATTTATGGTCAGGAAAAGAGGAAGACCGCAAAGATGCTCTCTGCAAATTTTGCGATACCGATTTTGTGGGCACTGATGGAACGGAAGGCGGGAAGTATCCGAGCGCCCATAAGCTTGCCAAAAAGATTAGGCAATTCTGGCCGCAGGCAGATATAAAATCAGCAAAGCCCTTTGTGGTCTGCACCGGTGGAGAGCCGTTTTTGCAGATAAATGACGCATTGATAAATGCTTTACATGAAGAAGGATTTGAAATTGCCGTGGAAACTAACGGTACAATCGAGGCGCCTGAAGGCATTGATTGGATTTGTGTCAGCCCTAAAACCGGTGTGGAATTGTTGCGGCGTAGCGGGCAGGAATTAAAACTTGTCTATCCGCAACCTGGAACCGAACCGGAGAAATATGCCCATCTCGATTTCCGGCACTTCTTTTTACAACCGCTGGATGGGTCGGCATTGGAATTAAACACTAAGCTGGCGTTTCATTACTGTCTTGCCCATCCGCAGTGGCGGCTCAGTCTTCAGTTGCATAAAATATTAGGAGTAAAATAAGGAATAAAAATGGAAATTTTCAAAGTGTTCAAATTTGACGCGGCGCATCGCCTGCCCAATGTCCCTGCTGGACATAAGTGTGCCGAAGTACACGGACATTCTTTCCGGATAGAAATTCATTTACGGGGTAAGGCCGATCCACCTGCGGGCTGGGTAATGGACTTTGCTGATATCGCTGCTGCCTGCCAGCCCATCATAGATCAACTGGATCATAAATATTTAAACGACATCACCGGGCTTACTAATCCAACGTCGGAAAATTTAGCCAGATGGATCTGGCAGCATCTTCAGACGGCATTGCCGCAATTAAGTAAAATAGTTGTTCAGGAAAGCCCGGAGTCAGGATGTATCTATAAAGGGGAAGAATAATTCAAATCAATTAAACAGTTTGCATTTTGGAAGTTATTGTAATAAATTTGTACTAATGGGGTGCCGAATAAGGCTGAGATTATACCCTTTGAACCTGACACGGATAATGCCGGCGTAGGGAGTGGCGACAATCAAAATTAGTAGGGCCATATCCCATAAGGGTATGGCTCTTCGTGTTTAAGGTATGTTGAGGAGTATTGAAAAAGCGGTTCATGCGAGCTCAGAGTCTTTTTTCGTTTAGATGAAGGAGAATATTTTGAGGTTGGGTGTCCGAAAAAATCCTCGAATCGCTCTTAATGCCCCGCTTTTTCAACAACATAAAATTTAAAGTTGATTTAGAGAAGTGATTATGTCGCAAATAGTAAATATAGTAAGTGGAGGACGCATAGGTGATCGCAATTTTTTCCGGAAGAAAATCTCCGGTATGGGAAATTGCCTGATCATTTGCTGTGACGGTGGAGTGCGTCATTTGCAACAAACAGGGATTAAACCGGATGTGATCATCGGCGATATGGATTCCATTGCTCCTGCCAATCTGGAAAGTTATTCCAGTCAGAATGTAAAGATGATAAAATATCCGGCAAGTAAAGATTTTACCGATACGGAACTGGCAATTGATTATGCCATAAATCTTAAACCGGCGGTAGTATATATTTGGGGTGCGTTGGGCGGAAGGCTTGATCATACGCTGGCCAATGTGTTCTTGCTGGAAAAGACTAAAGCCCTTTCCATTAAGGCTTATCTGATTGATGAATATTGTGAGGTTTTTCTGCTCAATGGCGATGTCACATTCAACAAGTCAGCAGGTCAAACAGTTTCTCTGATCGCGCTCAGTTCTCAAGTTGAAGGGATAGCTCTCCGTGGTTTTCTCTATCCTTTAGATGACGGAACATTAAGGATGGGTGAATCACTGGCAGTAAGCAACATTATTAGTTGCGATGAGGCGAAAATAAGTGTGTGTTCGGGAAGTCTATTGGTAATCCGTTATTGGCAGAAAGATTTTTTTCCGGAGGCGGTGTAGCTGATGGAACCGATTAGGATATTATGCGTAGGTGGTTCTGATTCCAGCGGCGGTGCTGGTATTCAGGCTGATTTGAAGGCGGTGAGCGCCTGCGGCTGTTACGGGATGAGTGTCATTACCGCGGTGACGGTCCAAAATACTCTTGGTGTTCAGGCTATCCATCCTGTTCCGCAAAAATATATTTTGGCGCAATTGGACTGCGTACTTCGCGATATTGGTGCCGACGCGGTTAAAACCGGCATGCTTTTAACAGTTGGAGCAATCGATTCAGTTGTTCAGAAGGTTAAAGAATATCGCCTGGAGAAATTGATAGTTGACCCGGTGATGATCGCCAAGGGCGGTCATTCTTTATTGCACGACACTGCTAAGGTGGCACTGGTCAAAAAATTGTTGCCGCTGGCTTTTGTTGTGACACCTAATATTCCCGAAGCGGAAGTCTTGGCAAAATGTAAGATTGAAGGGGTTGACGGGATGAAAAAGGCAGCTGCGTTTATCCATGGACTTGGCGTTAAGAATGTGGTGATCAAAGGCGGGCATTTGAGGGCGGCAAAAAAATCAGACGCGGTGGATATTCTTTATGATGGGAATAATTATTATGAGTATTCCTCTCCTTGGATTGCTACGAAAGATACGCACGGAACTGGTTGCACTTACGCATCCGCCCTCGCTTCTGCTATTGCATTCGGAGAAAATGTTGTCGATGCAGTTGCGCAGGCCAAGGTTATGGTCACAAAAGCGATTGAAAATTCACTTCGCCTGGGCAAAGGGCACGGGCCGGTTAATGTTATGGGTACTATATCGGAACAAAAAGATTGTTTTTAAGTTTTGGAGGAAGAAATGACACAGCTGGAAAAAGCCAGAAAAGGTATGGTGACGGAAGAAATGAAAATATGTGCCGTGGAAGAAGGTGTAGCGCCGGAATATATTCGTCAGGGGATGGTGGATGGGAACGTCGTGATTTGTCGCAATGTTAACCATACGGCGATCAAGCCTCTGGCGATTGGCCTTGGTTTGCGTACGAAAGTTAATGCGAATATCGGTACATCAAAGGATAATAATGATCTCAATCTGGAGCTGGATAAATTAAAAATTGCTGCGGCAGCAGGCGCCGATGCCGTCATGGATCTCTCTACGGGTGGCGATCTGGCAGCCATCCGCAAGGCGATTATGGAAAACTCTCCTGTGGCGATCGGCACAGTGCCGATTTATCAGGCCGCCGTAAAGATTTTACAGGAAAAGAAAGCGATATCGGAAATGACTGCAGAAGATATGTTTGCAGTCATTGAAGAAAACGGTAGAGATGGAGTCGATTTCATTACCGTCCATTGCGGTGTTAATAAAAAAAGTGTGGCAGCGGTGGAAGGTCAGGGGAGAGTCTTGGGCATTGTAAGCAGGGGTGGTTCAATGACGGCCAACTGGATGTTCTGTAATAAAAAAGAAAACCCTCTTTATGAAGATTATGACCGGCTTGTGGAAATAGCGCACCGCTATGACATGGTTTTGAGCCTTGGTGACGGATTGCGTCCAGGCGCCATCGATGATGCGACTGATCAGGGGCAATTGCAGGAGCTGATCATTCTGGGCGAACTTGCGGCGAAGGCGCGCGCCGCCGGAGTTCAGGTAATGATTGAAGGTCCCGGGCATGTTCCGATTACCGAAATTGAAGCCAATATCAAACTGCAAAAGAAAATCTGTCAGGGTGCTCCGTTTTATGTCTTAGGGCCGCTGCCCACGGATATCGCTCCGGGTTATGATCATATAACTTCCGCTATTGGCGGAGCAATTGCCGGCGCAGCCGGTGCCGATTTTCTCTGCTATGTAACTCCCGCCGAACATTTACGATTGCCGACACTGGCTGACGTCCGCGAAGGAGTAATTACCGCGCGTATTGCCGCACACATTGCCGATATTGCGAAAGGAGTGCGTGGCGCGAGGGAGAGAGACCGGAAAATGTCCCAATGCCGGAAAAATTTTGACTGGCAGGGACAAGTGGACTTATCCATTGATCCGGAAAAAACCAGCTCTTTTCTGGAAAAAAGCAAAAGCGCACAGGATGAGGGATGCACAATGTGTGGCGAGTTCTGCGCTATTCGATTAGGCAAAAGATGAAGAGGTGTAAGTATTGCAGGACAAATTTGCAAATACAGCAATAGATAAACGCCAGGAAGCAACCCGGATAGTTTTACGGTTGAGATCAGCTGGATACGAAGCTTCTTTTGTCGGAGGTTGCGTGCGTGATTCTGTAATGGGTGTAATTCCGGACGATTACGATATCGTAACATCGGCACTTCCTGATCAGGTTATGGCGCTTTTTAATCGTATTGTCGCTATAGGAGCAAAATTTGGTGTTATTGCTGTGATTGTGGAAGGCTATTCATTTGAGGTGGCAACTTTTCGTAGTGATGATGTTTACATCGACGGCAGGCGACCCTCGGACGTTCATTTCACTTGCGCTAAAGAGGATGCCCTCCGGCGTGATTTTACCGTCAATGGTTTATTGATGGATCCGGTAACAGGAGAGATTACGGATTATGTAGATGGCCTTGCGGATATTCAAAAAAAAATAATTCGGACGATTGGTGATCCCGATAAACGTTTCCAGGAAGACCACCTGAGGATGTTGCGGGCAATTCGTTTTACTGCTAATCTTAATTTCAATCTTGACTCTTTTACGCAAGAATCCATTGCTAAAAATGTTGCTCAAATTCAAACAATCAGTGCAGAACGTATTCAGGATGAGTTAAATAAACTTCTTACCCGAGGTGGTGCTCGCCGGGGATTGGAGTTAATGGTGCAAACCGGAATGATGCGGGAGATATTACCGGAGGTGGATGCAATGCAAGGCGTTGACCAGCCGCTTCGTTTTCATCCAGAAGGTGATGTCTGGCAACATACTTTGATAATGCTGGAGATATTATCAAAAGAAAAAAAAACAAACGTAAATCCGGCATTGGCCTGGGGAGTTCTTCTTCACGATGTCGGTAAGCCAGTTTCTCGCAGTGAGGATGAAAACGGTGTGCATTTTTACGGCCATGCAAAGCAGGGTGAAAAAATCGCCGATGAGATAATGCAGCGCCTGAAGTTTTCACGGGCGCAAAGGGAAGCAGTACTCGATCTTATTTTGCAGCACATGAATTTCATGAATGTTCAGAAAATGCGTCCTGCCCGGCTCAAAAGATTTTTACGCATGCCGGATTTTAATTTGCATCTGGAGTTGCATCGTCTTGATTGTCTGGCTAGTCACGGTATGCTGGATAATTATGAATTTTGCCGCAATCAACTGGAAAATTTAACTGTGGAAGAATTACATCCACCACGCCTGCTTAATGGTGAAGATTTGATTGCCCTCGGTTTTACACCGGGGAAAATAATCGGTGAAATTTTACACGCGCTGGAAGATGAACAGATGGAAGGCAGAATTAGTTCACGAGATGAGGCAATAATATTTGTTGAGAAAAACCGGGAAAAATAAATTTGCACTTTCAAATTTTGGATAAAAGATTAGAGCGATGAAAAATTTACTTCCAAAAATATTATTTATATTTTTTATTTCGTTTCTTGTTTTGTCTTGTTCCAGTCGAACGACACGCCTGGCGCCGGAATTCCAGGCTCAAAAAAATAAATCGTTAGAGCTCATGGGCTATACCATTCAGGCCGGTGCATTTGCCAAAGTTGAAAATGCGGTGCGTTTGACGGAAACTCTGAAAAAGCGAGGATTAAGTGCCACCTATTTCAAGGCCGCTGACGGATTGTTTAAGGTTCGCTTCGGAAACTTTTCCGCAAAGGAAAATGCGAGGCAAAGAGCGCAAAGTTTAAAAGAGACGCATATCATCGAAGAGTTCTACATCGTTAGACCCGAAGACTATACTACTGCCAGACAAAAACAATATGGCACAAATTATTTAAGAGAGGCGCTTGTAAAAACTGCCCGTGATTTTCTCGGAGTCCCATATCTATGGGGTGGAGCTTCTTTGGAGACAGGATTTGATTGCAGCGGTTTAACCATGACAGTGTATCAGTTAAACGGTTTGAATTTGCCGCGTCATTCCAGAACACAGTTTGATGCCGGAAGCCCTGTCAGCATAAACCAGTTACAAAAAGGTGATTTGGTTTTCTTCGCGCTTCATGGAAAAAGAAAAGTTTCGCATGTGGGAATTTATATCGGTGATGGAAAATTCATCCACGCCCCGTCCCATGGCAAAAAAATATGTGTTGAGTACCTTTCCACTCCATTTTTCGCTAAAGGATTCGTCAGCGGACAAAATTATCTCTAATTAAAATTCTGATAATATTTTGTGATGAATGATAAAAATGATTGTCTTTTTGTATATCATTAACATAATAATGTGTCCGGATAGTTTCATGTCATTGGCAATCCATTGTCAGCGCTGGGTTTGGCGAGTATGAGAAATAAATAAAAATTATTATTCAACTTCATATTGTGATTGTTATCGAGAATATCATCAAAAAAGAAGTGCTGCTGATGAAAAAAATAAATTAAAAAAAATGATATTATTTTACATTTTTTGTTGACCTAAATGTAAAAATAAAGTAAAATTCAATCACAAGGAAGTATTTTGGTATTAATCGAAGAATAAAATTTGATCAAAGGAGGCTACACAAGATGGCAACAGCGAAGAAGAAAGTAGCAGCAAAAAAGAAAGCACCAGCGAAGAAGAAAGTAGCAGCAAAAAAGAAAGCACCAGCAAAGAAGAAAGTAGCAGCAAAAAAGAAAAGATAGAAAATAAGTATTGAGAAATAAAAATGAGCAGGCAACTTCTTTACTGTTGTTTGCTCATTTTTTTATTGCAATTATAATTAAATGTTTATTTCAATAAATATGCTTAAATGATATGAAAGTAATTATTGGGAGGTGACTTATGAATAAAGATTTAATACTCAGCATCGATAATGGAACACAATCAGTAAGGGCGTTAATCTTTGATTTGCGGGGTAATCTGATTTACAAGAAACAGTTGCCACTCCAACCATACGTATCACCAGAACCGGGCTGGGCAGAGCAGGACGCGGACTATTACTGGAAATCATTATCTCAGGTCTGTCAAATGCTCTGGAAGGAAACGCCGGTGTCTAAAGAAGCAATTGCCGGTGTCACAATTACAACTCAGCGCGCCACAATGATTAATGTTGATAAAAATGGAAAGCCTTTGCGTCCGGCAATAGTCTGGCTGGATCAACGACGAACTAGTGGATTAAAACCTGTGGGCGGTCTTTGGGGTCTCGCTTTTAAATTATCAGGCATGTCGGAAACCGTAGCTTATCTGCAGGAAGAAGCTGAATGTAATTGGATTCGAATTCATCAGCCGGAGATTTGGAGCAAAACTTACAAATTCCTTTTTCTCTCTGGATACCTTACTTACTGCCTGACAGGCAGGTTTGTCGATTCCGTCGGTTGTCAGGTTGGTTATGTTCCTTTTGATTACAAGAAGAAAAGGTGGTCTTCTCCCCGGGATTGGAAATGGGAAATGACTAAGATGGATCCAGCGATGTTGCCGGATCTGGTTGAACCCGCGGAGGTTATGGGATATATTACACGCAGTGCTGCCGAGGAAACCGGTATACCGGAAGGACTGCCGCTGATTGCCGCGGCCGCGGATAAGGCCTGTGAGGTGATCGGCGCAGGGTGTCTTGAACCGCATATCGGTTGTTTGAGTTACGGAACAACAGCCACGATCAACACTACTCACTATAAATACATTGAAGCAATTCCACTCATTCCTCCGTATCCTTCAGCTGTGCCTAATGCTTATAGCCTGGAAATACAAATTTTTCGCGGTTATTGGATGGTCAGTTGGTTTAAAGAACAATTTGCCCAGTTGGAACAGCAGATAGCAGAATCGCGTGGTGTGCAGACAGAAACAATTATTGAGGAACTTTTACACAAAGTACCACCGGGAGCGATGGGGCTGATTCTCCAACCTTATTGGTCGCCGGGCATCAAAGTTCCCGGACCTGAAGCCAAAGGAGCCGTAATCGGCTTTGGTGATGTTCATAATCGGGCGCATTTATATCGGGCCATTCTGGAAGGTTTAGCTTACGCGTTACGCGAAGGTAAGGAACGTGAAGAAAAACGCAGCGGGGTGGATATAACCGAATTGCGCGTGTCCGGTGGTGGTTCACAAAGTAACGCGGCAATGCAGCTTACAGCGGATATTTTCGGATTACGCACAGCCAGGCCGCATATATATGAAACATCGGGTTTGGGCGCGGCGATAGACGCGGCAGTTGGTCTAAAACTTCATCCTGATTTTAAAACAGCTGTTGCGGAAATGACACGGATTGGCGAGTTTTTTGAACCAAACATGACGACACATAAGGTTTATGACCAGCTTTATAAACGTGTTTACAAACAAATGTATAAAAGGCTCAAACCGCTTTACGAAGAAATTCGTTCGATAACCGGATATCCCAAAAGGGCAGGGGAGATATAGCTCACTTTTTTAGCGGCGACGTTTGGATTGAGACTAATTGTAGAGACTTGTTTTGCAGTCTTCTTTGTTTATCTGTCTAACTTCATCGGTAGATCATGTTCCTTCCAACTGTTTCCCTGATATATGAATGGATGTATATTGATTGACTTGATATCTTTTTCTGTTTTCTTAAAAACAAGAGAAGCGCTGATAGTTTCACGCGGGCTGATTGATACTCCCTGAGTTCCGGCAGCCTGGCTGGTGATCTTCTGCGATCCTTTTAAAAAAATCACATTAGTAACTGCACGGTTTTTTCCTGCTTGGTCAATAAGTTTCGATTTTGGCCATGTGGTATAACTATCATAAAGGGCGACACTTTTTACAATTCTGGAATTATTGAGGATGCTGAGTGATAAGGTGACTTCCGTACCAGATGAGGTTATTCCGGTATTTGTAAATATGATTTCATCGGCCTTGACAGATCCAGCAAAAAGTGATGCCTGATTAGATTCGGAGTTTGACTCCCACCAGGATTTCTTCGATTCCGTACCTTTGTCGGCAGCGCGGGCGGCTTTGGCTGATTTTTTTTCAAATGATAACTTGTTTTTCTCCGCAGGTATGAAAACAAACATGGCGACAACAATAAAAGCAATAACAGGAACGACAATTACCATGATTTTTTTATTGAACCAGATTTGAGTAGGTTTACCATTTACTACTGTACTGTAATCTGGGATACTCTTTAATGGTGTTTTCGCGGCGGTAATTATTTTATCATCAGCAATAGAGGAAGACTCTTTTCTTTCCGGAGGGTGATGTGCTGGTTGAGACCTCAGACCAGTGTGCCCAACAGCGTAGATATCGTGTTCGCGAATATGTTTATCTGCCCGTGCTCCTTTATATTCGAAGAGTTGAGCATATTCCTGCGAAAGACAGGATACGATATCATAATAGGAGCGGGAAACCAGTAATTGACCGGCTTCGGCAAAACTCATAATACGTTGCGCGACATTAATGCCGTCACCGATGAGATTGACCTGATTGTTAATATCTTTGAGTAGTTTTACCGGGCCGAGATTTATACCCATGCGCACGCGCAGATCAGGCATAGATGTTGACTGTTCGGTGTTCAATATATCGCGCATATTCATAGCAACAAAGAGGGCATCTTCCGGATCGCCGAGAAAACCGATGGCCGCGCCATCTCCGGTATCAAGAATAATGCGGTCGCTTACAGGGATATCCGTCAGAGTTTCTGCAATGAGAGTATTGAAACGTTCCTTGAGGATTATTTGTTCTTCAACCGATTTTTTCGAATATTCAACGATGTCAAGAAAGACGACACTGCAAATAAAAGTTCTATTAGGGCGGAATTTTAAGTTTTGGGAACTATCATCGCTGGTCATGATTATAACCTCATACAAATTTGATATGACATAAACAGATTTATTTTAATATTTCAAGCGATAAATACCAATGCCATTTTTATTGTGAAACTCCAATTCCGCAAGCGCAGCGGAATTGGTAAGTTGAACAATCCCGCGCAGCGTAGGGTATAATACCCCGCAGCTGCTGCGGAATCTGTTTCCAAAGCTTGCTTTGGGGTTCATACCATTGATTAAGCAATATATAATAAAGAAGAAAACATGAAATCATGGCTAAAAATACTTGCAACTAAAGATATAAAAGTATTAAAAGGTTTTACAGTAATTTAATAATGGTTATTGGCACTGGATTCCATAATTAAGGAAAAGTTCAATTTCGTTAATTTAAGCCATAACCTGCGAAGAACAGGAAAAAGAGAAAGGCTTTTGCTAAAATATGAAGACAAAAAGAAAAAATGAAGCAGGATTCAGTAATCTATTGGTAACTGGAGGTTCTGGATTCATCGGCAGTAATTTTATCCGGAATTTGTTAAATGATGCAACTTTTTCCGGCAGGATAATTAATTTGGACAAATTGACGTATGCTGGTAATCCGGAAAATCTGGAAGGTATTGCAGCGGACTTTGGGTCAAGATATGTTTTCCAAAAAGTAGATATTTGTGATGGCGCTAAACTGGAAAAGGTGTTTGGTGCTTATGATATTGATGCGGTCTGTCATTTTGCAGCCGAATCACATGTGGATCGTTCTATAAAGGATCCTGGCAGTTTTATCCAAACAAATATAGTTGGAACTTTTAATCTCCTGGAAATGGCAAAAGCCAGGGGAGATAAGTTTAAACTATTTCATCATGTCAGCACAGACGAGGTTTACGGCAGTCTCGGAGCGGAAGGATTTTTTCGGGAAGATACGCCGTATAGACCGAACAGCCCTTATTCCGCGTCAAAGGCGGCTTCCGACCATCTTGTACGTGCGTACCATGAAACTTTCGGTCTGCCCACTACAATATCCAATTGCTCGAACAATTATGGTCCATATCAATTTCCGGAAAAGCTTATTCCACTGGTCGTTCTCAATGCCCTGGAAGGAAAGCCTTTGCCTGTTTACGGTGATGGTAAAAATGTCCGCGATTGGCTCTATGTCGAGGACCATTGCGACGCCATCTGGAATATTATGAAGTCAGGCGTTATCGGTGAAACATATAATGTTGGCGGCAATGCCGAAATGGAAAATATTTTAATTGTGCAGCTGATTTGTGATATTATTGATGAAATTAAACCGGCAACTGATGGAAAACCTCGGCGGCGACTGATCACATTTGTTTCGGATCGTCCCGGACATGATCGCCGTTACGCGATTGATTTTGCTAAATTAAAAAAAGAATTGGGCTGGTCTCCACGGGAATCCTTTAAATCAGGTCTGCGAAAAACTGTCGAGTGGTATTTAAATCAGAAGAAATGGGTGGAGAATATTAAGACTGGCGCTTATCAGAGTTGGATGAAAGAGCAATACAATTCATAGCATTATTCAGGAGATTAAATACACAAACCATTCCTTAAGTTTACCTGTTTTGTGCAGACTTAACAACGGTTCTATAAACACCCAACTTCCTCTAGTAACACATGGCATCTATAAAGATTTTAATTGGTAATCCTCCCTCAAATTCCAAACTGACAGTTGCTCATTTGTAGATGAAGGCATTGATTCCATTGGTTTGGCGATCATGCAAAATCAGTAATTGGTTTTTACATATGGCTTCCTGCCAGGCTTCATTTTTGATACAATGAAAATCATTCAGGCTTTTACTTGGCACAGGTGAGCAGAGTTCTCACAAGAACGGATGTCGCAATTTACACCGGCTCTGTCACCGGTGTTGTGCCGCACATTTTTCAGCATAGATTCCCTTGACATGCAAGACTGAGTTTCTTATAGTTCAATCACGAGCAAGCAATGGCTCATCAATATCAAAAAATACGGGAGGCATTAAATGGCCGCAATTGAAAACGAAATTAAAGATTATGTAAAATCTCTTGGCGCGCCAATAGTTGGTGTGGCCGGACCTGAACGGTTTGATGGACCTGCTTCTCTGGATCCGGGATATATTATGCGTGGCGCCAAATCGATCGTCAGTTTCGCGATGCCAATGGACGTGAATGCAATTTATGATTTTCTTTCAAAAAAAGACCAAATGTCGCACAATCTTGACCAGCTCAAATGCAATCAGTGGATGGCCAATATCGCGGTCAAGACTGCAAAATTTATTAAGTCACTGGGATACAAGTCAAAGGCTGTGCATTCAAACAACCACTATCGAAGATCATTTGACGTGTTTTCGACAAAACCGGATTTTTCGCATCGTTTTGGCGCAATTGTTGCGGGAATCGGAGCGCATGGTCTTTCTGGTAATATACTAACCAAGGAGTACGGGGCGGCGGTCTATCTGGGAACTGTTGTTACTTCAGCTGAATTAAAGAGCGATCCTATGCTTCCGCCGCGATATTTTATTGACAATTATTGCAAGAAATGTCTGATCTGCGATAAGGCATGCGTAGCGAGAATGTTCGTCGGAGATAAGGAAGAATACGTTCTCATTAATGGCGAGCTGCATCCACGTGGAAAACGCCGCGATATTGAATTATGCAATGCCTCCTGCTTTGGCCTTCATGGACTTTCAGTTGACAAGCAATGGTCGAGCTGGGGTGATCATTGGATTAGAAAATGGGTTGGCGTAGAGCCGGATCCCGAGAAAGAAAATACCCGAAGGACACTACTCATAAAGGGCGGGAATGTAGGTGATTCTTATGAACGGTATAACCTGATCAGGCATGTAGGCGGTAAGGTATATCCTATGGAGTGGGTACAAGATAAAACCAAATTCAGTAAAACTGTTAAGGATTTTTCCGCTGATGAAATTATAAGAAGGAAAGAATCATCGGAATGGCTCTATAATCTCATTGGGGTAAAAACTAGAAACACGAATGTCATCACCTGTGGTCAATGCGCTGTCGTATGCGGTCCTACAATTCAGGAATCTGCGAAACGGTTCAAGATGCTTCGCGATGGAGGTATTGTTGTTCCAGGAAAAGACCGCAGAACCATGGTTGTGAAAACATTTGAAGAAGCAAAGGAAATACGTAAAAAATATCCAATCATAGTTACTCCAAAAGAGAAGAGCAGGGATAATTTTTTATCATCACTAATGTGGTTTCGGCTTTACTGGGGATTTTCTCTCCGATCTTATCTAAAAAACAAGCAATATGAGAAAAAATTTAAGAAGGTGATGAAGAAAAATGGAATTGATCCCGCAGGCGTACCTATTGAGGAAACCGTATGGCCGCAAAAATAACTCGTCGGCGCTTCATCAAGTATTCCATTGCGACAGGATCAGCTTTGGGCGTGGGGATTGGAGGAAGTCTTATTCTTTCGAAAAACGACCCGGTTCCCTTTACCCCGGCGGCGCCGCCTTCACAAAGAATCAGCGGCTCCAAGGCCCCCAGGGTCATTTTCATTTCCATCGATTCTCTCGATCCCCGTTACCTTTATCTGAACAGCCGGGGACAGGCGGGCGGACGGGACGGCGATTGGTTGATGCCCCGGGTTCGGGATTTTCTGAAGAGCGGTGTGTGGTTTGAACACGCCCGTTGCCATATGCCCGCCATCACCGACCCGAACCACCTCAACGCCCTGGCCGGAACCTCCAGCGCCCAGACAGGCCTCAACAGCGTGTCTCTCCAGTTCTTTGACTGGAAAGAAGATGGTACCGCCAACATTGTATCGCCTAGTCTCTCTTTTGCCCGGGATGACCAGGGCCGTCCGGTGGACACCATTTTTTCGGCTTGGAAAAGAAAATGGCCCAGGTCCAGAACATTTTTCTCTTCAGGCAAGGAATGGGTGGCACGGATGTTCGACGTCCCTGGTGCCGGCGTGGATATCATCATGGGCGGGTCCCGCTATCCGGGATACATTGATCCGCCACCAAAAGGCTACCGCTTTTACGATCCTCCCGGAAATATTGATCCGGAAAACTTTAGCGCGTCCCGGGATCAGAAAACATTTTCCCGTGTGGTTTATGAAAACAACCCCACCCATTTTCCGCCCGACATGTGGTTAGTCAATTCGACTCTAAAAATGCTGGGTCGCGAACTCCCCGATTTCGGAGTGGTCCTCCTGGCTCAGATGGACGACCTCCAGCACGGGCTGGGCGCGGCTTGGGATCCAAGCGAGTTTAATTCCCGCATGATTAAAGGACAAGGGCCGACCTTGGTCAGTAGGATCAATCCAACAATGGTCTTTCAAGAAGCCGTTCTGGACGGGGTCAGGGACGTGGACTGTCATTTTGGCCGTTTGGTGGACGGGATCAGGAGCATGCCCAACTACAGGGATGCAATTCTGGTTTTGTACAGCGATCATGGCCACTTGACTCACCGCTCTAAGGAGACCATACAGGATATATTTATGAGATCGGCTTTCGGCAGATACGATCGCGACACGGATACCAACCTAGTAGATATTTTGGCTCGGGCCGGGGTGATTCAGGGCGACGAACTCAACTACCGGGGCTTTTGTCCGATCACTGGTTCGAGCGCCGGTTCGGTCTTTTTCAGAGGACCGGATCTGGACTACCGCCTGAAAAAAGCCAAACTTGCCCAGGATGCTTTGCTCCGACATCGGGTGAAGAACCCCATAACCGGCGGCTGGGAATGTCCCTGGGACGTTTTAACCATGAATGAAATGGAAAAAGGTTTGCCCGGAGTCTCTGAACCAGGCGAACTTTATCACCGCTATTTTGCCGGAAACAATCAGCAGGGGGCTCTGCACTGCCCGGACCTTGTGCTTTTCGCCAAAAACAACTGGCAACTTCCGGCGGTGATGGGGCTTCTGACTAACGTGGGAGTGAAAATTCCGGGGTTTATCGCCAGCCGAATGGCCCCATGGAAAGCCCTGATCGGGGGGCACGGCTCGGCAGATACCCAAAAAATTCTGATGGCCATAGAATGGCCAGGGGAAGCCAAAGGCAAGGTAGTTTCGGATCCAGACTTTAAAGCCAACTATCGCCTCGCGGACCTGGCCGTCACATTGGCGGACATCCTGGGTCTCGAATTGAGGAGTTCCACAATCGGACAAAATCGGTCTCCGGAAATTAAAAGAATTTAAATTTTTTTATACCCGGTGCGGTTTTATCGGTGCTGCACTCAACATTTTACGGTCAAGATTACCTTGACATACAAGGCCATTATTCCTATATTTCAATTACGAACAAGCAATCAAATAAATCATCACCGGAGCAGTTATTATGCCGGAAAGTAGTTTGTCCGATTTTATCAGCAGGAACTGGCTTACGGCGGATGGTATCAGCCACACAACAATAATAAAAGATCTGATTAATGAGATGGAGAAAGGCCTTGCGGGCAGTAGAAGTTCCCTGGCGATGCTCCCTTCTTACATTCATACAGATTTTTCACTTCCGCTCAACACTCCTGTAATCGCTCTTGATGCAGGGGGAACTAATTTCCGGGCAGCTGTAATATCCTTCAGGGAGAATAACCGGATCGATATTGAAGATTATCAGACTTACATGATACCCGGCATAGAAAGCGAAGTATCCAAAAAAGAATTTTTTAATATAATCGCGGATTATGTAAAACCTATTCTTTCCAGATCAGAGAGGGTAGGTTTCTGTTTTTCTTATCCTGTGGAGATCTCGCCTGATCATGACGGCAAACTCCTATACTTCACAAAAGAGATAAAAGCACCGGAAGTAACTGGTAATTATATATGCCGTTCATTGAAAGAAGCCCTTTTGCTAAAAGGGTTTAAGGACAGGTGGAGCTTTACTCTGCTCAATGATACGGTCGCAACACTTCTTGCCGGGAAAGCGGATTCATCTTCATCCGAATACGAAAGCTATATAGGTTTTATACTCGGTACTGGTTCAAATACTGCTTATATTGAGGACGGGAGTAAAATTTTAAAAAACCCCTCTCTTTCCGGGAAAGGCTATCAGATTATTAATGCCGAGTCCGGGATGTTCAACCTTGTCCCGCGCAATAATATTGACGAAGAGTTTGACTCTAAAACAAATAATCCCGGTAATTATATTTTCGAGAAAATGGTTTCCGGAGCCTATCTCGGTCCCCTCGCTCTTGAATATCTCAAATCAGCGGCAGATTTCGGTCTCTTTTCAAGCAGCGGGAAAA
>Ga0208495_1000078_pt1 | contig 59863 bp, 55 predicted proteins | sample CryBogmetaGMA14M_FD_184551 | JGI IMG/M metagenome (GOLD analysis project Ga0208495, IMG submission 184551) | Freshwater microbial communities from Crystal Bog, Wisconsin, USA - MA14M (SPAdes) | ecosystem: Environmental > Aquatic > Freshwater > Lake | place: Crystal Bog, Wisconsin, USA...
TGTAGTCGGTGTCCCTCCAAACATTGTAAAATGGACCGATGGTTGTAGATGAGGTAGATATTATGAAAATTAATTTCCCCAAAATATCAATAATTGATGCTGCTGCAGAAAGAGTGCATCAATATGTAATATCTCATCCTTGGAAAAATGATCACCCAGAAAATCTAAAATCCACATATAATATTAGATCTTTACGTGATATTATATCAAGATGTTATGGATATAAAAGTTATAAGGAAATTAGAGAGAATTTATCACATAAGAAACCACAATATAATTCCCTTTCTGAAATTGAGATTAATGAATTGAATCATCATCAGCTGAGTGTTTTAAGTTTATCTCTAAAAATCCCTCATGATATTGCTAAAAATTTATGGTGGGCCATGACTCCTTGTATTGACTTATCAAGGAGTCGTTATAACAAAAAGCTTACGATAGGACAAATTGGGAAAACAAAGTTTACGTGGAAAAGACCTAAAAATCTTTATAAATCTGAGTATGAGGATAATGGCGATGGGAATGATGCCGAGGTAGTTGCCATATATGAATATGTAATAGCATTAAGATGTCCAAGATGTGATGGAGAGGGTATTACCGGAACAGTTGATGACAAAAAACGTTGGAAAGTTTTTAGTTTGCAACGCCCACCCATCCAACCAGAAGAGTATTCAGTAGAATCATGTTCACTTTGTGGGGCAGATGAAAGGGGGATATATTACCATCCTGATCCAGATTTAAATCATATAAGATTAACGATAGATCAACAATTGTTAAGGGATGAATTTGGTGGATATGTGGAAAGACAATATTTATGAAACTAACCAAAGCTATACTAAGACAAGATCCAGGAGAGAATCAATGAAGTGGGGAGAATAGTCCAGTCTGTTTCCCATCTGCCAGCATATTAAAGCAAATCATGGGAGAGTAGCTAAGTGAAGGATAATCGGTAGTTCCCATTGTAGCAATTAAAGTAGCTTGTAGATGCGTATGTCCATTTCATCACATCAAAATAGCTTAAAATACCTGGCAGCAACAGATCCTGTCATATCAAAACTGATCAAAAAAATAGGACCCATCAACCTTGAACCCCGCAGACTCCCCCCATTTCAATCCATCATACATGCAATCATTCACCAGCAATTGAGCGGTAATGTTGCTCGGGTGATCTTTGACCGGTTTGTTATGCTTTTTGGTAATAGTAATTTTCCAACACCTGCAGAGGTCATAAACATTGATTTAGAAAGTCTGCGAGGTGTAGGATTATCGCGTTCAAAAACAGCATACATCAAAGGATTAGCTGAAATGGTGCTGATGGGAAGAGTCCCATCGCTTGCAGAGTGTGACCAATTAAGCGACGAAGAAATCAAGGATCATCTCACAGAGATAAAAGGGATTGGTCCTTGGACGGTTGAGATGTTGCTTATTTTTAATTTTGGGCGACCAGATATTTTACCCATCCATGATCTTGGGGTCAGGAAAGGATTTCAAATCGCATATAAAAAGAGAAAATTACCAACACCGGAACAATTGGAACGTTTCGGGAAAAAATGGAGACCATATAGAACAATGGCAACACTATATCTTTGGAGAGCGGTTGATTTTGTGAATTTGGACGAATGGTAGGAGGATCCAACATGAATTCATCGAGGTTCAAAGCAAAAAAAGGTGACACATTTATCGGCAAAATCCAAGATCTTTCAGAATGTGACGTAAAAGACTGGAAAAGGAGAGACATCTGGTTTTACAAGACTACAATCAATAATGGACAGAAATTTGATTATCCCTCCCCAAAAGACGGTATTACATTAATAGACACTTCTGGTAATCGTTACAATCTGAAGTTTAGCAACCCCAAAGATGATGACAAAATTTGTTTAGGAACACCAGGAAATCTCAAACCATGGTATCAAAAAAAAGGGTTTTCGGATAGTGATGTAAAAACAATAAGCAAAGATGGATATCGGGATAAAATATATTTTGAATATACAGGACATGAGTTTGAATTTCTTATTTTTACTGAAGATGAATATAGATCGAAGAAAGACAAATTAACCAAATAATTAAAAATTCAATTTTTTGTGACCAAGAGAATGACCCAACTTTGCCAGGACAAGATCAAGGAGAAAATCTGAGAAGTATGGAAAATAATTTTATAGCACTGATATATGGGAGAAATGAATGAGTAGTCTTGCGTCCCTTTTGAATACAAAATCACGAGTCATCAGGATTCAGCAGCAGTTGGCGAACACTGATCCCGATACGGCCATGTCTTTAAAAAATGATTACGAAGCGATCATAAAACATTTTTATGACGAATATTCATCACAGGTAACACCTGAAGAGTATGAACTGATAAAAACAAACAAGGGACACTTTTTAAATTTAATGGATTACATTATTCGATGTTGGAAGGGGAATGCAGGATTAATGATGACTGCTCAATCTCCGAATCCAAGGAGACATCCAAATGGCAAACCGGTCACTATTCATATGAACTGGTGTTTTTCACAGGTATTCGACTATTGGGACTGGAGAAATGACGCGATCTATGTACACGCGAAGGAAATTGAAACTTATGATGATGATAAGAAAGCAGATGTTTATGCTTCAATCCAGCTTGGCATAGAATCATATTTCAAAAATAGTTCAGAAAAACAAACTGCGATTCACGCATTTGGGATGGTCGAAGATCTCTATAAGTCTTTAAACAAGAGTATTATTTATTTGTCAGATTCAGTTTTGCAGTACCTTCAAAATAGTGCTGGAACCTTCTGCAACCTTTTAACAAAACAGGGGTTTGTAATACATTACCTCATTGATAACACATTTGAACCAACTGAAAAAGGCATGGCATATCCTTTAAAATTATTTAGACAGTGGTTTTATACGTCGGGTTTGATTTATATATGTCCGCAATACATTGCATTCGATATTATGGAAAACGATGGTGTCCAGGAAAAATATTTTGAGCTTCTGCCTCGCTACATTGCTGAGGCAAGATTGATAGCCAACAAAGTCATCGACCGTTGTCATCAGGAAAAGAGGCATTACGTTTTATTGGACACCGATTCTGTACCGGAATCATTTCAAAAATCATTAGATGCCATAGAGGAACCTTATGTGGTTACGGTTTTTCGCAATGATCCCCCAATACAAGGAAGTCAAGTTAAACTCTGGTGTCACGATAAGACAGGGAAGTCCCTCTTTAAAGATGAGTAACATTTTGGATTAGGCTGCACATAAAGACTGACAATAATGGAACGGTTCCCACACAAGCTTAAAAAGTTTATTGATGAAGTATCCTGGACTTTCGCAAAAACGATGCCGGAGTGGCCACACGAATATATTGTCAGAAAAAACGTCAGTGATGAATTGTTCATTAAAACAGCTGAACATATTCAAATAAATGGTTATCCTGGTCGGTTTTATGAACAGAAGTATATTTTTTTTGAAGAAGACGAATTAATGTATTGGACAATGGGTAATCCAATAGCTGAAACAACAATAATCAACAGAACCAAAGTGGAAAGCTCGTATGAGAATCGGTTAAAGAATGGTACATTGCCTGAAAATTGGAGAGAGTAATACGAATGATTTTATAAAGGGAATTCTTATCAAAGGTGGAGGAAGGTATGGAATACAGATCGATAAGAATAGCTGATATCATTAGAGATATAAACAGAGATATTTATTTACCAAGTATCCAGAGGGAATTTGTCTGGGAACCATTACGAATAGAAAAATTGTTTGATTCGATAATGGATGATTTTCCAATAGGGTCCTTTTTGCTTTGGAAAGTTAGAGAGGAAAAGAAGAATGACTGGGATATTTATGAATTCATAAGAGATTTTGATAAAAAACATCCCCACAATAAACTAGCGAATTTGAGTGGTGTCAATAAAGATATTTATTTAGTTTTAGATGGACAACAGCGGTTAACTTCTTTTTACATTGGATTAAGAGGGACTTATAGTTATTTCTATTACAGATGGAAAACGACCAAATTATATTTGAATCTCCTAAAATCCCCAAAACCAAATGAAGATAATCCAGAAGAATTGACTTATCAATTCTGTTTTCGTGAATCTGCTGATCCTGATAATGTCGATCAAGAATTATGGTATGAAGTTGGTAAAATTCTTGATTTTGGTGATGCAGAGTATGCAAAAACAGATATTAAATCGTTAATAAAAGATTTACCCGATAACCTAAAAGAACAAGCGAATATATTAATCGGGAGATTACATGCCAGAGTTCATACTATTCCACTCATCAATTACTATGAAGAAAAAACCACCGATTATGATAAGGTGTTGAATATTTTTATTAGAGCAAATGCTGCCGGGAAACAACTTGAATATTCTGATTTACTTTTATCAACAGCAACAGCTAAATGGGAAAACTATGACGCCCGTAAAGAAATATACGATTTTACTGATCACATTAATACACTTAGTCCCGGATATGATTTTGGAAAAGATTTTGTGTTGAAAGGGTGTTTATACTTAACGGAAGATCTCCCTATTCAATACCAAGTTAAAAATTTTACTCGCCTAAACTTATCAAAAATTGAAAACAATTGGGATACTATTAAGGATTATATATCTACCACGGTTAGACTTGTTTCAAAATATGGTTTTAACTCTAAGAATATTGTGGCTCCACTAACGTTGCTACCTATCTCTTTTTTCCTTAAGAAAAGAGGTGATCCAAATTTTGATAAATCATCGAACATAAAAGATGTCAATATACAGGTAGATATTAGAAAATGGTTAATAATTGCAATATTAAAGAACGCTTTTGGTTCCGCTACCGATAATAAATTAAAAAATGTAAGAGATATTATTAACCTTCATTCTGATGATTCTTTTCCGCTAAAAACATTAAGTGACAATTTAGGAATCAATAATCACTTTACGGATACTGAAATCACCGAACTTTTGCGATATCCTTACCAAGGGAAATACACATTTCTAATTTTATCACTTCTATATCCCAATAGAGACTGGAAAAATATGATTCTTCATGAAGATCATATATTTCCAAAGACTGAATTTGAGGTTAGGAAATTACGTAAGAGAGGATATAATGACGATAAAATTAATCTATATTTGTCCTGTTATAATACTGCAGTAAATTTGCAGTTACTTTCAGATAGTGAAAATCTGTCAAAATCTGGTACTCCATTTGATAAATGGATTAAAACTAGGGACAACGATTTTAGAATGAGACATCATATCCCAGATATGGATAAAGATATGAATGATTATAGTATTGATTACTTTGAGAAATTTATAGAAAAAAGAAAAACACTTCTTGTCAGTGTTTTGAAGAACATATGAATTTCTGAGAACTCTCCCAGACTTAAAAAAATGTCAGGATTTTATAATTGTTTGAATGGAACAGCATCCTATCTCTGTGACCAAGAAACTAACCCAGCTATACCAAGACAAGATCCAGGACAGAATCCATGGAGTGTGGGCGGAGTAATATGACAAGAAAAATTTTGGATGATCCCAAGGAATTATTCAGACGATGGTATAAAGTTCCGCTGAAGATACTTGGGGACTTCACAATTGTCCCTCGTGGTGATGGTGGATGGATCGCATTAGCTATTTCGTGTTTACTCTTTGAAAGATATGTTTCAGTAAAATATAAACTTGAGAATAAAAAATTAAGGATTAAGGATGAAGACATATATGCTCAGCTTGTAGTAGATTTTGGAACCGATAAAAATACTGCAAAAAAATTCTGGGACAATGTTCGCAATGGTCTCCTACACATGGGTATGCCAAAGCAAAAGGGTGGACCAATTTGGGAAATATATGACGAAATGCCACCGTTTAAACTGAATGATGAAAAAAGTAGAATTTATATTAACGTTTGGAAATTTAGAGACAGGGTCATAGAAATACTGGATAATAACCCCCATTATCTGACAGATGGTGATTATCCATGGGGTCACATTTGGAGTGAGCATTAAGCTCCCAGTAAAAATCGCGGAAGTATGGGGACTAAAATGAATCTAAAAAGAGAATGGATTGAATTATGGTTTGGAAAATACCAAGGGAAAACACTTCCGCAAATCATGTTTTCTGATCCAGATTGGTTTTTCTGGGCATATGATAATAAAATATTTCAAGGTAAGGAAAATTTACGGGTAGAAGCAAATGAAATATATAAAAAATCTATCTCCATAAAGATTCCTCAGAAAGGACCCATAAAACTGGTTGCCGAGTATGGTATTCATCCAATTACTAACAACTTTTGTGATCTGGAAATTGTTCCAGAAGATCGGCGTCCTCATGTAGGGTCAACAAGTGTATTTAGGAAATCTGTTATTGATATGAGTGCACCGAGAAAAATTCAAAGCTACGATAAACTTGGATGCAAAATTATGATCACCGCAGTAAAATGTTATGTACTTGGGAATGCTAAACTGAAAATGACAAAGGAAAGGTGTGAGGATTTTTTTAACAATAACGCAAATTTTGATTTATAGAGAAGTGTAGGATGAATCCTATATGTGAAAAATGTAAAGGGGCGATGATACCAGTAGTGACAGGAATAATTTTATATTGTGCTGTTGATACCCGTGAACATCCGTGTCCCTATGTACTCCCTGAGCAGCACATGCATAATGAAACCTATGTACCCCAACAATATCAAGGTCTGACTGTAACAGTAGCTACTACAGCAGGTCCTATTGATCACAATTTTGTGGTTGATGTTGCCGATGATCCTGAAAGACCTGGGTTTAAAATATCCGTCTTGAAACTTGAAGACTGATTTTCCATCCCACCAGCTTACCATTGTTGAACCTCCAAATCATTCTAACCAAACATACTTAGACCGGGATCAACAGCTAAAGGTGCTGGAGAAGCGACGACAGGTTCATGGTTAAGGATGTTTCTCGGATGGTGTGGGTAACCCTGAAATTGGGAAAACCGCAGTTTCCGGCGATTATTTCCTCAGGCGAGATGCGAAAAACGGTTGGAATGGGAATGTTTCTGTTGGCGGGGATGGAGTGGTGAGTGAGAAACGCACTGGGTGCGCAAAATTTTGGTTATGCGGATTTGGGAAGTGTAAAACACGTGATATTAAAAATCACCAGGAAAATAACCATATTCAACATTGTTAATTATTTTTTTTGCTTTCCGTAGATCTCTTTTAATAGCACGCTGAATGCTATCTTCTTCATAACCATATTCATCATATATAGACTCGTGGTCCGGATCTGATATATCCCATATTCTGTCGGATATTTCACGAATTTTAAAACCTGCTTTATGATCATCATAAACTCTCAAATATCGTTCTAGTTCATCTATGGTAGATAAATTTCCCCCTTTTCTAATTTTTATTGTAGCTTTCCCTTTCATTCCCTTAATTAATTTTGATACTTCTCTTACAGGCGGTTCTTTTTTTCTTTCTCTCAAATAGTCTTGAAATTCCATTGAGATTTCTGCTGTGGACTTATGCTGATATTCGAGCAGCAAATATGCACGCTCATTTCCCCAATGGGTCATATACAATTTTAGATTGTGTATTAATTCTTTGACATTAGGTTTCTTTCCTTGTTCTTTCTTGAACTTACGATAAATTTTATAAATATCCTTTTCAATGACGGTCCTATAATCAATCAGGCATTTACCGGATTCTGGGTAATATGGTTTGATAGGGGATGGGAGCGGGTTATCTAATTCGGACTGCCACCATTCTTCAAATGATTGGGAATGCACATCCCCGAAATTCATATAGGTATTCCACAACCCTTGATGATATTTCTTTATCGAGTCGGGTAGTGGTGATTTTTTTTTCTGATTCCACCACTGACAAAATTCTCTGTATCTCTTGCTCCTTTTTAGGTATTCCCACCATAATTCAGTAATATCTTTATCTTTATTATCGACCATCGGCAGTAAATGACTCTCTTTTCATAAAAATAATTTAAGCTTTTTCAATAATCGCTTGATTCATAAGCTCTCCCGCTAAATTGGAAGCTCGTTTGAGAGTCTCATCCCTCAAATGCGCATACCTCTGAGTCATGAGAGGTGATTTGTGGGTCAGGAGCTTCTGAAGTGTATACATGTCTACTTGACCGGATGAGGCGAGCATTGAAGCATAAACGTGGCGTAAACCGTGAAGTGCTCTAAAGTTCTTTGGTATTTTCGCAGCATCCCTAATCCGATTCAAGCGGCGGCGCAGATCTGTCTTAAATGGTTTACCACTTTTCATGCAAAACACATATTCCGATTCACTTTGTGGGTTGTCTTGAAGTACACTTTGTGGGTGGTTTTGAAGAACATTCCGTGCGGAGTCATTCATTGGGATTTTTTGATCATCCCCACCTTTGGTATCTCGGAAATAAATAAAACCACGTTGGAAATCAACATCGTCCCACTTCAGCTTAAATATTTCACCTCGTCTCATACCTGTAAACAGCACCAGTCTCATCATATCAGCCGCCTGAATATCATCACTATTATCAATAGCTTTTAAAAGGCTCTTTAATTGCTCTTTTGTCAAATCTTCTGTCTTATTGTTGCTGACTTTGGGAATTATGATTTTAAAAGTGATATTCGAGCAAAGCTGTTTCTGAACCCCAAAATTGATTATACGTCGCAAGAGCGCCATGATGTGTTTTACACTTTGAGGTGACATCTTCTTAAGTAAATTGATGCGAATACGATCAACGTCAAGTTGGATTATCTCATGAGGTTCCTTAGAACCGAAGTCATTTTTCAGATACATGTTAAAACGGATTTTATCGATGCGTCGGGATTTTGAATCGACTGCTTGAGATTCGTATTCATTCCACAGACGGGTAACAGTCCATTGGTCCTTAACGTCGTTTAATGCTGCCCTTTCAGCTTCTCGTCTCTCGACATTTGGAAGCTCAACACCCTCAATGCGGCTTGTCCTGATTCCCGCAGCTCTGGCAGGAGTCATATCATCTTGATATTGCCGTCCAGCTTTTTCCTCAATGAGTTTCCCGTTTCGTCGGTACATGATGTAGTATATTTTTTCCGGTCCGCCTGCCCCTTTTCCTTCAATATAATAGACACCGGCGTATTTTGTTTTATATCGTCCTTTTGTAGGCATTGTTTTTTCCTTAAATTTATTCCCAACAGTATTCCCAACACTCTTGTTGTATATACAGGTAACATGAGGTAAGTCAATAAAAATCTAACATATTAATATTATATGATAAAATGTAAGTGAAGTATTTTGAGGTAAAATGGAGTAAGTGCTATTTTGTGGCCTCTCACGCCGGAAACCGGGGTTCAACTCCCCGTGGGACTACCATAAATAATATTAATGGGTTGCGACTCTCACCGTCACCTATTATTTGTTTCCTCCATAAAGCATTTCCAACCGTATTTCCAACCCACAGCCCAAAAAAGAGGGTCAATCTTGCCTCAGTCAACCCCCTCTGTCTGGTCCTCTCGCCGGGTCTTCATGCCGCCTTTTGTGCTAACTTCCTCCCTGCAAAGTAAAAACCCCCGGACATAATATCCAGGGGTCTTGTGATCCAACAGAGCATATCGCGCTGAGATCTATAGATACAGTCTCGTAGACGACATTGCTGAACGCTCTGCTTCTTCCTGTAGTCAAGCTGCCGTACATTTTGATGGTCATACAACCTTTCAAATGATTATCGTTTCTGATTGAACTCTTCATTTGACGTTTTTTTCTAAATATGTAAGATTATAACCTAAAAAGTGGAAGGCCCTGAAGGTAAAGGGCAAGTAACGTTTAAATACAAGCATAAGCATAAAGGATAGAAGGAGGATTTCAAAATGAAACGACTAGCGTTGATCATCTGTGTTTTGTTTTTAGTGGTGGGTTTGGCCTATGCGAAAGATTATGAAATGACGAAAAAAGTCGGGGAGTATACGGTCTTGGTGACGATTGATAAGAATCCACCCGTGACGGGTAAAAATAACATGGTAGTCGGAATCAGGGATGGGGCTGGTAAGGAAATCACGGATGCCATGGTGGCCATCGATTACGGAATGCCGGCCATGCCCGGGATGCCGGCCATGAACTACAAAGCGGGCACCAGCCTGAAGGATAAGCGCTACCTGGCAACCTTAAATTTTTCCATGTCGGGTTCCTGGTCGATAGCTGTCAAGATCACACGGAGCGGAAAGACGCAGTCGGTGAAACTCAATGTGGACGTTAAATAGTCTATTGAAACTGTGCCTGGCCTTACTGGGTTCAATCCTTCTGGCCGGGTCCGCCTTTGCCCAGGATCTGAAGCTGGAGGATCTCGTTAACGAGGCCTTGAAAAACAATCCGGAGATCCTGGCCTACCGAGCCAGAATCGACGCCGCCCGGCAGCGGGTCCCCCAAGCGCGGAGTCTTCCCGATCCTCAGCTTACCTTCGGTTATCAGAACGAGGGCTTCGACCGTTATTCCTACGGCGAGGAGCAGGGCTCACAATGGATGTTCGGGGCATCGCAACAATTTCTCTTTCCCGGCAAGCGCGCCCTGAAAGGGGAAATGGCCGAGAGGGACGCGGAAAGTCAGGAGGCCATGCTTGAACTCCTGAAGCTCAAGATGGTCGCCCGCGTCAAGGAGCTTTATCTGGATCTCTTTTTGGCCTATAAAAATATTGACCTTCTGAAGGAGCGGCAGAATCTTTTCACCCGTATTGAAGACCTTGCCCTTGCCCGTTACAGTTCCGGCAAAGCCATACAGCAGGAGGTTCTCATGGCTCAGACGGAAAAATACATGCTCCTAGAAAAAGAGGCTATGTTTAAACAGAAAATCGAGTCTCTGGAAGCCATGCTTAGGGCAACGACCGGACGAGAAGGGGGTGCGACTCTGGGAAGGCCCGGCGATCTATTCTATCAACCCTTTATTTACAATACCGAAGAGACTATTCAAATGGCCCTCAGCCATTCGCCTGAGATCAAATCCCGGAACAAGATGATCGAAGCGGCCGACGCCAAGGTCAAGATGGCCCGAAAAGAGTTTTTCCCGGATTTCAGCATCAATGCCGGCTATTACAACCGGCGGGGCGATTTCAAGGATATGTGGAGCCTGGCATCGACGATTAACATTCCTCTCTATTACAAATCGAAGCAGGAACCGGCTCTTTTGGAGGCAAAAGCAGGGCTTGCGCAAGCGAAGCAGGAGCTGGAAGCGGTAAAACTCATGGTCACGGCAGCAATCAACGACAATATCTCGATGATCAAATCTGCCGACAAACTCATGGATCTCTACAAAAGTGGCCTGATTCCGAAAAATACCCAGGATGTGGAGTTGGCCCTTTCAGGATATGCCACCGGAAGAACGGAAGCGATCGTTGTCCTTTCCAGATTAAAGACCCTGCTGGAATATGAGACCCAATACTGGACGCAGTTCACAGAAAGAGAAAAGGCTGTTGCCCGAATTCATGCTATTGCAGACGGCTTGGATTCGAAGTCGAGAGGCGAAAAGAAATGAAATTTATCGCAATAATGGCCATCGTCATCCTTCCTCTAATTCCCATGACACTCCATGCCCAGGGTCACGCAGGGCACTCAGCGCCACCGGCTGTCGAGAAGCCCATAGAGGCATCGCCTCAAACAAAGGCACCATCTCAGGGACAACAGGAACAAGCGGTGCAGGAGGTCCCCCAAGTCGAGATCGCGCCGGAACTGCAACAGCGAATCGGCGTCAAGACCGTCAAGGCGGCCGTCAAGCCCATTCAGAAGACCATCCGGACCGTGGGGCGAATCGAAATAGACGAGCGGAACCAGGCCACGGTCAATACAAAAATCGAAGGCTGGATTGAGAAGCTTTACGTGGATTACACCGGCCGATATGTAAAAAAAGGGGAACCTTTGGCGGAGATCTACAGCCCTGAACTTCTGGCCACGCAGCAGGAATTCATCCATACGAAAAAATGGGCGGGAAAGCAGACCATTAAGGCTCCTCAGGAAGGCCACATCCATGGTGCTCAGGCAGAAGCGCCGGAGCCGGTTTTGGGTTTGAAACAGATGCTGGAAAAAGATGCCACGGCCACCCTGGAGGCGGCAAGGCAAAGGCTCCGCCTCTGGGACATCTCGGAGGAACAGATCAAAAAGATCGAGCAGACGGTGCAACCCGTTCGCACCCTCACCCTCTACAGCCCCGTCAGCGGCTATATCCTCCAGAAGATGGCCGTCCAGGGGATGAAGGTTATGCCGGGAGAAAAACTCTTTGATGTGGCCGACTTTTCCCATGTCTGGATCGTCGCCGATATCTATGAATATGAACTATCAGCCGTGCGCGTAGGCCAGCCCGTGAAGATCACCCTCAGCTATTTTCCGGGCCGCGTGTGGTCATCCCGGATCGATTATATCTATCCTGTCTTTTCTGCTGATACGCGAACGGCTAAAGTCCGTCTGACCCTTCCCAATCCGGGAGGACAGTTGAAGCCCCAGATGTTTACCAATGTGGAAATCCGGATCGACTTAGGGAGAAAGCTCATAATTCCTGATTCGGCCGTCATTGACACGGGCAAGGGCCAGGTGGTCTATGTGGACCGGGGCAACGGCACCTTTGAACCCCGTGAGATCCAAACGGGACTTAAGGCCGACGGTGCAGTGGAGGTCCTGCGCGGCCTGAAGGCGGGAGAAAAAGTGGCGTCATCGGCTAATTTCTTGATCGATTCCGAGGCCCAACTCAAAGGGGTGAAACCCCTTTCAAAACCCTGAACAAAGTGTAAGGGTCTCCCCATGATCGCAAAAGTAATCGAATTCAGCGCCAGGAATAAATTCGCAGTCTTTCTCATGATGGCCCTGGCTCTCGTGTGGGGTTATTGGGCCTTGAAGAACACACCTCTCGACGCCCTTCCAGACCTGAGCGACACGCAAGTCATCATCTACACGGAGTGGACGGGTCGAAGCCCCGATCTCGTCGAGGATCAGGTGACCTATCCCATTACGTCGACTCTGCTCGCGGCCCCGAAGGTTCAGGCAGTCCGGGGGTTTTCCTTTCTGGGCAGTTCCTTTATCTACGTGATATTCGAGGAAGGGACCGATATTTACTGGGCGCGGAGCCGGATCCTGGAATACCTCCAGGCAGTGAAGAACAAGATTCCTTCAGACGTCAATCCCGTCCTCGGTCCCGATGCCACCAGCCTCGGGTGGGGGTTTTCCTACGCCGTTGTCGATGAAACGGGTGGACATGACCTTTCCGAACTGCGCAGCATCCAAGACTATATCATTAAGCTCGGCGTGGAAAGCGTGCCTGGCGTTTCCCAGGTGGCAAGCATCGGCGGTTTTGTAAAGCAGTATCAGATCACCGTCGATCCCAACCGTCTGGCAGCCTACAACATTCCCATTACGAAGGTCCTGGAGGCCGTAAAAAAGAGCAATCGGGATGTGGAGGGGCGCGTCCTTGAACTCTCCGGCGTGGAATACATGATCCGGGGGCGGGGCTATATCAGGGGGCTTCAAGACCTGGAGAGTATCGCTGTAGGCGCGACCCCCGGCGGAACACCTATCTATTTAAAGGATGTGGCCCGCGTTCAACTAGGTCCGGAAATCCGGAGAGGGCTTGCGGAGTTGGACGGCCGGGGTGAAGTAGCCGGCGGGATCGTGGTCGTCCGTTTCGGTGAAAATGTCCTGAATGTAATCAAACGAGTGAAGGAAAAGATCAACCAGGACATCGCCCCGAGCCTTCCCAAAGGGGTGAAGATCGTCACCACCTATGACCGTTCGGATCTCATCCTGCGATCCATGGCCACCCTCAAAGACGAGATCATCAAACTGACAGTCGCCGTAAGCGCTGTCTGCATTGTCTTTCTCTTCCATCTTCCCAGTGCCCTGGTGGTGATCCTCACGCTGCCCTTAGCCATTATTATGTCTTTCATCTGCATGTACTATCTGGGTGTCACCTCCAACATTATGAGCCTGTCCGGTATCGCTATCGCCATCGGCGCCATGGTGGACGCCGCCATTATCATGGTGGAAAATGCCCACAAGAAGCTGGAGGAGTGGGAACACCAGGGGCAACCGGGGAGCCGGACGGATGTCATCATCGAAGCTGCCAAGGAAGTTGGGCCGTCCCTCTTCTTCTCGCTTCTAGTCATCACCGTGGGGTTCCTCCCCGTCTTCACCCTCCAGGCCCAGGCGGGGCGACTCTTCAAGCCCCTGGCCTATACGAAGACCTTCGCCATGCTCTTCTCCTCATTCCTGGCCGTCACACTGACGCCAGTGCTCATGACCCTCTTTATCCGGGGGAAGATCCGCCCGGAGGAGAAAAATCCGATCAGCTTTATCCTGCATAAAGTCTACGAGCCTGTTGCCGGCTTTGCCATCCGTTTCCGGAAAACGGTTATCATTGCCGCCATCATCATCATGGCCCTCACCGTCTATCCGTTCATGAAGCTGGGCTCGGAATTTATGCCCCCCCTTTACGAAGGGACGCTCTTCTATATGCCCGTCACCATGCCTGGGGCCTCTATTTCCGAAGTCTCACAACTTCTTCAGTTACAGGATAAACTTCTGAAGCAGATACCGGAGGTTGCCCAGGTCTTCGGAAAGGCCGGACGGGCCGAGACGGCCACCGACCCGGCTCCCTTGGAAATGTTTGAGACTGTCATCAATCTGAAGCCCGAATCCCAATGGCGTCCAGACATGACCGTAAATAAGCTGACGGACGAGATGAATGATGCCCTGTCCATACCCGGGGTAGCCAATTCTTTTACCATGCCCATCAAGGCCCGCATCGACATGCTGGCCACGGGTATCCGCACCCCTGTAGGCATCAAGATCTTAGGGACTAATCTTGAGGAGATCGAAAAGATCGGCCTCGCCTTGGAGCATCATTTAAAAGACATCCCCGGAACCCGGAGCGTTTATGCGGAAAGGGTGACAACAGGTTACTTCCTCGATATCGCCATAAAGAAGGATGAGGCGGCACGATACGGCCTTACGGTCGACGATGTGGGCGAGGTCGTCCAAGCGGCCATCGGCGGCATGAACTTAACTACCACAGTGGAAGGTCGGGCACGCTACCCCGTGAATGTACGCTATCCCAGGGATTTTCGCAATGACGTGGAGCAGCTCAAACGTGTCCTCGTGCCTGTTACGATGGTTAATCGCCCGGCTGCACCAGCCGCCGGAGCGGGAGGAATGTCGGCACCGCCGCCTATTTTGCAGGTTCCCCTCGGCGAGGTGGCGGATTTTAAAATCATCAAAGGCCCCACCGCCATTAAAAGCGAGGAAGGGATGCTGACAGCCTATGTCTATATTGATTTCTCCGGACGGGATGTGGGTGGCTACGTGGAAGAGGCGAAAAAAAAGGCATCAACCCTGAAGATTCCCGAAGGTTACCGTCTGGTCTGGAGCGGTGAATATGAATATCTCATCAAGACCCATGAGCGCCTGAAAATGGTCATTCCCCTGACCCTTTTTGTCATCTTCGTTCTCATCTACCTAAACACGAAATCAACAGTCAAAACGATGATTGTCCTTCTCGCTGTTCCTTTTTCCCTTGTGGGGTCTTTCTGGTTTCTGTATCTGCTCAATTATAATATGAGCATCGCCGTCTGGGTGGGGATTATCGCTCTGGCCGGCCTCGATGCCGAGACGGGAGTGATCATGCTCCTGTACCTGGATCTGGCCTATGAAAAGTGGAAAAAAGATGGGAAAATGCTAACCTTGGCCGATCTTAAGGAGAGTGTCATGCACGGGGCCGTGAAACGAATCCGTCCCAAAATCATGACGGTGAGCGTTATCCTGGCGGGCCTTGTCCCCATTATGTTCAGCCACGGGACGGGGGCGGACGTCATGAAGCGGATTGCTGCCCCGATGGTTGGCGGTGTAATCACCTCAACAATTCTGGAGTTAATTATCTATCCCGCCATCTATATGATCTGGCGAGGAAGATCTTTGCAGAAGAATTAACGACATTTATAACAGAACGAAATAATAGAATCCCAACATCCGGTACCTCTGAATTGGAGAATCAAAAACACAAGGTATAATTGGTTTTGACTTCTCTGGCAGGGGTGAGGGTTCCAATTTAGTCCCTGTGGCCCATCTCGTGTAGTCGTTCATCAGCTCCTGAAATTTTCTATCTCCAGCCTCAACCTGTTTTCCATAACAGCCCTTTGACCCATAGATACAAGTCTTCACCTTAACCATTCGGCCAAATTCATTGAATACGGGATGAAAAGTGCTACGAATTGAAAACTTATTCCCGTTTAAGAGGAATGCTGCAGTCATCCCTAAGTCAATGTTGACTGATTATGAGAAGTATGCAACATTACAAATCGTAATTGTTAAGTTATTGTGGTGTTGCAAGAAAACCCTTACGATAAATGGGGAAAAGGCACCTCAACCTGCGGCATAATGTAAATCAATAACTTTTATACGATATTTGCTGTTTCCGTTTCGGTTTCCGGGGGAGATTCAGCAGGCGCTCCGGGAGGGGAAAATCGGCCTCTTTCAGGGCTATCTGTTTGCCGAAATTATCAATAACCTGTAAGTAAGACCGAGATCATTGATAAGAAGATAAAGTCGCTGATCAAAAATTCGCATTGACCATGCATCGAACGCTGCCCATATGAACGACCGATTCCGGAAATGCTGAAGGCGAGTTACGATCTGTAATAATCGAAAAAACCACAGAATTCTGACTTAAAATATGGTACATGATTCAGGACGAAATCCTCCTTAGGAGGTTATGCATATGAATATGAAAGTAATCAGCCCTGGCAAAAGTCATGGGCTTACGACCGGATCAGAAAATCATTCTGGCGCAATCGGTCGGATATCCCAAGAAGCAAAAATGATGGGGGCAAGGTGGAATTGAAATTTTTTCTTCAAGAGTCATAAATGAAAAAGTTAACTGAGTCTGACGGAACAAATTTGCAGATCCGTCAAATCGAAAAAAAATACCGCCGGCTCTTTGAAGAGCTCAGCAAATCAGAACAGGAAAAATCGGTCATTCTTGATGCCATGACCGAACTCGTCATATATCTTGATACGGATTTGAGAGTTATCTGGGCCAATAAGGCTATGCGTGATGCATTCAACCTGTTGCCTGGTCAATTGAACGGAAAACACTGCTATAAAGCACTGCATAATCGGAACAAAGTATGCAGCATTTGTCCGGCTGAAAAGACACTCAAAACCGGTGAACCACACGAGGTAATTGATTTTTCATCTTACAAAAAAAACTGGATATTGCGCAGCTATCCTGTCCGAAATGAAAAAGGCCTTCTTATCGGTATCGTTGAACTTGTTACGGATATCACTGAACGAAGAAGGGCGGAAGAAGCATTAAGGCAATCGGAGCAGAAGTACCGGGAGCTCTTTGAAAATGCCAGCGACATCATTTTTATTCTTGATTTCGACGGTAAAATCTTGTCCTGCAATGCCGCCGCCTCTAAAACCTTTGGTTATGAACCTGATCAGATCCTGGGACTTGGCATAGAGAATCTTCTGGACCGGGATTATCTGCCCGTTGTCCGGGACCTCTTTCAAAATAAAATCGGCAATATAGAAGTACAAAACCCGCAGGAATACCTTACCCGCACAAAAGATGGCAAAGCCGTCTGGGTGGAGGTTAACGCCCGGATCATGAAGGAAACTGGCGGACAGATTTCCATTCATGGCATTGCCCGTAACATTACCGAACGCAAGGTGATGGAAGAGGCATTGAAAAAGAGAGAGCGGGAGTTGGAAGAAAAATCCCGGAATCTGGAGGATGCCAATACTGCCCTTAAAGTCCTGCTCAAGCGCAGAGAGGAAGACAAAACTGAACTTGAAGAAAAAGTTATTTATAACATGAGAGCGCTGATTCTGCCGTATATCGAAAATCTAAAGATAAACCATATTAACAGTCATCAGTTAAATCAATTGAAAATCCTCGAAAGAAATATAAACGAGATCATTTCCCCGTTTCTGCGCACCCTGTCCTCAAAATATCCCAATCTTACTCCCATGGAAATCAAGATCATCAATTTTATAAAAGAAGGTCGCACGACAAAGGAAATGGCAGGGTTGCTGAATGTATCAGCCAGGACAGTCGAGGTTCACCGGGATAATATCAGGAAAAAACTGAGTCTGAAAAACAGGAAAGCCAACCTGAGATCCCATCTTTTGGCTTTATAATTCCATTTTATCCTGATGGTATCAACACTTATTAAAAATACGTATATATTCCGTAATTTTTCCGTATTGCTATTTACACAGATAGATGCTTCTCTTTCTCATCTTTGATACACTTTTCCAGACATAAAGTTCTCTCCGGGACGGGCTATTGCGGAAATCCGGAAGAAGCTTCTTCATGTCCGGAGATGCACTTCTGACAAAAAAAATTCTGAAAAAAGGGGGAAAGATCAATGACAAAAGAGGAAAAAATCGAGGAAATTCGTCAGCGGGCGAGGAAGAATTTTTCATTGGGTTACAATTGTGCCGAGTGTGTAACGGAAGCCGTTTTTTCCCTGGTTGACACGGGCCTGCCCGTGGAGGTGAAAAAATGCGCAACGGGATTCGGCGGCGGCATCGGTCTTTTCGGGGACACCTGCGGGGCGCTGGCGGGGGCGGTGATGGCTGTGAGTGCCGTCCATGGAAGAGCCTCGCTTCCCGAGGGAGGGGATCCCAAGGAAGTGGCCATGAAGTCGAAGGCCCAGTTTTACGGCAAGCCGGGCGTGTACCGGATCTTTAACCAGGTTCCCAACCGCTTCAAGGCGAAACACGGCAAGACCCTCTGCCGGGAACTAACCGTTCCATGGCAGCAGAGCTGGTTGTGCAAGGAGCATGCGCTTTTCTGCCGGGACATCATCACCGATGCCGCGGGGATCGCGGCGGATCTCATCTTGACGGACAAGGACGAGCTCGCCAACAAACCCTTCGGGGAAAACGTGGAGAGCCTCAAGGATTGATGCGGCCCGGATGGATTTGCGCAGATCGAATTCGACTGAAATGGGAGGACATTGCATGAGTCAGCGACTGGTGGTTGTGGGCGGCGGTGCGGGAGGCCCTTCGTCGGCCGCCGAGGCCAAGAGGAGGAATCCTTCTCTTGAAGTGACGATGATCGAAAAGGGAGAGTTTGTCTCCTATGCAGCTTGACCGATGCCCTATTACATCGGTGATGTAATCAAAGAGTCCAAGAGGCTGGTCATCCGTACACCGGAGGAATTCAAGAAGACGGGGATCGATGTCAAGATCAGAACCCGGGTTGACGGGATCGACACACAGAAAGGAGTGGTTCGTTTATCAGATGGAACCACGTCCCCCTATGATCTTCTGGTCATGGCCACCGGGGCCGATGCGATCCGCCTGGACATCCCTGGAAAAGACCTGGAAGGGGTCTATGTCATCAGGAACCTGACCGACGCCCTGAAGATGAAATCCTATCTCAACGAGGGAAGCTGCAAAAAGGCCGTCCTGATCGGGGCGGGCTATATCGGCATGGAGATGTGCGAGGCCCTGAGAAACCTGGGGATCGATGTCAAGGTCATGGACATTCTCCCCCGGCCGGCGATCCGGTGGGATGCCGAATTCACCAAGATGATCGTGGAAGAGCTGGGCAAGAACCAGGTTGAGTTTCTCCCGGAAACGAAACCCGTGGCCATCGAAAAGGGGAAGGGCTGCCGGCTGAAACTGATCACGAACCATGGCGAGCTGGATGCCGATCTGATCCTGATGGGCGTCGGCACCCGGCGAAACACGACGCTGGCCGAATCGATGGGACTTGTCATGGGGGAAAGCGGGGCCATCAAGGTGGACTTCCGGCAGAAGACATCCCGCGAGGGAGTCTATGCCGTGGGTGACTGCTGCGAAGCCTTCCACAAAGTAGCCGGGAAGTGGGTTTATTTCCCCCTCGGTGACGTTGCCAACAAGCAGGGGCGCGTTGCCGGCCAGAACGCCGGCGGGTATCCGGCGGAATTTCCCGGCATCGTGGGCGCCCAGGCCTTCAAGGTCTTCAACCTGGAGGTGGCTGCCACGGGCCTGACGGAGGAGGAAGCCCTGAGGTATGGATTCCAGCCGGTGAGCGCCATGATCTGGGGGCTTCCCATCGGCCGTCCCATGGCCAAAGGGGAGAAACTCGGTGTGAAGCTGGTCGGCGACAAGGCAACGGGAAAGCTGCTTGGCGGCCAGTGTATTGGAGAAAAAGGCGCCGTTCAGCGGGTCAGCGCCCTGTCGGTCGCTCTCTGGTCGGGCTTGTCCGTCGACGAGTTGGGATACGTGGACCTCCCGTATGCGCCTCCCTTCGGGGGCGCCTGGGACGCCATCCACATTGCGGCCCAATCCCTCAGGGGGAAGATGTAATTTTTATATCCGCGGCCCTGGCAAAGCCCGCAGGGGGATTCGTGGATCGGCAGTGAGGGAAGTGGGAACGGTTACTGTAAGGAGGATCAAAATTGGTCTTGAAGGAGAATGAGACGGGTTTGGAAATTATAGGCGTCAAAATCGGCGACAGGGTTTACGGAACCTATCAGGGTCTGGGTGGCACATTCGCCACTTTCGTGGACTGCTGTCTTCGCAAGAAGGCGTTACCCGGGTTTCACGAAAAGGGTATTATTGCGGAAGCTGAATTGAAAAATAAGACTCTGTCACTGCGTTTGTCCGGGAAACGCACACAGGACGAATTAATGGAGGTCATGGATATTGCCCTGCAGAATATCGGGGCTTATCCGGACAAAGGGGGCAACGCGGCTTTTTTTATAGAGGTCAAATCTGAAAATTAAACCAAAAAAAGGAGGCAAACGATGGCTTTAGTGACGTCAAAGGAGTATCTGGACAGCGTAAAGAAGCTGAAACCAAAGGTGTATGTCGGCGGGAAGTGGGTGAAGAACCTGCTCGAAAACCCCATCACGAAGTCCATGGTCATGGCCAACGCGGCCATCTACGATTTGGCACAGCAGCCGGAATGCAAGGAGATCATGGTCGCCACATCCCACCTGACAGGGGAGCCCATCAACCGCAATCTCAATGTGGCCCGGAACATTCATGATCTCGACATGCGTCAGGAAATGGCCCTGCTCACCAGCCAGACCGTCGGCACATGCAATTACCGATGCGTCGGCTGCGATGCCCTCAATTCACTCGCGGCAACGACATGGGAGATGGACCGCGACCTGGGCACGAAATACAATGAACGCTTCAACAACTGGCTCAAGATGGCCCAGTCCAAGGATCTCGCAGTCTCAGGCGCCATCACCGACGCCAAGGGCGACCGCAAGAAGCGGCCCTCCCAGCAGGAGGATCGCGATGCCTTCCTCCACCTCGTCGAAAAGCGCGACGACGGAATCGTGGTGAGAGGCTACAAGGTGAGCCAGAGCGGCGCCATCGGCGCACACGAAACGCTCGTTCTTCCCGGCGGGGGGCTCAAGGACGACGAGGGGATTTTCTCCCTGTCCTTCGCCGTGCAGAACAGCGTCCCCGGGCTCTCCTATATCTGCCAGTACAACGCCTACTCAGCCGAGCGGGAGATGTTCGGCGACGAGACCGAAGAGCTGGGAAACCCCATCTATGGCCAGCGTGAAACCTCAACGATGGTCTTTGACAATGTCTTCATCCCCTGGGAAAGGGTGTTCCTCTGCGGGGAGACCAAGTATGCCGGCCGGATGGTGACCCGGTTTGCAAAGGCCCACCGCATGAACTGCGGCGGGGCCTGCAAGGTCGGATTTGCCGATGTGATCATCGGGGGGACCATGCTGGCCGCCGAGTACATCGGTGTGGAAAAAGTACCCCATATTCAGGAAAAGATCATCGATATGGTCCGCCTGAGCGAAACCTCCCACGCCTGCGCCATCGCGGCGGCCATGAGAGGGCGAGAGGAACCCAAGGGATCGGGCGTCTTCCTTCCTGACGATCTCTTTGGCAATGCTGCCAAGCTGAACATCGCCCATGGATTCTGGGAAATCATTAAAAATGCGGGAGATATCGGCGGCGGGCTCGTAGTGACCATGCCGAGATTGAAAGACCTGGAGGACCCGGAGGTCGGACCGGTGCTGAAGAAGGTCTTCGGTGCCGCAGCCCCCGCAGAGAAAAGGCTCAAAGTCGCCAAGTTCCTCCAGCATTGGTCGTCCGGGCTTCACGGCGTGGGAACCTGGCACGGCGCCGGCGCCCCACAGACCCAGCGCTTCATGTTCACCGTTCTCACGGACTTTGAAAAGAAAAAGAAGATGGCCAAGAAGCTCATGGGCATGAAAGAAGATTAATAAACCGGTCGAACGAAGAAAGAAGAGGTAAGATCATTATCTTGCCTCTTCTTTCTGATAGACCGCTATAGAATCTATCCTGCGAGAGCCAGCCTGAATTTTGCGGTAGTTCCAGTTACTGCGCAGAAGGACAAAACCGTGCCTTAAAATTCGATTGTATCCAAAGAATAAGGAGTCATTATGTTTCACGAAGAACGATGCGATTTTTGTGGAGATTGTCTGGCCCGATGCCATTATCTGCCCTTTGACAAGAAAAGCGGCGGCGAGGCCTTCAAAAAGCTGGTTCAGGGCGAAAAGGTGGACTGGCTTTACGATTGCGTCACCTGTATCGCCTGTAACGAATATTGCCCGAAGGACGCCAGACCCTTTGATTTGATCCTGAAAAAAATGGAAGAAGCCGGGGACTTTACCGATCCGGCCCTGCGTGCCCAGATGGCGGACCGCTTTAAAGCCGATGGAGAGCCGAAGCCGGTGGCGCCGGCCCTGCGGGCCATGTCTTTGTGCGTAATGGAAGGCAGTATGCCTTGGGCGCTCCAAGGTAAATTATTTGAAGGTTTGCCGCTCCTCAAGGGACGCCATTACTTCTGTAACGTATTGTTTGCCCACATGGGCGACGAATCCATTATGCGGGATCGCCTGCAGGGGATGGTGGATAATCTGGCCAAGTCGGGGGCGAGGGAAATTGTCTTCGTTCATGATGACTGCTACGCGGTGCTGAAAGGCATCGCCCCGGAATACGGAATTAAACTCCCCTTCCGGCCCGTTTCGATATTTGAGCATCTGCGCGATTATTTGAAAGAACACAAGAACGATATTAAAAAACTTAATATGAAGGTCGCCTACCAGCGGCCCTGTGCCTCCCGCTATACCCCGGAAAAGGACGTCTATCTTGATGAAATATTTGACCTGATCGGCGTAGAACGGGTGAAACGTCAATACGATGGCATCAACGCCATCTGCTGCGGTGTAGAATTGGCGGGTCCGAATCTGAAACTCTTTCCACGGGGGAAGAACTTTGAGCCCTTCCGGGAGAAGAACATTCAGGATGCCAGGAACCACGGCGCCGAGGCGATGGTGTACCTCTGTCCCATGTGTTACCGAACCATCGGAAAAAAAGCCAAAGAGACGGGCTTGACCAACCTGATGATCAGTGACCTCTGCCGCCTGGCTGTAAGAGAAACATTACCGGAAGAAAAACCTCTCTAACGAAAGAAAGCATATATTATTTTCCCGGGAAAAAGAAGTCAGCTGGCGTCTTTTCACGTTCATGTTGCTTTTTTTACCGGATTCATGAGTATGATAACCCATAAATAAAAAGAGGAGGGATCAACCATGAAGCATCTCATTATTTATTCGCATCCCAATTCCCAGAGCTTTTGTCATGCCATTCTGGATAAGGTTGTGGAGGTCCTGGCCGCCAAAAAGCACGACGTCGTCGTCAGGGATCTGTATGCGCTGGGTTTTGATCCTGTGCTCAAAGCCGGCGATCTTGCAGATTTTCAGTCCGGAAAAATTCCTGCGGATATTAAAGCCGAGCAGGATTATATTGCCTGGTCGGACATCATGACCATCATTCATCCGGTGTGGTGGACGGGCCTGCCGGCCATGATGAAAGGATATATCGACCGGGTGTTCAGTTATGGTTTTGCCTATAGCCTTGATGCGAGCGGCATCGTCAAGCTACTAGCAGGTAAAAAAGTTATTGTCTTCAATACCCAGGGAACTCCTCAAGATATTTATGAGAAATCCGGGATGTTCGTCGCGATGAAAAAAACATCGGATACAGGTATCCATGAATTTTGCGGGATCAACGTTCTGGCGCACCAGTTCTTTGGAGCCGTACCCTATGTCGATGATGCCGCGAGAAAGAGCTATCTGAAAAAGGTCAAACAGATCATGGATCAGTATTAAAGAGGGGATTTGTCATGCTTGCAAAAATCCGAGTGGGAATGATTCTTGTTTTGTTGCTGCTATGGACCGCTCCGGTCATTGCCGACTCCAATATCCAGGAAGGGCTGTGGGAAATCACCATCAGGATGGAAATGCCTGGTGTCCCTTCCGATCAGATGACGCCGGTTTCTTCGACACATTGCCTGAAGGACGGGCAACAGATCCCGCAGATGCTTCAACAGGACCATACCTGTCAAATCTCGAATACAAAAACGGAAGGCGACAGCGTATCCTGGACCATGAAGTGCCAGGGGGGAGAGGGATCCATGGACGGCAGCGGTAAAATGACTTACAAAAGCAACCGGTTTGATGGCGTCATTTATCTGAACATGCATCGCCCTGATGCAGGTCCGATGAAAGTTACACAACGTATCAGCGGACGGTGGGTGGGGAACTGTCCGTAGCCAATCATTTTATGAGCATAATCGTCATTGATTCTCACATGCACTGCGGGATTCAGAACGTCAGCCTCCCTTTTGAAGAAATCGCGGGCTATTTGCGGAAAGACGGCATTGAGGGGGTGTGCCTCTTTGCACCTGTTGAAGATATCTATAACCGGGATGATGATGACTTTCAGGATACGTCATCCTGGATCACATGCCGTCAGATGGCCAATCAGTACCTCCTGGACCTTCAGCAAGTGCAACAGAATGTTTTTGCCTATTATTTTGTCTGGAATGATTTCAAAAAAGAGGAATTGAAAAAGGGATACCGGGGGATCAAGTGGCACCGCCATGAATGCGAACCCGTTTATCACTATGACGATCCCCGTTGCGAGAGCTTTCTTCAGGAAGCCTATCGCCTGCAGCTTCCCATCCTGCTTGAGGAATCATTTGAGAATACCCTTTATTTCATCCAACGGGTCAAGGGGCGGACCCCCATCATCATTCCCCACCTGGGGATGCTCAATGGCGGATTTTACGCCCTGTTCCATTCAAGCGTCTGGGAGGATGAGACCATTTATGCGGATACGGCGCTGGCTTCCAGTCGAGAGATCGAATCGTTTCTGGAAAGATACGGCAGTAAGCGGCTCCTGTTCGGAAGTGATTTTCCCTTTGGCAGCCCCTATCACGAACTGCAAAAGGTTAACCATCTCAAGATGGATAGAGAGGATTTCGAAAATGTTGTGAACCGGAATGTCCTCAGATTGATGGGAATTCAACCATCCCCATAAAGTTTTCAGCACTGACGATCTGGGGCTATTTTTTAACGGGAGGTTCAACATAGACGGGAATTCCCCACCATTTTTCTTTCCGACTTTTCAGAACATCATCAAAATCGGCTTGCTTATGACTATACCATCTGAACCCGAGATGACTCCAGTTCCAGTAAATGGATTCGTGTTGCCAGAATTCGGATTGCCTGGCTGCAGCACCACAGCCGGTTAAAAGAGATACATCATTAGCAGTACCAGAAGTCTTTTCATAACAATCCCCATCTCTCTCTTTACTTTTTTATCTCACATAAAGAAAATGGGGAACCAACCTTCGCTGTTATTCCCCATGGGTACGACAAAATGCAAAAAATGGTGCCGAAGCCGGGACTTGAACCCGGACGAGCGTAGCTCACTACCCCCTCAAGATAGCGTGTCTACCAGATTCCACCACTTCGGCATCGATTCCGATCATTTGAGTTGAAAAAGATTCGCGGCTGGCCTTTTTCCTAACACCCTGCCGGCGGATTTGTCAACACGAAACAGACGCATTCCCGACGCTGATATTACTTTGCCGGCTTTGGCGTGGCCTGCGCCGGCTGTCCCGCCTGACCTGATATCGGTCCTCCGGACTGGGCCGGGCTCGGTTGTTGCGGTAGCGCCTGAGGCACTTTCGTTTCAACAACAGGTCTGGAGGCGGCATCCATAACGGATTTTCCCTTATGCACGGCCATATAGGACAGACCCAGAGAAGTGAACATAAAGAGAATGGCAATGCCGGTCGTCATTTTCCCCAGAAAACTGGCCGGGCCACTGCTTCCGAAGACCGTCTGGCTTGACCCGCCGAAAGCGGCTCCCATGCTTGCGCCCTTCCCTGCCTGCAGAAGGATGACGAGGATCAGGACGACACAGGCGATAATATGTACGATAGTCGTAAAAATATGCACGTTCAATAACCCCTTTTAAGATATTTTATATTTAATCATTCTGACAAATGAATCCACATCCAGGCTGGCTCCCCCCACCAGGGTACCATTGATATCGGGCTGGGCCATGAGTTTGCCGATGTTGTCCGGGTTAACACTCCCCCCATAAAGGATGGGAAGATTGACGGCCAAGCCGTTTTCATAGTTCCTTGCGATAACCCGTCGAATATAAGCATGCACTTCCTGCGCCTGCTCCGGTGCCGCCGTTTTGCCGGTGCCAATTGCCCATACAGGCTCATAAGCGATCAGAATTTTTCTTATATCATCAGTTGTTAGCTGATTCAACCCCTCTTTTATCTGTTTTTCAATGACAGAAAATGTCTTGCCCGCTTCCCATTCCTCCATGGTTTCCCCGATGCAGAAGATGGGTTTCAGGCCGGATTGGATGGCCATTCTGGTTTTACGATTAATGGTTTCGTCTTGCTCGCCAAAGAGCATCCGGCGTTCCGAATGACCCACGATGACATAAGTACAGCCTGTATCGATCAGCATCCGAGCTGATATCTCTCCGGTATAAGCCCCTTCTATCCGATCCGACAAATTCTGTGCTGCCAGGTAGATTCTCGATCCTTTCACCGCCTCGCCAACAGGATAAAGCGACGTGAAAGGCGGCGCGATGACCACATCCCTCTCCTGAATATCGGCAACGGCTTCCTTCAACTGTCTCACAAAATCAAGAGATTCCCCCGCGGTTTTGAACATCTTCCAGTTTCCGGCAATCAGCGGTCTGATCATGTGCAGTGGGTCCTATAATTCTCTGCCAATATAGAGAGCCAAATCTCTCATCCGGCAGGCATAGCCGCTTTCATTATCATACCAGGCAAAAACCTTCACGAACGTGCCGTCCATGACACTGGTCAGGGGGGCATCCACGATGGAAGAGTAAGGACTGCTCGTGAAATCAACAGAAACGAGTTCTTCCTCGCAAAATGCCATGATATCCTTCAGATAGCTTTGCGATGCCGCTTTTAAGGCGCCATTCACTTCTTTTACTGTGACGGGACGTTCGACCTCAACGGCCAGATCCACCAGAGAGACGTTGGGAGTCGGCACCCGGAGGGCTATCCCATTCAGCTTTCCCTTTAAGTCCGGAATGACTTCCCCAACAGCCGTCGCCGCGCCGGTTGACGTGGGAACAATCGATAACGCTGCTGCCCTGCCCCGTCTCAAGTCTTTATGAGAACCGTCCAGGAGTCTCTGATCCATCGTGTACGCATGGATCGTTGTCATCAGTCCCCGGACAATCTTGAAGTTTTCGTGGAGGACTTTGGCTACCGGCGCCAGACAATTGGTGGTACAGGAAGCGTTGGAGATAATGTGATGCTGTTTCGGATCGTAATGGCCTTCATTAACACCCATGACGAAAGTCCCGTCAACGCCCTTCCCGGGAACAGCGAGAATAACCTTTTTTGCGCCCGCTTTGATATGTGCGGAAAGATCGTCCTTTTTCCTGAATTTTCCGGTCGATTCGAGAACGATATCGACCCGTAACTGACCCCAGGGAAGATCAGCCAGGTTCTTTGTGACGTTGGTCACTTGAATTTTCTTACCATTGACAATCAGGTCACTGCCGGCGACAGACACATCGGCATCGATCTTTCCATGGACGGAATCATAGCGAAGAAGATGCGCAAGTATTTCGGGTTTTGCCCTTGAATTAATGGCCACAATATCGATGTCATCATATCCGATACAGGCCCGGACAATATATCTGCCCACCCTGCCGAAACCGTTGATTGCCACCCTAATGCCCATAATTTACCTCCTGTTATGATCTCGAGAACATAATATCATCAAGAAAGCGTGCGGATCATAGCCACACAACCTGTTTAAGTCAATACCTTTTTAGCAACCGGACGCACAAGTCATAAGCCCGGATTAACGGCTTTTATCAACGTTTTTCCTCTCACAATAACCGGACACCGGACACCGACTGCAAAACGGGGAAATGGGCCGGCAGATCTGCCGGCCGAAAGCCACCATAAGGGTATTGTAGTCAGACCAGTAAGGGAGAGGCAATTTTGCTCTTAAAGCATACTCGGTTTTTTCCGGGGTTTTTGTGGAGACGTATCCGAGGCGATTGGAGATCCGGTGAACATGCGTATCAACGCATATCCCCGGCTTGCCGTAGCCGAGCGAAACCACGAGATTCGCTGTTTTCCGGCCGACCCCTTTCAACATGAGCAAATCGTCGATGCTGTCGGGAACGGTTGAATCGAAACGGCTTAACAATTCTTTACAGATATAATGGATGGTCCTAACCTTGTTGCGATAGAAACCAACAGGATAGATGGCTTTAATCATCGACGCTTCTGAAAGTTCAAGCATATGGGCCGGCGTTCTGGCCAGACTGAAGAGTCTTTCTGTTGCCACCGCGGTGACTTCATCCTTCGTCCTCAGACTCAGGATGGTTGAAATTAGGATCTCGAAGGGGTCATGCTGCGCCTCCGCCAGATAGGAAACAATGGGCATCCCCCATAATTCCAGATTTTTCCCGAGCAACCGAATGACATCATGGATATTCTCGTCATTCATAGCCTTCTTCATTAGCCAGGATATCCAGATGCAGGGTGGCGATGTCTTCAACGTCCATGTTCGCATCCTTCTTGGATTCCCGGAAATCGACGATCTTGATATACCGTTTGCATTCGTTACAGACATCAACACGGTACTGCTCATCGCCTTCAACAGTGAAATAGGCCAGGGACTGCTGTTCCTCATTGCCGCAGAAAGGACATTTAATTCGCGGGAAATGCCATTCAAATCCACACTGATTGCAGAACAGGAAGCGTCCCTCTCCTTCCCTGATTTGTCCGATTTTTGGTTCCTTTCCGCAAATCGGACAATATCCTTCAGACCACGCAAATTGAGGAATAATATCGGTGTATCTTTTCGCAACGGCTTCCATGGACGGCCTCAAACTTTCTTCAAGAAACAATTCAACAAGATCAAAGAAATCTTCTTCCACTTCATCGGCTCGCTCATCATAATGGGTGTAGAAGGAATTAAGAACCAGTCTTTCGAAATCAATGGTGCCATCCTTAATCTTTTTAACCAGATCCGTGGTCTCACCGGGTACCCTTTTTTCAGCAATATCCAGCAGGGCCAAAAAGTATTCCTTCGGTTTGATGAGATCGAAATGACCAGCAGAAAAATCGATGAGCGGTAAGCCACCCGCCATTTTTTTCTCAATCAGGCTATCATCGACTGGGAATATTACGGCCGGCATCTTCTGACGGTATTCTTCACGCAAAATCAGAATATCCCCAAGAATATCAAGCAACTCTTCATAGTGAGGATTTGTCATTTTATAACTTTCGATGGTTTTCAATGACTCTTTGAGCAATTTGGGCATGTCCTGCAATCTCCCATTTCCAAACGGTTTTTTTAAAGACAGAAGCTCTATATATGCTTTGTCTGCCAAGTTCAAGCGATTATTTGAATCATCAATTCCAATCATCATGACAATTTATTCGCACATCATTCATTCTTTTCACTTGACGACAGGCATGATAAACAGGCAAAGAGAAACGCATGAATTCATGCTTATATTATTTTGAACATGTTTGGAGGTTCATTTTGAAAATAGGAAATAGAATGGTAGCTGTTTTTTTCATCGGACTGTTTCTGACTGCCGCAGCAGGGCATGCCAAAATTGTCGATCGAATCGTTGCAGTTGTGAATGATGATATTATCACCGGGTCTGAGTTAGAAGCCGCTTTTGAACCCTATCAGAAAAGAATTGCGGATTCTTACAAGGGACCGGACAAACAAAAGATCATCGCCGAAGGCAAGCTGAACATATTAAACAGGATGATCGACAGCAAACTCATCGAACAGCGGGCGGCAAAACAGGGTCAGACGGTTCGCGATGAAGAGGCCCTCGATACCATCAAAGACCTGCTGAGTAAAAAAAGCATCCAGATGGATGATTTTCTGAAAACCCTGGAAAGAGAGGGTTCTACCTTTGACGCTTACAAGCGGGAGATCAAGGAACAGATGATCCGGATGAAGTTGCTGCGCAGGGAAATCAAGGCTAAAATCCTGGTCAGCGACGAAGAAATCGGCGAGTTTTATGTCAAGCATCGCGATGATTATGAAGGCAAAGAGGCCGTCCGGATCAAACAGATATTAATCCTGGTACCCGAAAATATGGATCAAAAAACAAGAATAAAGCGGAAAGCGGATGCCGAGGTTATCCACAAGCGCCTGAAAGATGGAGAATCTTTTGACCTGCTTGCCGTTCAATTTTCCCAAGGACCGTCGGCCGCGACGGGCGGAGATATCGGGTTCGTTGAGAAAGGCACGATGCTCCCCGAGGTTGATCTGGTGGTGTTCAAGCTCGGGAAAGACGAAATCAGCCAGGTCCTTACTTCGCCCATCGGTTTTCATATCGTCAAGGTTTTAGATAGAAGAGGAGCGGGCATTAAATCCATCGGTGCCGTTCGCGAAGAGATTAAACTAAAGCTTGAAGAAGAAAAGATGGGGAAAAAATATGAGGAATGGATCAGCGATCTACGGAAGAAATCCCACATTGAGATTAAACTTTGACGCCTTCGTTAAAAAAGCTATATCCGGCATTGCATATTATCCTTCATCATTGAGGCGTATGTCCCTATGCACCTCAGGACTCATGCGCCTCGCCTCTGGCACTTTTTACGAAGTCGTCCCCTATTGAATGTTATGATGACTCTTTACGAGAATATTGGATTTGAATTACATTAAAATCAAGGGTGCCTCTCAGCACAATTTAAAACATATCAACGTTGATATTCCCCGAGACCAGCTTGTCATCATTACCGGCCTCAGCGGTTCCGGAAAGTCTTCTCTGGCTTTTGACACCATCTATGCCGAAGGGCAGAGGCGGTATGTCGAATCGCTTTCGACCTACGCCCGGCAGTTCATCGGCCAGATGGATAAGCCTGAGGTCGAATCGATAGAAGGTCTCTCACCTGCAATTGCCATCGAACAACGCGCAGCCAGCCAGAATCCCCGCTCGACGGTGGGGACCGTCACCGAGGTCTATGATTATCTGCGACTCCTTTTCGCCAGAATCGGTATCCCTCATTGCTATCAGTGTGGAAAAGAAATCAAATCCCAGACCATCGATATGATGGTGGATCATATTCTTGCTTTTTCTGAAAATACAAAAATCAATCTCCTCGCTCCCCTCATCAGAGGGAAAAAGGGCGAATTTCAAAAAGAATTTAAGAAGCTGCTGAAGGATGGTTTTGTCCGGATTCGCGTCGATGGCCAGACGAGAGATCTGAGTGAAGAAATTTCTCTGGATAAGAACAAGCGTCATGACATCGATGTCGTCGTAGATCGACTGATCATCAAAGCGGGGATACGGAAACGCCTCAGAGATTCTCTGGAAATGGCATCCAAACTGACCGGAGGGCTCGTCAGAATTGATGTGGCAGGTGGCGAGGAAATCCTGTTTAGTGAACGATATGCCTGTCCCGACTGCGGCATCAGCGTCTCAGAACTGGCGCCTCGCATCTTTTCCTTCAACAGCCCTTATGGAGCATGCCCGGACTGTGGAGGGCTCGGCACACGGATGTATTTTGATGAAGACCTTGTGGTTCCAGATTCCGAACTCTCCATTCGCGAAGGGGCCCTGATCCCTTGGGCCGGTCGGAGTTCCATGAACTATCACCAGATGCTCGACGCCCTTTCCCGGCATTACCAGTTCGATATTAACACCCCTTTTAATCAACTCTCCGAGCGAATCCAAGATGTGCTTCTGAATGGTTCCGGAACGGAAAAAATCAAGTTTCATATCGATCGCGGCGGACGACGCTTCTTTTACACCAGGCCTTTCGAAGGGGTTCTCAATCAGCTGAACCGCAGATACCGGGAAACCGCTTCCAACGCGGTCAGAATAGACCTGACAAAATATATTAATCTCAAGGAATGTCCCACCTGCCAGGGGGCAAGACTCAAAAAGGAGAGCCTGTCCGTCACCATCTCGGATAAAAATATCTACGACGTTTGCCGGTTATCTATCGGGGAGTGTCTTGACTTCTTTGGTTCGCTTCGCATTACCCGTCAGGAAATTCTCATCTCGGAAAGAATACTCAAGGAAATCAAGGAACGCTTGCGGTTTCTGATGGATGTGGGCATGGATTATATCAGTCTCGACCGTTCCTCAGGAAGCCTCTCCGGGGGTGAAGGTCAACGGATCCGCCTGGCGACGCAAATCGGTTCCGGACTGGTCGGTGTTCTCTATGTCCTTGATGAACCGACGGTGGGATTGCATCAACGGGACAATGTACGGCTCATCGCTACGCTCAAAAAATTGCGGGATATGGGAAATACGTTATTGGTCGTCGAACATGACATGGACATGATGATGTCTTCCAATCACATCATCGACATGGGGCCGGGCGCCGGCATCCACGGCGGAGAGGTCGTTTTTCAGGGCACGCCGGAAGAAATTTGTCAAACTGAAAAATCCCTGACCGGGCAATACCTTTCGGGCAAATTATCCATCCCCGTTCCCGGACAGCGGAGACCTCTACCCATGCGGCACATCCATCTGGAGGGGGCTCATGAATATAACCTGTGCGACATCGATATCAAAATTCCGGTGGGCCTCTTTACCGCGGTAACCGGTGTATCCGGCTCGGGAAAAAGTACGATGATCATCGAAACCCTTTACAAAGTGCTGGCCCGAAGACTTTACCGGCAGAAGGGAGCCTCGGGCAAGATTAAACGGATTGTGGACCTGGGCGGTATCGAGCGGGTGATCATGATGAGCCAGCAGCCTATTGGGCGGACCCCCCGTTCCAATCCGGTCACCTATACCGGTATTTTTGCTCCGATCCGGGATCTCTTTACCGGTCTGAGCGAATCAAGAATCAGGGGCTACAAGCCCGGCCGGTTCAGTTTTAATGTCAAGGGCGGACGATGCGAAGCCTGCGAAGGAAATGGCTTGATCAAAATTGAGATGCACTTTCTGCCCGATGTTTACGTGACCTGCGATGCCTGTCATGGGAAGCGCTTCAACCCGGATACACTGGAAATCCGCTACAAGGAAAAGAACATTGCTGAAGTCCTGGAGATGACGGTCAGTCAGGGCCTTTCCTTTTTTGAAAATATCCCTGCCATCCGATCCAAACTTCAGCTTTTGTTTGACGTCGGTCTGGGTTATCTCCGCCTCGGTCAGTCAGCAACAACGCTGTCCGGCGGAGAAGCTCAGCGGATCAAGCTCTCCAGAGAACTCGGAAAAAGGACAAACAGTAACACCCTTTATATCCTGGATGAACCCACGATCGGTCTGCACTTTGCCGACATCCAGAAACTGCTCGACGTTCTGATGAGGCTGGTCGATATGGGGAATACCGTGGTGGTCATCGAACATAATCTGGACATCATTAAATCAGCCGATTACCTTATCGATCTTGGCCCGGAAGGCGGACCCGGAGGCGGACGGATCATTGCCGCAGGAACCCCGGAAGAGGTGGCCGCCACCGGAGCTTCCTATACAGGCCATTATCTCCAGCAGGTTTTGAAAATCAATGATCAGGAGAGGTCATTCTTGTCTGCAAAGGGCATCGTCAATTCATAAGCCCCATGGGACAGAACGGCTTTCACGGGGAAAGAGGCTTTTTCGAACACCTTGAGCATCGCCTTGTTCTCCGCCAGAATATCGGCGGTGAAACCCTCGATCCCATGCTCCCTGGCGATACGAATCAGCAAGGCGAACAGGAAGGCGGCAATCCCGCGTCCCTGATAAGCTTCATCAACAATAAAGGCCGTGTCGGCGTAGGGCCGGTCCAGATCTTTCCGCCGGACATAGCGGGCTTCGGCGATGATTTTTTCCAGACCCGATTCCTCGGTGACACCGACAATGGACATGGCATTGCGGTAGTCCACATTGACATACTCCTGCATCCTGCCATGGGGCATGGTTTTAACGGGACTGAAGTAGCGATAATAGACCGCTTGATCAGAGAAGCGGTAGAATAATCTGCGCATTTCGTCTTCATCAGAGGGCTTGGTCGCCCGGAAGCGAACGGTCAGATCGCCTTTGAAGGCATGGGTACAGGTGATCTTTTCGGGATACAGGTGGCCCGACTCGGCCAAGTAGATCTGATCCGCATAAAGTATCTTGGCTTCCTTGGCCATTCTGACCAGCTCCGCCCGGTCGTCCGGATGAGCAATGTCAATCAGGGCCTGAGACCGCTCGCGGACGGTCCGACCCGTCAGATAAGCCACACCATACTCTGTAATCACCATATCGAGGGATTCACGGTTGGAAAACTGATAGGGGTAATCGGCAACGGAAAGGACAATATTGGCGTCCCCCTTCCGGTTCCGGCTGGGAAGGGCAAAGAGGGTCCGCCCATTTTTTGACAGGGCCGCTCCGGCAAACAACTCCTGAACCGCACCTGGACCGGCGGTTACATTTCCCCGACCGGCATTCAAGGCAATATCTCCTGTCAGGTCGGCCTTCCTGGCCGGCAGAATGGCCACATACTGACTGTTCAGGCCGATATTCTTGGGATCCAGCGTGACATCGATAGGCTGGAATTCCACCAGGGGATTCCGGTTCAACCAGCGCATGAGTTCCGATGTCCCCAGGGCATAGGACGCCGTTGATTTCCCCGGAAAGAAGGCCTTGCGGCGGTTCGTAACCGCGCCGCTCTTGACCAGATCCATCAGGGCATCTGTAAAAAATGGGGTATGAACGCCGAGGTGTCTTTTTCGAGCGAGATGCTTGCCCAGAGCCTCGTAAAGGGGACCGATGGAAAAAGAAATGCAACTCCCTTCCTCTACAACGGAAGCGACATTTGCCGCCAGCTTGTCATAAACCTCATCCACCGGCCATCGATCCAGGTAAATGAGCGGTTCCGTGGCATAAACAAGGTAATCGAACTCTTCCGCGCGAACCAGGGTATCCCCCAGGGTCAGGGGGCTCTGCGTGTTGATTTCACCGACAACGATGGCGGCATGCTCCATGGCATGACGCGCCACATCGACACCTACTCCAAAACTCGCATACCCCGATTCGTCTGGCGGGGTAATCTGGATAAAGGCCATATCAATCCGGATAGCACCTGATTTAAACAACCAGGGAATACGGGAAAACCGGCTCGGAATCAGGTCGACCCGTCCCTCCCGGATGGATTCGCTGGCCAGCCATCCTGAATAAAAGGTTTTGAGCCGGTATTTCTTTGAATAACGGGCGTCAATCGACAGGGAGTCTCCGAGGCTGATCAGTTGGATCATTTCCAGATCCTGCAGGTTGGGTTGAGCCGACGCCATGAGATGCTTCACCAGCGTGCGGGGTTCAGCCATACCGGTCCCCAGAAAGATGCTCATCCCCGGTTCAATGCGTTCCAGCACCTTTTCCGGAGAAACGACCTTTTCCTGCCAGGGCGCTGACTTTTGATCAGCCATCTGAAATCTCCCAGATCAGACCTCTTTCGTCCCGAAACGGGTCATGATTACCCCGCCCAGTCCGAGGACAACGGCCAAAACCTTGATGATCCAACCCACATAAGGGATCCAGCCGATTAACCAAAGGGTTATGAGTCCCCAGAAAGTCTGGCGGATCACCCCGCCCCCTGTCCGCTTTATCAACATCAGAACCCTCCTGCCGATAAGTTGCGAAACAGCGATGAAGCCCAGCAGGGCGGCGCTGACGACCAGAATCATTTCCAGCGGGATCAAGACAATACCGATCACGGAGATGGTCAGCAGGACCGCAATCGGCACAATCAGCAACAAGCCGAGAAGCCCTGACAGACTGACCTTGAAGGTATTTGTTTTAATCGTCTCAGCAATGACCTGAATGGGTTTCGGAATCAGGGCAACAATCAATAAAGCCAAGATGAGAATAGCGAAAAAGACAACAACCGAGAAAATGGCGAACAGCCAGGACCATCCTTCCCAGTCGTCACTGAGGAGATCGGATATGGCCGCTGAGATATTAGATGAGTTAATTTCGGTCAGCGTGCCGTGAACATCCGCCCCTTTGCCCATGACAATAATCCCCCCCAGGGCAACCACATCGCCATTGACGACGGCCGTCCGGGTGAGTACGATGGATCCACCAATGGCCACAACATTCTGTTCGACCGTTCCGCTGATCGTGATTTGACCTCTCAGAACGAATACATTCCGTACTTTCATGTTCTCTTCAATGGTCACATCATCGTTAATTTTTACGACACTGGTCGCCTCTGCATGGACTGCCGTCGCATAGCCCAGCAGTGCCAGTAAAACCAACAGACAGGTAAAACCTCTTTTCATGAATCAAATCCTTTCTTGGTCCCCGTCATGGGATCTGACGGCGCTGACGAACGTATTCGATCACACCAGGGAGTATCGAGATAAAGATAATGGCAAAGATGACCAGTGTGAAGTTTCTCTTTACAATGGATAGATTGCCGAAGTAATAACCTCCAAAAATGAAAAGGGCGATCCAAGAGATGCCGCCCACAATATTGTACACGATGAACCGGGAGTAGGTCATGCTGCCGATTCCCGCAATAAAGGGGGCAAAGGTCCGAATAATAGGAACAAACCGGGCGATGACGATTGTTTTCCCCCCATATTTTTCATAAAACCGATGGGTCCGCTCGAGATATTCCTTCTTGAAAAAACGGCCGCTCTCCCGGGCAAAGACCCTGGGGCCGACATAGTGTCCAATCATATAATTGACGGTGTCTCCGGCAATGGCGGCAATGGAAAGCATGACGAACAGCCATTCAACTTTCAACGCCCCCATGGCAGCGATGGCGCCTAAACCAAAAAGGAGGGAGTCACCCGGCAGGATGGGGGTAACGACCAGTCCCGTTTCGCAGAAAATCACCAGGAAAACAATCAGATAAGCCCATCCCCCAAAGCTTTGAATCAGCAGGCTCAGATGCTGATCCAGATGGATAAAAATATCGATGAAATTGAGCAGCATGTCCATGCAAGAGACTCCAACTGCATAAAGTACCGTAATTTATTGAGTATAGATAAGCACAGCCGATGTGTCAATGAGATTATTCTTTTCTTTTTCATTGAAATCCCGTGTGGTTGTTCTTATAATGATGGGAAAATCCCCCAGTTGACGAGCATTCCCCGCTGATGCATGAATTATCTGTCATGGAAAGCATTCTGAATATCGTGGTTAAGCATGCCTTGAAAAACGATGCAAAAAAGATTCTGGGCATCAGTCTGAGGGTCGGTGAAATGACGGATCTGGTGGACGAATGGATGCAGCGCTATTTCGACTATCTCAGTAAGGAAACCATCGCGGCAGGGGCCGTTCTGAAGATTGAACGCATACCGGTTATTTTTCAGTGCGAATCCTGTGGCATGGATTTTCCCGTCAATATGAAGGAAATCCGGGACGCGGCCTGCCCGGCCTGTCAGGGAAACAAGATCCGCCTCAAGTCCGGCCGGGAGTTCTTTATCAAAAATATCGAGGTGATCTAATGGCAGAAATCAGGCTGATCGACATCAAGGAAGACATCCTCTCCGACAACCAGGCTCTCGCCGGTCAGATCCGGGATGCCCTGCGCAACCATCGGATCTTTCTGATGAACCTGATGGCCTCTCCGGGCGGCGGCAAAACCAGTCTGATCCTCCAGACCCTGCGGCGCCTGAAAGACAAATTCCGGATGGCGGTCATTGAAGGCGATATCGATTCCCAGGTGGATGCCGAAAAAGTCATCCGGGAAGACATCCCGGCGGTTCAAATCCGGACGGGCGGTTTCTGTCATCTTGACGCGTCCATGATCGAGATGGCTTTCAAAGAGCTGGAGATGACCGCCCTGGATGCGATCATCGTGGAAAATATCGGGAACCTGGTCTGTCCCGCGGAATTTGATATCGGGGCAACACGGAACGTCATGATCCTCAGCGTGCCCGAAGGGGATGACAAGCCCCTCAAATACCCGCTGATGTTCTCCATCTGCGACGCGCTTGTGGTGAATAAAACCGATTATCTCGAGGGATCTGATTTCGATTTGCCCGTTCTGAGAGAACGCGTTCGTAAACTGAACCCTGATATCAGAATATTTGAAGTATCCTGTAAAACAGGTCAGGGAATCGACGCCTGGACACAGTGGCTGGCCGGGGAAATCAAGACAGTCCAGAACCCTTCACCGTAATTTATTGCGAGTGCCTGACCTCATGTTTTGCATCGAGGTTATGGATGAAAAAACTTGCCCATGATCATCGCGAGACACACAGGACCGTGGTGATTTGATGTAGAGCTATATAAAAATATCAGCATCGGAAAGGAAAAATAACGAATGGATGTTTTGACCCTGAGCCGCCTGCAGTTTGCCATGACGGCTGGATTCCACTTCATTTTTGTGTCACTGACGCTCGGGCTTTCCGTCCTGGTCGCCTGGATGGAGACCTGCTACGTCCGCACCGGCGATGAGATCTATCTGAAAATGACCAAATTCTGGGGCAAGCTTTTTCTGATCAATTTTGCCGTCGGTGTGGTCACGGGCCTGACCATGGAATTTCAGTTCGGCATGAACTGGGCTGAATATTCGAAATACGTGGGAGATATTTTCGGTGTACCCCTGGCCATCGAAGCGACGGTCGCCTTTTTTCTGGAATCCACGTTTATCGGTTTATGGATTTTCGGCTGGAACCGGGTATCCAAAAAGGTCCACGCTCTGGCCATCTGGATCGTGGCCCTGGCGAGCAACCTCTCCGCTCTGTGGATTCTCCTGGCCAACGGTTGGATGCAGCACCCTGTGGGATTTGTTCTGCGGAATAACCGGGCCGAACTGGTCGACTTCATGGCCGTCATCACCAGTCCCTACGGCTGGCTGAAGTTTACCCATACGGTGCTTGGCGGCTATGTGGTCGGGGCCTTTTTTGTGATGGGCATCGCCGCCTGGCATCTGCTTCGGAAGAATCAACCGCTGTTCTACGAAAAATCTTTCCGCATGGCGGCCGTCTTCGGGCTGATCAGCTCGTTTCTTGTGATCGCCATCGGCGATTTCCACGCCGCCGAGGTCGCCAGAACCCAGCCGACAAAACTGGCGGCCATGGAATCCATCTGGGAAACGGAAAGGGGCGTTCCGCTCTATCTGCTTGTCCTGCCCGATGCCAAGAATGAACGCAACGCCGTCGAGTTGATCGGCATCCCGAAAGTCACCAGCTACCTGGCCTACCGGGATTTCAATGCCGAGATCAAGGGATTGAAGGCCTTCCCCGCCAAAGACCGGCCGCCGGTCATGGAGGTCTTTCTGAGCTTCAGGCTGATGGTCATGCTGGGAACCCTCTTTCTGATCCTGTCAGCCATCGCCTTTTATTTATCCTGGAAGGACCGGCTGGAGACCAACCCGCTTTTTCTCCGGATTATGCTCTATACGATTCCCCTGCCCTATCTGGCCGCGCAGTTGGGCTGGATTGTGGCGGAGGTGGGGCGGCAGCCCTGGATCGTCTACGGCGTATTGAGAACCTCCGAGGGCGTCTCCAGACAGATCGAGCCTGTCCAGGTGCTGACGTCTCTGATCGGCTTCGGCCTCTTTTACAGCTTTCTGGGGATCATGGATTTCTACCTGCTGGCAAAATATGCCCGGAAGGGACCGGAGGAGGACCTCCCGCTGTCTGTCAAACCCCTTGCCTTGAAGGAGGTGTAGCATGGAATTTCAAATCATCTGGTTTGTCCTCTGGGGTGTCCTCTGGGCCGCTTATTTCATGACCGACGGATTCGATCTCGGTGTCGGCATTCTCTATCCTTTCCTGGGAAAGACGGACGGCGAAAAAAGAACCCTCATCAACACCATTGGTCCCGTCTGGGACGGCAACGAAGTCTGGCTGGTCACGGCCGGCGGCGCCACCTTTGCCGCCTTTCCCGTCGTTTATGCGTCGATGTTCAGTTATCTCTACACCGCGCTGCTGATCATTCTTTTTGCCCTGATCCTGCGGGGAGTGGCCTTTGAATTCAGGGGAAAAGGAGAAAGCGAAACATGGAAAAAGGGCTGGGACCGGGCGATTTTCCTGGGCAGTCTGATTCCGGCGCTGCTCTTCGGCGTGGCTTTCGGCAATATCTTTCAGGGCCTGCCGATGGATGGGGCAGGTTACCACGGCAGCCTGCTAACCCTGCTCAATCCCTACGGCCTGCTGACGGGCCTGCTGTTTGTCCTGCTCTTCACCGTACATGGCGCCCTCTGGACGGCCATGAAGACACTGGGATCACTCAGCGCCCATGCCGTGGTCTTTGCAAAGAAGTCCTGGTATGCGCTGGTGCTGGTTGCCGTTCTTTTTCTCATCAACACGGCCTTTCAGACAAAGCTTTATGCCAACTATTTTGCGCATCCCCTCTGGTTTGCCGTCCCGCTCCTGGCCGTCACGTCGCTGCCTGCCGTCAGGTTGTTTCTGGTCAGAAATCAGTACTTCAACGCTTTTCTCTCGTCCTGTGTGACGATTGTGATGATCACCCTGACAGGCGTCATCGGCCTCTACCCGAATCTGATCCCCTCCAGCCTCGATCCGGCGTACAGCCTGAGCATTTTCAATGCTTCTTCCAGTGTTTATACGCTGAAGATCATGACGGTCGTGGCGCTCTTTTTTATGCCCGTCGTCATCGCCTACCAGATCTGGGTTTACCGGGTTTTCCGGGGCAAGCTGGTCATCGAGGAGGTGCTGAAAGACCGGGAGGCCTATTGATTCGGCTGCTGAAAAAAGGCCGGGTAATATGTTGAAATCTGGGAAATGTCTCATGCGTCATTACGAGCGTAGCGTAGCCATCTCAGCTCTTTAGATCGCCGCGGCCTCCGGCCTCGCGATGACATGCGGATGATCAAACGTTTCACGTTGGTGAATATTTTTCACGGCCGTCCTTGATTTTTTCAGGACCAGGAATTATCTTAAAACCAAAATACTAATGAACTCGCAAAAACTAAACGGACGATTAAGGAGGAAAAACCGATGATCGGAAAAAAGATGCGTGACTTGATGAACGAACAGATAAAAAATGAACTGGAGTCCTACTACATCTACCTGTCCATGGTGGCCTATTTCCATTCCCGGAACCTCGACGGCATGGCGCACTGGATGCGCTGCCAGGCCCATGAGGAGATGATTCATGCCATGAAGTTTTATGACCACATCATCGACCGCGGGGGAACGGTGGAGTTGTTAAATCTGAAGCAGCTCAAAACGAAGTGGAAATCGCCCCTCGAAGCCTGGCAGGACACCCTGGAGCATGAAAAATTCATCACGGCCAAGATCCATGACCTGGTCAAGCTCTCCAGAAAAGAGAATGACATCGCCTCCGATACGCTTTTGAACTGGTTCTCGAAAGAACAGATCGAAGAGGAGTCCAATGCGGAAAAGGTTCTCCGGCAGATGGAAATGATCGGCGACAGCAAGCAGGGGATCTACCTGCTGGACAGGGATCTGGCAACCCGGATCTTCCCGGCAGGCTCGCCGCTCGATCCGGCCGCCTACAACCTGGCAACCTGAGCCTACACCCTGAACACGCCCCTTTCTTTCGGAGGCCGGATTCCTGTCATTATTTTCTACGGGGATCCGGCCGCTTCGATTTCCTCCCGCACCATCCCCTCGCTCACGTTAAGAAATGACTCGAGGGCATCCTTTGCCCTCTGTCCCCCGATACGGCCCAAAGCCCAGGCGATCATCCCCCGGACCCGTTCGTCGCCGGTTTTATGCCAGGCGCGGACGAGGTCCGGGCCATAGCCTTCATCCCGGCTGTTTCCCATCACCCGGGCGACATTCATTTTCCACTTCCAGAGGTCGTCCGGGGACACATAAAACATGTGCGGCCATATGCGGCTTTCAAAGAAGGCTCTGTCCATGTGGAGGAGAGTCGTGATCTCAAAGTCATTGGCCTTTGCCGCGACCCGCTGGTTCATGGGGAGCGTCTGGGAAAGCCAGGGGAGATTCCGCGGGCAGACGTTCTGACAGCGGTCACAGCCATAGACATACATGCCCATGGGTTCACGGAGTTCCCGCGGGGTGATCTTCTTTCCGAAGTAGGTGAGATAGGAGATGCATTTTCTCGGATCGATGGTCCCGTTGCCCTGAAGGGCTTTGGTCGGACAGGCGGCAATACAGGCATTCCGGCACCAGTCGGGGCAGCCCATGGTCAGCGTAGGCTCATCCGGGGCAAATACCTGATCGACGACCACGGTGATGGGAAGCACCCATGAACTCATACGGGCTGTCCTTCCGGCATAGAAGAGACAATTCTTTCCGAATGTTCCCGTGCCGGCCCGGGCCGCTGCCACCCGGTGGGGGAGGTTGAAGGGTACTTTGGAGTCGATGCCGCCGCGACGCAGAAAATCGCGGAAGGCCTTGATGCGGGGGGCCAGCCCGTCCCGTGTCATGCGATCGTCATCAAGATAACAGCGGCCGAAATGGCTTTCGAGCGAAAGGGGAAAGGCTTCACGGAAGTAGAGCTCCAGGAGCACGATGATGGACTTTGCCGCAGGCAGCACGGTCTTCGGATCCGTGCCGTCCAGGAGCGCCAGCCCCGCCTTCTCCACCCAGCCATACTCATCCTGATGGCTCCGCAGGTAATCGAGATGCGCCGTAAAAGGTTCTGCTGTTGTAAATCCGACGTCTCCGAAGCCGAGGCGGCGTGACTCACCGATGATGTCCTCTCTTGTGATCATGAGTAAAATCCTCCCCGCAAAAAAACCATGAAGCAGATCATATGTCAATGAATTTCAGGAACAAAACGGGATAACTTGACATGTGGCGTCTTTTTCTCTAATGAAATGGCTATGACAGATGAAACCACGACCGCAATCGTCGGGAAACATTGCCGCCCTATCCTTTTCACCGTCGCCTTCGCTTTCATCCTGATTGCGTCGGCCTGCGGGGACAAACCCGCACCGGTCAAGGGTGGTACATCAATCATCAATGTCTATCTGGACCCCGTCCAGGAGCCTTGCGCGTCAACGGAGACTTTTCAAAGGAATATCACCAACGGCAGTGTGACCATGACCCCTGTGGCCGCTTACCGGATCGCGGGGAACGTCATGTCCAAAAGAAAGTACACCCACGGATGGGGGGCCGAGGTCGCGCCCTTTGATCTGGCGATCGTATGGGGCATGATGACCTACCCACACGTGCAGAAACAGCTGTCGATCAAACATGACAGCACGCGAATGGCCTATTTCCGGATAAATGGGAAGGATCCGCCCGTCGACATGGAATACGCCACGTCCCACGGTTCAAATAACCACATCATTCCGGCGAACGAAGCGATCCTCAGGGCGGTCGATCGCCATGTCAAGGTTCATGACCGAATTGTCCTCGAAGGATACCTTGTGAACGTGGAAGGGAGGAATACGGAACAGCGCATATCGATGAAAACCAGCCTTTCCCGCGAGGATGGAGGCCGGGGCGCCTGCGAGATCATCTACGTCACCCGCCTGCAGGTCGAAAATGAGATCTATGAATGATTTGTCATCCCCTTTCGGATTGCGCCGATCAAAATGATTGACAGGGGGGTGAAAAGTATGTAATTTGGCGCAGGTCAAAGGATTATACCCGCCCTGTCCGTCCGAAAAGAGGTGTTTTCTGAGCGAAAAATTCATCAAGGTCGTTGCCACTGGTTTCGGCAGCGGCTTCGCACCCTTTGCTCCGGGAACGGCGGGAACGGTTGTCGCCATACCGATCTATCTGATCTTTTCCCCCCTGTCCTGGCCTCTCTACCTGCTGTCGGTGCTGGCCCTGACCTTTCTGGCCATTTATGTATCGCAGGAGGCGGAAAAGATTTTCCGGAAAAAGGATGCATCACAGATCGTCATCGACGAGATCGCCGGCTTTCTGTGGACCATGTTTCTGGTGACCCCCTCTGTTCTGCATGTGATGCTGGGGTTTATTTTTTTCCGGGTATTCGATATCGTTAAGCCCTTTCCCGCCCGCTTGTTTCAAAACCGGCTTCCGGGAGGCTACGGGATTGTCCTGGACGACGTTGTGGCGGGAATCTACGCGAATCTGCTTCTCCTGATTCTGGTGAAGTTCTGGGGCATATGAGGAAATCTGCGGCGGAAGCGCTTCCATGAAAATCGGTATTCTCACCATTGGCAATGAGCTGATCAGCGGCCGGACTCAAGACACCAATTCGTCTCTGATGGCCCGTGTTTTCAGCACCCAGGGATGGCCGGTGAGCCTGATGATGTCCGTCGGCGATGACGACCGTCTCATCAAACAGGCCCTGGGTTATATCCTGGCCCAGAGCAATGCCGTTGTCGTCACGGGCGGTCTGGGTCCCACGGCCGATGATATCACCGCCGCGGCGATTGCCCGGGCCTTCGGACTGGAGCTTTACAGGGATGAGGCCGTTCTCCGGCACATTCGGGGGATCTTTGAAAAATACCGCTTGAACTGGACGGATAATAATGCCAAGCAGGCGGACTTTCCCGAAGGGGCGGAGGTGATCCCCAATCCAGTGGGAACTGCGGCCGGCTTCGCGCTGAAGCAGAAAGGCAAGGTGATTGCCGTTATTCCGGGCGTGCCCCGGGAAGTCGAACGGATGCTGCCCGAAGGGGTCCTCCCGATTCTGCGGCGGGAATTCCCGGAAGTGGCGCAGCATGTGGCCGTCCGCACGATCAAGACCTTCGGCCTTTCCGAGGCGGCGGTCGATCAAACCCTGGCGGATCTCGATCCGGCCCGCCTCGGCATCAGCATCGGCTTTTATCCGAACTTCCCGGAAAACCACATTGTCCTGACGGCGAGAGGCGTCGTGGAAACCGAGGTGGCTTCCCGGGTCGGCGCGGCCGCGGAAGGCGTCATCAGCCGGCTGAAAAAGCACATTTTTGCCTATGACGGCGAGACCCTCGAAGGGCTCGTGGCGAAATACCTGACAGAAAAGGGATGGACCCTGGCGGTGGCGGAATCCTGCACGGGCGGCCTGGTGACGGATCGCCTGACGGACATCCCGGGCAGTTCGGCCTTTCTTGAGCGAAGCGTGGTGACTTACAGCAACGCCGCGAAGGTGGACCTGCTGGGGGTCCCGGCGGATATGCTTGAGGCCTATGGCGCGGTGAGCGAACCCACGGCCCGTCGCATGGCGGAAGGCATCCGGAAGCTGGCCGGAACGGACCTCGGACTGGCCATTACCGGCATTGCCGGGCCGGCAGGGCGAACGGAGCAGAAACCGGTGGGAACGGTTTACATCGCGCTTGCCGACGGGAAGCAGACCCTTTGCCGCTGCCATGCTTTCCGGTGGGACCGCCGGAGAAACAAGGTCATTTCCTCCCAGGCAGCTTTGCTGATGCTGAAGAAATATCTGACTGGGGAACAGGAAGATGGCTGACCGGGGAACCATCCGGGCGTTTCTGGCCATGGACCCTCCTCCGGAGGTCCTTCGGAGAATTGCCGATATTCAGGAGGCTTTGAAAAAGACCCTCCGGGGTTCGATCAGTTGGGTCCGGCCCGAAGGAATCCACCTGACGCTGAAATTTTTTGGTGATATGGCCGCAGACAACCTTCCGCCCATTTCCGAGGTTGTTTCCGGACAGGCCGCCGGAACGCGTCCACTGCATTTGAATATTAAAGGCCTCGGCGTGTTTCCCGGCATCAGGCGGCCGCGGGTCCTCTGGCTGGGGGTGGGCGGAGAAGTGGCGCGATTGATCGCCTTGCAGGGGGTCCTCGATCAGGGCTTTGAGACCTGCGGAATTAAAAAAGAAGAACGGCCGTTCCGGGCCCATCTCACGCTGGCCAGGATCAAGTCGCCGCAGGGATTGAGTGGTCTCGATAAAGTTCTTGAAGAAAAAGAAGCGGAATCAGCCGGATCATTTGAGGCGAAGGGTCTGATCCTGTTTAAAAGTGATTTAACGCCAAAGGGGGCCATATACACCGTATTGGCCGATTTTCCATTTCAAGGATCATAAAATAAACATCAGGGAGGTCACTATGGCATCGGATATGGATAGAACAAAGGCAGTGGATCTGGCCATTACCCAGATCGAACGACAGTTTGGAAAAGGCTCCATTATGAGACTGGGAGGTGGTGAGAAGATCGGTGACATCCCCGTCATCTCGACAGGTTCCCTCGGTCTCGATCTTGCCCTGGGTGTGGGTGGCGTTCCTAGGGGACGAGTGATTGAGATTTTCGGTCCCGAATCGGGCGGCAAAACGACCCTCGCCCTCCATATCGTGGCCGAGGCACAGAAGCAGAACGGATTGGCAGCCTTTATCGATGCCGAACATGCCCTGGATGTGTCCTATGCCAGAAAGATCGGTATCAACACGGACGATCTCCTGATCTCGCAGCCTGATAGCGGCGAACAGGCGCTCGAGATCGCTGAAACCCTTGTCAGAAGCGGGGCACTGGATGTTTTGGTGGTCGATTCCGTTGCCGCCCTCGTTCCCAAGGCTGAGCTGGAAGGAGAGATGGGCGATGCCCAGATGGGCCTTCAGGCTCGCCTGATGTCCCAGGCGCTTCGCAAGCTGACCGGCAGTATCAGCAGGTCCAAGACGACGGTCATTTTTATCAACCAGCTCAGGATGAAGATTGGGGTCTTCTTTGGCAATCCCGAAACGACGACAGGAGGCAATGCCCTGAAATTTTATTCCTCCATGCGGCTGGATATCCGGAAAGTGAGCGCCCTCAAACAGGGACAGGACGTTATCGGTATGCGAACCAAGGTCAAAGTCGTTAAGAATAAAGTAGCCCCCCCCTTCCGGGAAGCGGAATTTGACATCATTTTCGGCGAAGGAATTTCCAGAGAAGGAGATATTCTCGATCTTGCGGCGGAAAACAGCATTCTTGAAAAGAGTGGCGCCTGGTATTCCTTCAAGGGCGAGCGCCTCGGCCAGGGCCGGGACAATACCAAGACCTTTCTCAAGGAACATCAGGATGTCCTGAAGGAAATCGAAACGGGGGTCCGGGAAAAGCTGGGGCTGGTCCATGCAGAGAAAAAAGAGAAGTCCTGATGACCGATGATCATGATTTTGAAAGGGCGAAACAAAAAGCCTTTCGCTTACTGGCGTTACGGGCAAGAAGTGAAAAAGAATTACGCGCCAAGTTAAAAGAAAAAAAATTTGACAATGAAATTATTGACCGCGTGGTGTTCAGGCTTCAAGAGCTCAATTATCTGGATGATGAAACATTTGCCAGGCAATGGGTCCGCCATCTCGCCGTTGACAAACTTTCCGGTAATCGAAAGATCGAATCCAGCCTTCGCGAAAAGGGCATCCCGAAAGCCCTGAGTGAACGGATGATTGCCGAGATTCGCGAAGATTTCCCGGAAAGACAGGCGGTCAGAAAATCGATTCACAAAAAGTTGAGAGGTGAGAAACACCGAGAACTGGACGTCAAGGAAAAGCGACGGCTGGCACAACACCTGATGGCAAAGGGTTTTACACCGGGTATCATTTTTGAAACGATAGCAGGATCAGAGGAGGAAGAGATTGATGCGGACAGGCAGTGAAATCAGAAGAGCGTTTTTAAAGTTTTTTGAGGAACACGGACATACCCTTGTGCCCAGTTCAGGGTTGATTCCCAAGGATGATCCGACGCTACTGTTTACGAATTCAGGCATGGTCCAGTTTAAAAACTGTTTTCTCGGCCTGGAAGACCGGGGTTACACCCGGGCGGCAAGCTCCCAGAAATCAGTCCGGGCGGGAGGAAAGCACAACGACCTGGAAAATGTCGGTTTCACGGCCCGTCATCACACCTTCTTTGAAATGCTGGGAAACTTCTCCTTTGGAGACTATTTCAAGAAGGAATCCATCTCCTGGGGTTGGGAATTCCTGACGGAAAAAATGGGGCTGCCGAAGGAAAAGTTATGGATCACCATTTATCAGGAGGATGATGAAGCCTTTGAAATTTGGAATAAGATCATGGGCGTCCCGGCGGATCGAATCGTGCGGATGGGAATGGACAGCAATTTCTGGATGATGGGAGAAACCGGTCCCTGCGGTCCCTGTTCGGAAATTCTCTATGACCAAGGACCCGGCGTGGGATGCGGCCGGCCCGAATGCAACGTAGAATGTAACTGTGACCGCCATCTGGAACTTTGGAATCATGTCTTTACCCAGTTCGACCGTGACAAGGAGGGCCATTTCCATCCACTCCCCAAACCCAACATCGATACGGGCATGGGGCTGGAGCGCTTGGCTGCGGTCATTCAGGGGGTCAGCAGCAACTATGATTCCGATCTCTTCACGCCCATTATCCGATTTGTGTCAAAAATAAGCGGGAAAGCCTACGGCACCTCTGAAGACAGCGATGTCTCCATGCGGGTCATCGCCGACCACAGCCGGGCGGTGACCTTTTTGATCGGCGACGGCTGCCTGCCCAGTAACGAAGGGCGCGGCTATGTCCTGAGAAGGATTTTGCGCCGGGCGGCACGTCACGGAAAACTCCTGGGGCTGGACAAGCCCTTCCTGAACGAAGTGGTTTCTGTGGTGGTCGAGACCATGAAAGACGCCTATCCGGATCTTTCGGACAAGGAATCATTCATCCGGAAAGTTATTGTCAATGAAGAACAACGATTCATAGAAACCCTTGACTCCGGGCTGAAAATTCTGAGTGAAGAAGTGGCCACCCTTAAAAAATCCGGTCAACCCATTGTTCCCGGGGAGGTCGTTTTCAAGCTTTATGATACTTTTGGTTTTCCGGTAGATTTGACGGCAGATATCGTCAAGAAAGACCGGCTTACCCTGGATATGGAAGGCTTTGAAAAAGCCATGGAAGCGCAACGTGAAAAAGCCCGTGAATCCTGGAAGGGAAGCGGAGAGCAGGCCATTGCGGACAGTTATAAAAAACTTGCCGTCCAAGGGGTTTCCACGAAATTCATCGGCTTCCATGGCGTTACCGAGGCCACGTCCTGCATTACCGCCATTCTGAAAAAGGATGAACCTGTGGATGCTCTTGCGGAAGGAGAGAATGCAGAAATCTTTGTGGAAGAAACGCCCTTTTATGGAGAGAAAGGCGGCCAAGTGGGAGATACCGGTGTGATCGAAGGAGAGGGATTCCGGTTCGAAGTCTGGGATACACAGTGGCCTCTGGATAATCTGATTACCCATATCGGTAAACTGAAGAAGGGTGCCATCAAGGTCGGGGATCGGGCATTGATGAAAGTCGATAGAGCCATCAGAAGGGCGACAGAAGCCCATCACTCCGGAACCCATGTCCTGAACGCTGCTTTGAAAAAAACACTGGGGGATCATATCAAGCAATCCGGTTCTCTGGTCAATCCGGAACGGCTGCGTTTCGACTTTACCCACTTCTCCAAGATTGATGAAGCGGAGATGGACAAGATTGAAATCATCGCCAATCAAATTATCCGTGAAAACGCGGCAGTCGAAACCCGCCTCCTACCCAGGGAAGAGGCTATGAAAACGGGGGCCGCAGCGGTTTTTGACGAAAAATACGGAGAGGTCGTACGGCTTGTCAAGATGGGCGATTTCAGCATGGAGCTCTGCGGCGGAACCCATGTGGAAAGAACAGGGGACATCGGGGCGTTAAAAGTGATCAGTGAATCGTCCGTTGCGGCAGGCGTCCGGCGTATTGAAGCGGTAACCGGAGAAGAAGCCCTGAAATACTTCAAAAAAGTGGAGACAGAGCTTAAAAAATCCGCGGCCCTCTTAAAAGCAAATCCCCTGGAACTATCCGAACGGATTGAGAAAATCCAAAAACATCAAAAGGAGATGGAAAAAGAGATCGATATCTTGAATAGCCGACTGGCCACGAAGGACTTATCCGATCTTTTCAAAAAAGTTAAAGAGATCAAAGGCATCCGTGTTTTAACCACTGTGGTTGATGCTGCCGATGTCAAGACCCTGCGTGATTTTGGTGACAAACTGCGGGATAAAATTCAATCGGGCATTATTCTGATTGGCAGTAAGGCGGGTGACAACGCTATGCTGCTGTGCCTGGTCACCAAGGACTTAACGGATAAATACCATGCGGGGAATATCATCAAGGAAATCGCCCCCATCGTGGGTGGAAGCGGCGGCGGGCGGCCCGATATGGCACAGGCCGGAGGACCGAAACCAGAAAAACTGAAACAGGCGCTGAAGAAACTTCAGGAAATCATCTGAAGCATATTCAGGATTTTCGGCGGCATGCGGCAGGATGATCAAAGCCAAAGAGGCGGGTTTTAAACCCGCCTCTTTGGCTTTGCTGACAGTGGTTTATGAAAGGTCAGACCCTGACATTAAACTATTTTCAGCATTTTCAGCGCGAATTCCTTGGCATCTGCCAGATCTGCTGCATCGGGATGCCCATCAGCACTTTGCGCTTCTTCTGCCCAAGCCCTGTTTTCCGGCTTTTTCATCAGGAATTCAATGATTTTTGGATCAGCCTTCCCCCGGCACCCAAAGTGCCCGATCACTTTAGCCTTGGTGGCCAGGCCAATGGCATGTTCAAAGGCCTGCTTCGGAAGCTGACCCCCCCGGAGCGAGCCGTGGGTGGAAAAAAAGGCCACCTTCTGATTTTCCCCAAGCCCCTTTATAAAAGGCTGCGCTTTACCGGGTACGCTGTGGATCTGAACGGGAAAGCCGCAAAAGACAATGTCGTATCCTTCCGCCTTCTGTATATCCTGGACCGGTATGAGCTCCTTATCCACGGGAAGCGCCTCGAATATGGCACGGGCGACCTTTTCTGTATTGCCTGTTTGTGTGTAGTAAGTGACCAAAGCTTTCATTACTTCCTCCTCGTTCAGAATCACGAACTCCTTTGGGGGAACTGGCCGCCCCGTCAGTCACGGTTCTCGTGTTTTATATAGGTGTCGATATCGGGCGTATAAATCTCAACATGCTGATTGTCTTTCATCAGCACGGGCGTCCTGGCCAGCAGGATAGAATACCATATCCCGATCTGATTTCCTTTATCATCGAAGATAGCAAAGCCATACTGGATCTGGCCAATCTGACGAGCCCTGACCTGCATCTGTAAAACCAGTTCCCTGAAACGTAGGGGGCTGGGATCAATCTTCTTCCAAAATGCCGAATCCAGCGTATATTTTTTATTGAGTCCCATGAGGGCATTGGGATACTCATCTGAACCGCTGATATAGTAGTTGAGATCCGCACTGATTTGAAATGATTCAAAGGCTTTGGCCGCATTTGTATCCGGCGCTATCGTACCATATCTCCCGGTAAGCAAACCGGCACAGCCTAAACATGAAAACATCAGCAGTATGGCCATGATGAAGAACGACGACAAAAATAATTTTCGCATGTTACTTTCCTCCTATCGCTTTTGATGTATGTCCGTAAAGATCATCATCCCTGTGCCTTGTCCTACATCTCATTCTACGACAATTTACAATATCATCAAGATTTATTTCAAATCGCGACGAGGCATGCTAATGAGAACCGACCAGTTCCCGTTGAGGGATAACATCATCCAATGTAAGCAATCGGGGCTTCTCCTGTAAGGCCTGCATCAGAACAGCATCCCCCTGATAAATATCAGGACGGAATTGAACCTCGCCTTGATGATCCACCCAGGCGGTCAGGTAGAGAATGTGCACGTCGATCGGTTCTTGCAGTTTTAAAACCTGCCGCTTTCCCTTTCCGATCTCAGCCAGAATTTTCCTGCGATCCCACTTCAGATCATCCTTCAGCAGATACTCGGCAAGATCGATGGGTTTTGCAATGCGAATGCAGCCATGGCTGAAAGTTCGCTGGGTTCTTTTAAACAGATGGCGCTCCGGAGTGTCGTGAAGGTAGATGTCGAACTTATTGGGAAACATGAATTTCAAACGACCGAGCGCATTTCCCGGACCAAAATCCTGCCGGAAACTGTATTTAAGATTATCCTGATTCAGGCGGGACCAGTTGATTTTATCCGGATTCACCTCTCTTTCCTGCCGTCGCCAGTATTCAATGACCTTGATCCTCTTTTGAGCCAGGTAGGCCGGGTCCTTTTTAACCTTTGGTAAAATTTCTTTGACAGCAATGCTCTGGGGGATATTCCAGTAGGGATTAAGTTCAATATAGGTCATTTTACCGCTGAAAACAGAGGTGCGCTGATTCTGCTTCCCCACGACAATCGCCATGTTCATGATGACGCGATCGGCTTCCAGAACTTCCAATTCAAAATTTGCAATATTCACGAGAATATAACGCCGTTCGATATCCTCGGGAAGCCAGCGCAGCCGTTCCATGTTCAAAACAATCTGGCGAATCCGTCTTTCTATGGGAACATTCATCTCCTTCAGGGTTGCCGCATTCATGATCCCATCGGCTTTTAACCCCTGTCTCTTCTGGAATCTGCTAACCGCCTTTTTCAAAGAATCGTCATAAAAACGGGAATGGGGCCGTTCTGTTTTTGCAAGGTCACCGGATAGCTCAAGTCTCTGCCTTAACAGGGAGAGATACCGGCCGTAATCATTTTTACTCTTCAAGCTGCGGGCAGAGGGAATCACAGGCCAGCCACCCATCTTTGCAATATGAGAATAAATCGCGAGGGTTTGTTTCAGATTTGTGTAAAGAGGATCCTTTGGGGTCAACCGTTTCAGGGCATCCACGATATTGCCGGAGGCAAGAGCCTCTTGAACAACATCGAGCAGAGACGAGTCTTTCTGATAGGCAAACCAGTCCGGATAAAGTTTTTCCGGATCGACCCGGCCATTGAGCAAATGGTACCCGTAGAGGACAAAGGCATCTGTCAACAGCAATTCAAGATCAATGCGTCTGGATCGAGGGAAAATCTCATTTTTTGCTTCGCTGCTTCGCCATTCCGAAACCAACGCCATGATGGGACCCAGGTGATAATCATCGGGTTTTAAGCCATCCAGGTCTGCTTTACGGATCTCATTCAAGAATGACTCGACCTGCGGTAAAGGGCCGGCATCACTGATCCAGGCAGGCTGAAAAAGTCTATCCGGATACAGGCCCTGGAGCGCCGCTGATCCGTAAATGAGGCTCTCTCCACAGAACATCCGGGAACTCTCTTCCGCTATTTCGAGCCTCTTCTGAATTTGCACGTTGAGGGGCTCCGGCGAACTTGCCGCCATTAAAATAACGGAAAAGAGAACTATAAAAATAACAATACTAACCCCCATCGCGGGGATGAGTCTGTCTCTTAATATCCGCATGGGACCCCTTTAACCTAAAAAATTATTAAAAAACCGGTGTCCATTTGCCACAACCTCAATCCAAAAAGCAAACCATTTCATCACCGCCGATGATTTTACAAAATCATTACACTAAATTCACAGATATTTCAGTTTTTTCTGCCTTTCCGCACCTTGACAAACGGGGAAGGAAGGACTAAATAGACCCTGCTTTTTGTCGGAGCGATGCCAAAAATAGATTAAATAAAATAGAAAGGATTTAAAATATATGCCTGCATCATTCATGAGTGCCATCACGCCGTTATTGAGCGGAATGGAAATGATCAAGGTGCCCATTAAGGCCAGTGCCACCTTTGTCGAGCTCAGCGATCAGATGTTATCCTTTGAACTCAATATGATTAAAAATGTAAACGATGCGGGGTGGAATACCACGCGTCATTTCCTGCCCTGGACCGGACCTTTTTCACAGAAGAAATTTGCAGAATTTCTGGGGATCTGCCAGGAAGGAACGGACAGCCTATTAAGTCTCGCGAGAGAAAGCATGACGACCCACTTTGACCGTTTCCACCAGGAAAGGCAGGGAGAGCTTGAGTTTATCAATCTCTTCACCGAAGAACTGCCTTCTCAGGACTGGATAACCCAAAGTGAATATAGAAAAGTCCTTCTCGATTTGCCAAGTCTAAAGCTGATCGATCTCTCGACCGATATTCCACATAACATCCAAAACTATACCGTTGTTTTCGCTCCCCGCGCCGGACATCATTCCAATATTGCCGAACAGGTCGCTATTTACATGAGAGATCACGGCATGACCCGGATGGCTGTCGTGGAGCAGAAATGCGCCGAGGACATTCCGCTTTATGTCGACGGAAAACGGCATCACGAGGATTTCGAAAATCAGATAGAACAGTATCGGCGGGTCCTGGAACATGTTAAGAACATGACCGGCCATCCCGCCCATATGGTCGCGATCTGCCAGCCCGGGCCACTCCTGATGATGACCCTCATTTTGCATCCGGAGTTGGGAAAGACCTTCGGTTCAGCCGGTTCACCCATGCACACGGAGGCAGAACACGGTTATCTGACCGATTTTGCCAGACTCATGGGCGAGGATTACATTGACAAACTCATTTCCATGTTTTGCCATACCGTTTCCGATGAGCATGTCGGAGTGGGCAGAAAATGTTTTGACGGCCGCCTTCAGGTCCTTGGTTTTTATCTCCTGGGCATGGATCAGCATATTGCCAATTTTAGTAACCTCTTGTCGGATCTGAAGCATGGCAATGAGGAAGACGCGGAGCGCCAGAAAGTGTTTTATCAATGGTATAATTACGTTCATCACTTTCCCGTGAGCTTTATCCGGGATACCTATAGAAAGATTTTTATCGGCAATGAGTTGATCCGGGGAACGCTGATCATCGGCGGACGCAGGATCGGCATCCAGGATTACCCCGCTTCTGTGCCCGTATGGGCCTTGGGGGGAACGGAAGACCAGATTACACCGCCCCTGCAGGCCACCGGGCACATGGATCTGATTGAATCCTTGGCCCCGGAAAACAAATTGACCCTGATCTGTGAAGGCGGGCACATGGGCCTGTTCCGTTCGAAAAGGGTTTTGAAAGACTATTACAGCCGAATCGTGACATTTCTTCTTGAAAAAAGTGACAAGCGGAAGCATTGATGATCTCCGTTCCGGTCATTTACGGCAAGCTTTTGCTGACGGCGTTCCTCTGGGGGGGCACCTTCGTGGCGGCGCGGGTGGTGACCCAGCATGTGGAACCTTTCAGCGCTTCATTTCTGAGATTTGTTGTCGCTTCGTTTTTTCTGATTCTGCTGGCTGGTAAACGGAAAGAGTCCTTCCCACTTCTCAAAAAAAATCAACTGATGCCTGCCATTCTCCTCGGAATGACGGGCATTTTCACCTATAATGTTTTTTTCTTCATGGGATTGAAAACCGTTACCGCCAGCCGGGCGTCTCTCATCGTGGCTACCAATCCCGTTTTCATTTCTCTTTTTTCCGTCCTGCTGTTTAAGGAAAAGCTGAATGCCGGCAAGGTCATGGGCATCATCCTTTGCCTTGCCGGGGCGGCAATCGTTATTTCTCACGGGAACCTGCCGGAGATCTTTCGGGGAAAGCTGGGCTGGGGTGAAGTGTATATCCTCGGCTGTGTGGCCAGTTGGGTCGCCTATTCTCTGATCGGCAAGGTGATCATGAAAGATCTTTCCCCTCTGCATGCCGTTACCTATTCCTGCCTGATCGGAACCCTGGCTCTTTTTTTTCCGGCCTGGCAGGAAGGTATTTATGAACAGGTTATGACTTATACCGCCATCGACTGGACCGGTATTTTCTACCTTGGCTTCTTTGGAACGGTTCTGGGGTTTCTGTGGTACTATGAAGGCATTCAGGTGATCGGACCCTCCCGCGCCGCGGTGTTTATCAACTTTGTTCCGGTGAGCGGTGTTCTTCTCGGATGGCTCTTGCTCGATGAATCCATCAACCTGTCCCTCCTGACCGGGGCCGCCCTGGTCATTGGCGGGGTCTACTTAACCAACAAGATCAAAAACACTTGAATCCCGGCAACGATCGTGCTATTTACCGGGCCGCTGCAGTATAGCGGAATGAAGCACGCATTGCAGAGAGTAAAGTTCTTCAATGTGAAAAACAGATCAGGAACGGTCTCATGAACACATTCAGGATTGCGACCTACAATGTGAACTCCATCCGGTCCCGCCTCCACATCATTATCCCCTGGCTTGAGGAAAATCGCCCTGACGTGTTTTGCATGCAGGAAACCAAAGTGAGTGACGCCAAGTTTCCTGTTTCTGAATTCACAAAAGCAGGTTATCAAGTCGTCTTCAAGGGAGAAAAACAATACAACGGTGTGGCGGTGGCATCCCTTCAGAAGCTGGAACAGGTTTCCTTCGGTCTGAATGATGAGGAGGGTCCGGAAGACGCAGACCGCCTGATTAAGTTTCGTTTGTCAGGCATAACGCTTTTGAATACCTATGTTCCGCAGGGCCGGGACCGGGACACGCCTCAATTCGCCTATAAGCTCCAATGGTTCAAACGTTTCCAGGCTTTTCTGGAAAAGCACAGTTCACCGGATATGCCCCTGATCTGGCTGGGCGACCTGAACGTCGCCCCGGAAAACATCGATGTGCATGATCCGAAAAGGCTGCTCGGACATGTCTGCTTCACGCCGGAGGTTTGGGAGTTGCTCGCCAGAATCAAGTCGTGGGGATTGACGGACATATTTCGTAAGCATCACCCGGGGGAAACGAAACAGTACACCTTTTTCGATTACCGCGTTCCCAAATCGGTGGAACGAGGGCTGGGCTGGCGGGTTGATCATATCCTGGCGACGGCACCGCTGGCCGAGAAATCCATGGATTGCTACATTGACATGCAACCCAGGCAGGCGGAAAAACCTTCCGATCATACTATCCTTGTTGCCGAGTTCAAGATGTGAGCGTGAATATGGATGAGATATCTGAAACCATCAAGAAAAATAAAGAAATTGCCGAAAAATTTTCAAGGATCGAAGAATCTCTGACTTCATTCACCCAGGTAAAGGACCTCTTTGAAAAACTGCTGCCCCGTCTTCAAGTCGAATTCAACATCCCCTTTGTCTGGATATCCATTATCAAGCGACCGGAAGCGGTTAAACTGATACAGTCGCTGGAATCATCCAGCCTTCTGAAGGATCACGTGAATTTCATCGATGAGACGGTGTTTCGAAATCTCGTCACCAGCAAGAAGCCTGTTCTGGCAAACAAAGATCTCCAGCCCTTTTACAGGCTCTTTCCAAAAAACAAGAAATATTTCATCAAGTCTATTGCCGTCGCCCCGATCACGCTGAATGGATGCATAATCGGCAGCATCAATCACGGGGATGCCGCCAACATACGCTACGAACCGGGCATGGACACCACATTACTGGAACAACTGACAGAGGCTGTATCATCGTGCCTGGCCCGACTGTTGGACACATAGGGCTAAGGAAGGATGTCGTCGAGGTTGCGAAAATCCAAAGTCATGCAATCCTTTTTAGGTTTGCCGGAAAATTGAATGCAGCATCACTATCCCCGCAGCGCCACAAAAAGAAGACACCACAAAGTTCATAAAAAGCCTGATCTTCTGAGAATGAGGGCAGAGGCGGAACCGATCTTGAAAAGTGTATTCGCCAGGATCGGCAAGCCCGACTCAGCACCGTTTATTCCGGACCCCTTTCAGCTTGAAGCCCTCAAGGCGATTCAGGAAGCGGATTGTCTTGTGGTGGCCCCTACAGGTTCGGGAAAAACCTGGATTGCTCAGGAGGCGATACGGTCCTTCTTCGGCAGAGGGGGGCGCTGCTGGTATGCCTCCCCCCTCAAAGCCCTCTCCAATGCCAAGTGGGTTGAATTCAGCCATATTTTCGGAGATGATCAGGTCGGCATTCTGACGGGCGATACCAAGGAAAATGCGGACGCCCCGATCACCGTGGGCACCACGGAAATCCTGAGAAATCAGCTTTACGATGTCATGCATCGCGGTGAAAATATGGATTGCGACCTGGTGATCCTGGATGAGGCCCATTTCCTGGGAGACCCGGATCGGGGTGTCGTCTGGGAGGAGATCCTGATTTATCTACCGGTGCGGGTGAATGTTCTGCTCCTGTCGGCCACCATCGGTAATGCCCCTGAGATCGCCGCGTGGCTGACCTCGCTCCGGACGAAAGCCTGCATCGTGATCCGGGAGGAAAAAAGATCCGTCCCGCTCTATCCTCTGTTCCTGCATCCCTCCGGCCGGATCATGCCCTATCTGGAGAAAAATAAGATTTTTGCCCGGATCACGCAGTTTCACGAAAATAAGTCTCAAAACCGGCAGCGCCGGGAAACGCTTCCCCATTTCGGTGACATTATGCGGGTGCTGAAACGCTTCCAACTCCTGCCGGCCATTTTTTTCCTCAAATCAAGGTCCGAATGCGATGCCGCCCTCAAGACCTGCCTGGACGACTCCGGCCGTGACGAAGATGACGGCTTCGGTTATGATCTGGAAGAAATCCTCAGCCGCTCCCCCTACCTGAGAAACCATAAACAGCTTCATTATCTTCAAGAAGTTAGAGTTGCCGCTCACCACGGCGGTCAGCTCCCCGCCTGGAAGTTCCTCGTGGAAACGATGATGAAAAAGGGACGTCTGGATGCCATCTTTGCCACCTCCACGGTCGCCGCCGGCGTGAATTTTCCTGCGCGTACGATTGTCCTGTTTAATTCAGACCTCTTCAACGGTCATGAATTCAGCCCTCTGCGGGGCACGGAATTCCACCAGATGACAGGGCGGGCAGGCAGACGCGGGCAGGACCGGATCGGTTTTCTCATGATCATTCCCGGCCGGTTCATGGATATTGTTCATATCAGGAAACTCCTGTCCCTGGCGCCGGAAGATATCCTCAGCCAGATCCGGAATGACTTTTCCATGATTCTGAACCTCCTGCTGTCCCAGACCCCGGATGACATCCGGGAAATCTTCGCGAAATCCCTGGCCAGTTACCAGCGCAGCCGGAGGGGACATTTATTTCCATCCGGGAAAAAGGGATCCAATCTGTGGGACGATTTTCTCATCCATCTGGATTTCCTGAAGGTGGAAGGGTTTGTAAACGATAACGACCGCCTGACCGAGACAGGCCTCTGGGCGTCAAAGCTGCGGCTGGATCAGCCCCTGCTCATTGCCGAATGTTTGCGACGCGAGGCTTTCCCAAGGCGGGATGAAAGACTGCTGGCCGCCGTCGTTGCTCCCTTCGTCTATGACGGCGATCAGGAAAGCAGGATCAATCTCAAAAAGATGCCCAGAAAACTTGGGCAGGCCTGCCATAGAGTGGTGACAATCCTGAACCCCCTGTCAAAACGCATGGAGGACGCCGGTTTTACCGTCAATCCACTTTATCTATGGACCAGTGTGGTCATGTACGAATGGGCAAAAGGCGGTGACTGGGACGAAATCATTCAAGGGGCAGGTATTGTCGATGGCGATATGGCCATGCTGGTCTTGAGAACAGCCGACAACCTGCGACAGCTCACCTCTCTGAAAGAGACCCATCCGGACATCGCGGATCTTGCCCTGAAGGCGAGAGATACCATTTTACGGGAGCCGGTGATTTTTGAATGATGATAAATTTTTCTGATTTTGATCAATTGCTTCTTGACATATTCATCAACAAAAGGATATAAGCCACCTTTCACGCTGCCAGCCCTTCTGTTTCCGATGCGTCCCCATCGTCTAGTGGCCTAGGACACGGGCCTTTCACGCCTGTAACCGGGGTTCGACTCCCCGTGGGGACGCCAATAATAATAACAACTGGTTAGGGTATATTCCCCGGCCCAATTTATTCATAAATATTTTAATTCCCCACCACATTCCCCACATCCGCGGGTAATACAAAAACCCGAATCGCCCCAGCAATCAATGAATCCCGGCTTGATTATTCACCACAGTTTGCTCTGACGTTCTATCCATCCCCTGGCGTGACAGATTACCCCAGGATGAGCGATCTCCCTCCGGGATGACCCAAGGTCCAAGGTCTGATACTGCACACCTGGCTCCTACTGTTGAGTCGATAATTCCCTTCCTCACATGTCCATGAAACAG